>JAEIGA010013163.1_pt1 | contig 12584 bp, 10 predicted proteins | sample 9270691 | NCBI WGS metagenome assembly JAEIGA01 (sample SAMN17057246, study PRJNA624740) | gut metagenome | biome: biome; isolation source: fecal sample | host: Bos grunniens | place: China: Xizang | collected 2019 | reverse complement strand
TTACCGCAACGATACCTCCGAAGATACTTACCTTGTCAGCCTCATATGCCTTTGTCCACGCATCAACAACGTCTGTTCCGATCGCTGCACCACATGGGTTCATATGCTTGAGGCCTACGCAGAACGGAGCATCAAACTCACGAACTATATTGAGGGCTGCATTTGCATCCTGGATATTGTTATATGAAAGTTCCTTTCCATTAAGCTGCTCTGCTGTAGCAAGAGAATAAGGGACTGTATCAAGAGTCGCATAGAACTTTGCGTTCTGGTGAGGATTCTCACCATAACGGAGAGTCTGCTTGAGGTCATACTCAAGGAAGAGCTTCTCGTTAAGACCAGCAGCCTTACGCATATATGCAGCGATCATCATATCATACTCAGCTGTGTGAGTATAAGCCTCTGCAGAAAGCTGAAGACGAGTTTCCTTTGTAGTATTTCCTGCCTCCTTGATCTCAGCAATGATCTTAGCATAGTTCTCAGGATTACATACTACAGTAACTGCGCTCCAGTTCTTTGCAGCAGAACGAAGCATTGAAGGACCTCCGATATCGATATTCTCGATTGCGTCCTCCATAGTCACATCCGGTTTTGCAATTGTCTGCTTGAAAGGATAAAGATTCACACACACCATATCGATGAACTCGATACCGTTCTCCTTAAGCTGCTCAATGTGGCTGTCAAGATCGCGACGACCAAGAAGACCACCATGCACCTTAGGGTGAAGAGTCTTCACGCGTCCGTCACAGATCTCAGGGAAACCTGTGACCTCGCTGATGTTTGTAACCTTCAGACCTGAATCCTGAAGAAGTTTCATTGTTCCGCCGGTAGCTATGATTTCCCATCCTAGACCAACGAGCTCCGTTGCAAATTCTACAACACCTGTTTTATCACTTACACTGAATAGTGCTTTCATTTTCAATTGATTTTGAGATGATTACAAGATTACTACGCCTGGAGTGTCAGTTATACGTCCGATTACTGAAGCCTTCTCACCATGCTTCTCAAGGATCTCGATTGCCTTCTGAGCCTCAGACTCATCAAGAGCCAATACCATACCGATACCCATGTTGAAGATGTTGAACATCTCGCGGTGCTTGATGTTACCATACTTCTCAAGAAGACGGAAGATAGGAAGAATCTCCCAGGTTCCCTCCTTGACCTCTATTCCCATACCCTCATGAAGGATACGAGGAATGTTCTCATCAAAACCACCACCTGTGATATGAGCAACACCGTGAACGTCACAGTTGCGGATAACATCAAGAACCTGCTTTACATAGATTCTGGTAGGAGTAAGGGCAGTCTCACCAAGTTTTGCACCGTTCAACTCCTCGTATGTAGCGTTAAGGTCAAGATTATTGTCAGAGAACACCTTTCTTACAAGGCTGAAACCGTTAGAGTGAACGCCTGAAGATGCGATACCTACAAGAACATCACCAACCTTAACCTTCGATCCGTCGATAAGCTTTGACTTCTCAACAACACCTGTAGTATAACCGGCGATATCATACTCGCCGTCTGTATACATTCCTGGCATCTCAGCAGTCTCACCACCTACAAGGGCACATCCTGCCTGACGGCAACCCTCAGCAACACCAGCAACAATAGCCTCAACCTTAGCTGGTTCATTGTGACCGACAGCCACATAGTCAAGGAAGAATAGAGGTTCAGCACCCTGAGCAAGCACATCATTCACGCACATTGCAACTGCGTCGATACCGATAGTATCATGCTTGTCCATCTCAAATGCCAATTTAAGCTTTGTACCGACACCGTCAGTACCGCTTACTAGAATCGGCTCCTTGATATTCAGAGCCGAAAGATCGAACATTCCACCGAACGATCCGATATTTCCCATCACGCCTGGACGTGAAGTAGAAGCAACGTGAGACTTGATTCTACGAACAACTTCGTAACCAGCCTCGAGGTTCACACCTGCTTTTTCGTAACTTTCTGCCATAGTAAAAAATATGTATTTAATTATTTGATATATTTCATTACAATCTCTTCCATGATCTTGTAGCACTCAAGATTAGGATGAACTCCGTCCTTAGCGTACTTCTCCGGAAGGCCATTCTCTGAATCCTTGATAGCTGAATGATAATCTACATAAGGAATCTTTGCAGAAGCTGCATACTCCTTGATCATCTCATTAAGCTTGATGATATCATCAGCTGGTTTAAGTTCCTTTCTCCAACCGAATCTGTTTGCTGGCGGTACTGAGCAAAGAATGACTTTCTTCTTGTGGAACTTTGCAAGCTCGCACATAGACTTAAGGTTATCAAGCACGTTCTTAAGTTCAATAGGACCGTTATTAAGGGCGATATCATTTGTACCAGCCATGATAACCACATATTTAGGATTAAGCTCAAGCACATCCTGACGGAATCTCACAAGCATCTGTGATGTTACCTGTCCGCTGATTCCACGGCCTACAAAGTTGTTGTTCTTGAAGAAATCAGCATCAATTCTTGCCCAACCCTCTGTAATAGAGTCACCCATGAACACAGCTTTTGGAGCTGTTGTCACTTCAGCATTTGCTTCTTTGAATCTTTTGAAGTTAGCCCACTCTTTCTGCTGGGCGTTTGCAGAAATTGCCATTAGGCAAACTGCTGCTAGAGCTATTAGTCTTTTCATATCTGTAAAAATTTATTAGTTTGCTTTCTGATGATCCGGATCCTTGAAAAGAATCATAAACATTACTAGAACTACAAGGGCGTATGCCGCGAAGACATACCATGCAGCACTCCAGTCAGGTTCTGCTGCATTGTAGACGAAATGATTTACAATTGCCTGAGCAGATAGAGTACCGATTGAAGCTCCGACTCCGTTTGTCATAAGCATGAACAGACCCTGAGCGCTTGATCGGATTGCAGTATCTGTCTTCAGGTTGACATATAGAGAACCTGAAACATTGAAGAAATCAAAGGCAACACCATAAACCACGCAAGAAAGAATGAACATCCACACTCCAGAACCAGGGTTACCGGCACCGAAGAAGCCAAAACGAAGTACCCATCCCAACATTGCGATCATCATCACCTTCTTGATACCGAACTTCTTCATGAAGAAAGGAATGAGGAGAATACAAAGAGTCTCCGAAACCTGAGATAGAGAGATAAGGGCATTAGCGTTATTTGCGCCCCACGCATTCGCATACTCTGGAAGTTCCTTGAAATGAGAGATGAACGGGTTTGCGAAACCATTTGTGATCTGAAGCGAAACGCCAAGAAGCATTGAGAAGATGAAGAAGATTGCCATCTCCTTGTTCTTGAACAGAGCAAAAGCCTTAAGACCAAGAATATCAGCGACAGACTGCTTCTCACCACCCTTCTTCACAGGACAGTTCGGAAGAGTAAGAGCGTATGCTGAAAGGATGAGTCCAAGAACTCCAGATACCATGAACTGGTTGTATGTATGCTGGAACTGAACACCATCCGCACCCTTCATGAAGTTCACGAAGAGCATGCTGCAGATGAAACCCACAGTTCCGAATACTCGGATTGGAGGGAAGGCTTTTACAGTATCATAACCCGCTCCTTCAAGACCGATATAGGCCACTGAATTGGAAAGAGCGATAGTCGGCATGTAGAAAGCCACGCTCAAGCCATAAAGGGCAAAAAGAGTCGAGAAGTTGATGACCTCAGCTGACATTCCATAGTAACTTGCAGCGATCATTGCAGCACCTGCTACTCCATGACAAAGAGAAAGAACCCTCTGCGCAGGCATGAACTTATCTGCAATTGCACCAATGATGGCAGGCATGAACATAGATACTATACCCTGCATTGCATAGAAGAGTCCAATCTTCGAAGCCAGGCCTACACTCACAAGATAACTTCCCATTGAAGTCAAGTATGCGCCCCATACTGCATACTGAAGAAAGTTCATTACAGTAAGGCGTGGACGTATTGCTTTATACATAAAACCGGTTATTTGTTTAAATTTTAATAAAAAAGCGAATTATATAGTTTTTAACCTAGCAAAGATAAGAGATTCATTTAAGTTTTACTATTTTTGCATACCAAAAAATAGATTTATATGCTAAAATTCAGACAAACAGCCCAGGATCCTCAGTCGTCAGCACGCTGCGGAGTCTTTACTACCGATCACGGAGAGGTAGAGACCCCTATTTTCATGCCTGTCGGAACAGTAGGATCTGTAAAGGGAATATATCATAGAGACCTCAAGGAAGACATCAAGGCAGAGATCATTCTAGGTAACACCTACCATCTCTACCTCCGCCCGGGACTTGATGTCATCAAGCAGGCCGGAGGACTTCACAAGTTCATCTCTTGGGACAAGCCTATCCTCACTGACAGTGGCGGATTTCAGGTATTCTCGCTTACTCAGATCAGAAAACTCAGCGAAGAGGGATGCAAGTTCTCATCTCACATCGATGGATCGAAGCACATCTTCACCCCTGAGAACAACATGGACACTCAGAGAATAATCGGAGCAGACATCGTAATGGCCTTTGATGAGTGCACACCTGGAGATGCAACCTACGACTACGCTAAGAAGTCTCTCAAAATGACTCAGCGTTGGCTGGAGAGATGCATCAGGCGCTTTGATGAGACTGAGCCTCTCTACGGCTACCATCAGTCTCTCTTCCCTATCATCCAAGGTTGCGTGTTCCCAGACCTTCGTAGAGACGCTGTTGAACATGCTGCTGCTCTTGACAGAGAGGGTTACGCGATCGGTGGACTTGCTGTCGGTGAACCTACCGAGAAGATGTACGAGATGCTGGAGGTTGTGGATCCGATCCTTCCGAAGGATAAGCCTCGCTACCTGATGGGTGTTGGTACGCCTGCCAACCTGCTTGAGGGTATTGCGCGCGGTGTGGATATGTTCGACTGTGTGATGCCTACCCGAAACGGACGAAACGGAATGCTCTTCACCTGGGACGGAATCATGAACATGAAGAACAAGAAATGGGCAGACGACTTCTCCCCTATCGACCCTAAGGGAACGTCATTCGTAGATCACACATACTCAAAGGCTTACCTTCGCCATCTCTTCGTAGCAGGAGAGATTTTTGCAGGCCAGATCGCCAGCGAGCACAACCTTGCCTTCTACCTCGACGTAGTAAGACAGGCACGCGAGCACATCAAGAAGGGAGACTTCAAGGCATGGAAGGATGCTGTGGTTCCTAAGCTAATGAGCAGACTATAAAGAATAATGATAGATCTTAGACCAAAAAAACTTGACGCCTACATCGTCAAGAAATTCATATTCACGTTTTTCATCGCTCTGATCCTGATCATCGGTATCGTGATCATCTTTGACATCAGTGAGAAGGTGGACAACTTCGTGAGCAAGGAAGCTCCGTTGAAGGCCATTATCTTCGACTACTACGTCAATTTTGTACCGTACTTCATGAACATGTTCAGTCCCCTGTTCGTGTTCATCACGGTAATCTTCTTTACCTCTAAGATGGCGGCGGATTCAGAGATTGTGGCAATCCTGTCCTGCGGAATCAGTTTCCACAGAATGATGCGGCCATACATATTCTCAGCAACGGTTATTGCTCTTTTCTCATTGGTACTCAATCTGTTCGTGATTCCCACGGCAAATAAGACGCGAATTGACTTTGAGGGAAAATATGTGAAGAACAGGACCAGGACAATGAGAAATGTCCACTACCAGATCAGTCCTGGAGAATTCGTATTCGTGGAGTCATTCAGCACATGGAACAACACGGCCTACAGAATAACACTTGAGAAGATAGAAGACAATAAACTTGTATCCAAGTTGTCAGCAGAAACAGCTGTCTGGGACACGACCTTCCAGGGATGGAAGATGAAGAAATATTTCATCAGAGACTACTCGGACAACCTTGAAGACAGAATCCGCAGCGGCAAGCAGCTTGACACAGTCATCAACCTGACTCTCAAGGACTTCTACCACAACGAGAAGACAGTGGAGACACTCACATACCATGAGTTGAACGACCTTATCGCCACTCAGCAGATGAGAGGAGATACCAACGTCAAGTTCTCCCTGATTGAGAAGCACAAGAGGTTTGCCCTGCCATTCTCGGCCTTCATCCTGACAATCATGGGAGTTGCACTTTCTTCGAAGAAAAGACGAGGTGGAATCGGATGGAATATCGGTATCGGAATTGCTCTGAGCTTCTCCTATATCCTCTTCCTCAAGTTCAGTGAAATGTTTGTTCATACTGACACACTGACCCCGGCCGTTGCCCTATGGCTACCAAACATATTGTTTGCATTAATTGCAATCTTCCTTTATAGGATTGCGCCGAAATAAAAGACTTTACGGGCCTTCTTGCTTCTTGCAGGAAGGCCCCTTGACATATGGCAAATAAAATCAGAAGCCGGACTGCATATTAGTCACTTCTTCAAAAGAGACAATATTGGCAATGACTTCCATAGCTTGTTTCTCAGTGCCGTCTGAAGATGTGTAGCGGGTATTTCTAAGTCTTCCGCACACATAAAGAGACGAACCCTTCTCGATCTTGGTCAGATCTGGCATTCCTTTTCCATTCCATGCAACTACGGTGTGCCATGTAGTTTCCACCACTGGTTGTCCTTCCTTTGACATATAAACATAATTTGTTGCTAAAGAGAAGTTTGCAACCACATTCTCGCCTACTCTGGAGATACGTACATTTCCTACCTTTCCCCTCAATTCAATTTTGTTCAATTGTTCCATAAGATTCTTTCTTTCGGGATTTCTCCCATTGATAAATCGTCCCCACTCTTATGCGCGCAATGCAAGGATCTAGAAGGCAAAGTAAGATATAAAAGAACAGACTCTTGGCTGAAAACGTAAATTTGAAATTGAAATTCAGCATAGAAAACGTCAAAAACAGAAGTAAAATACAAAACTTCCTTTAACTGAAGATTTTACCACCGGAACACCAATAATTTATAGCCATATTTGAGAAGTAAAACTCAAGTAATATGGCTTATAAGATTGTAGAAGAAAGCGAGGGGCGTTGCCTTGAATGCGGAGAGACCATACACTACGGCAGCAGGACTGACAGGAAATTCTGCTGCTCTAAATGCAAGGATACCTACCACAACAAGTATAGGCTCAAAGACAGAAAACATATTCAAAGAACAAACAGGATTCTTGAAAAAAACCATAGAATTCTACGGACGCTCCACGAGAACAAGATAAAGGAGATTGAGATAAATGAGCTGAAAGTGCTCGGGTACAGCATAGATTATGTAACCTCCTTCACCAAAACAAGGTATAAGACTGTGCTCTGCTGCTATGACATGCAGTTCTATTACTCAGGAAGCAAGTTAAAGAACCTTACAAAATTGAGATGTTTTCCCCTCGGAAGCAGTGAATGTCAAAAGGATTGATTAAATTTGCCTATTATTATAGACAAATAAACCAAAACAATGCGAAAACTAATTCTTGCAGCAGGTGCAGCACTTGCACTATTTACTTCATGCAATATGAAAAACCCATTTTTGACTGAGTCGCCATACGAGTATGGTGCGACTCCATTCGACCTTATCAAGACAGAGCACTATCTTCCTGCTTTCCAGGAGGGAGTCAAAGAGGCCAAGGCTGAGATTGATGCCATCGTAAACAATCCACACGCCCCTACATTTGATAATACAATCGTTGCTCTTGAGAACAGCGGTTTCCTTCTGAACAGGGTTGCCAATGTATTCTACAACCTGAACGAGTCTGACACAAACGACCAGATGCAGGCCATCGCAGAGGAGATCGCTCCTATGATGACTGAGTACTCTATGTACATTTCATTGAACGAGAAGCTTTTTGAAAGAGTAAAGGCTGTTTATGAGGCAAGAGAGACTCTCCACCTTGAAGCAGACCAGATGGAACTTCTTTGCGACACTTATAAGTCATTTGCACGCAACGGAGCAAACCTTTCAAAAGAGGACAAGGAGAAATACAGCACTCTTTCTGAGGAGGCGTCTCTACTTGGACTTCAGTTCAGCAAGAACGTCCTTGCTGCGACAAACGCATACACTTTGCACATCACTGACGAAGCGGACCTTGCAGGTCTTCCTGAGTATGTAAAGACAGCAGCAAAAGAGGCAGCGGCAGCAAAGGAACTTGAGGGATGGGCATTCACACTAGACCAGCCAAGCTACTCTCCATTCTTGAAATACAGCGAGAAGAGAGAACTTCGTAAGCAGATCTGGACAGCATACAACTCCAAGGCTCTTGGCGGAGATAACGACAACACTCAGATTGTAAAGGATATCGTAGATCACAGAATGCAGATGACATCTCTTCTTGGTTATGATACATACGCTGAGTATGCTTTAGAGGAGCGTATGGCCAAGACTCCTGAGAATGTCCAGAACTTCCTTTCTGAGCTTCTTGACGCATCTCTTCCATACGCACACAAAGAGGTAAAGACTGTTCTTGACTTTGCCAGGAAGAACGGCTTTGAGGGTAAGGAGCTTATGCCTTGGGACTTCTCATTCTGGTCTGAGAAATATAAGATGGCTGCATACGACCTTAACGAGGAGCTGCTTAAGCCATACTTCAGCCTTGACAACTGTATCGACGCTGTATTCGACCTCGCTACACGCCTTTACGGCATCACATTCGAGGAGAGAAAAGATCTTCCTGTTTACCACAAGGACGTTCAGGTCTTCGATGTAAAGGATAAGGACGGCAGCCACCTTGCTCTATTCTATACAGACTTCTTCCCACGCCCAAGCAAGAGAGGAGGAGCATGGATGACAGGATTCAGAGATATGTACATCAAGGACGGCGTAGAGCACAGACCTCACATCAACATCGTATGTAACTTCACTAAACCTACAGGAAACGAGCCATCACTCATCACACACGATGAGTTCACAACCTTCCTTCACGAGTTCGGACATGCCCTTCATGGCATCTTCGCTTCAGGAAGATACTCATCTCAGTCAGGAACAAGCGTACCACGCGACTTCGTCGAGCTTCCATCACAGATCATGGAGAACTGGGCATTTGAGCCAGAGTACCTTAACACATTCGCCAAGCACTACCAGACAGGAGAAACTATCCCTGCAGAATACATTGAGAAGATCGTTGCGGCAAAGAACTACCTTGCAGCTTACGGCCAGGTAAGACAGCTTCAGTTCGGTATCCTTGACATGACATGGCATACTCTTAAGGAGATCCCTTCAGAGGCAGTTGAGAAATTTGAGGCAAAGGCCATCAAGAAGTGCGCAGTACTTCCAGCAGTAGAGGGAACAGGCTTCACAACTTCATTCAGCCACATCTTTGCCGGCGGATACTCAGCAGGTTACTACTCATACAAATGGGCAGAGGTGCTTGAGGCAGACGCATTCTCTCTATTCAAGGAGAAGGGCATCTTCAACCAGGAGGTAGCAGACTCATTCCGTGAGAACATCCTTTCAAAGGGTGGATCTATCCCTGCAGACCAGCTTTACCGCAACTTCCGCGGTCACGATCCTAAGCCACAGGCCTTGATCGAGAAGCTTGGACTAGGCAAGTAATCACATTCATTAACACTAACTGATAACCACTATGCTACGTAAAATCAGAATTACGCTAGCCATCATTACCTTTACCTTGATCACTGTAATGTTCCTGGACTTCACAGGAACATTACATGCCTGGTTTGGATGGCTTGCCAAGATTCAGTTCCTTCCAGCCCTGCTGGCACTGAATTTCGTTGTCGTTGTAGCCCTTATTGTGCTGACACTCATCTTCGGCAGAATCTACTGTTCTGTCATCTGTCCTCTGGGAGTCTTCCAGGACTGTGTATCAGCAGTAAACAACAGAAGAGAGAAGAAGAACAGGTTCAGATTCAAATGGAGTGAGTCATGGGGTATCGTAAGACCACTCATTCTTCTTATTTTTGGAGCAGTAATCTGTTATGGAGCAACTTCCCTTGCCGGAATCATTGCTCCTTATAGTGCATGGGGAAGAATTGTAACCAACCTCTTTGCTCCAATCTACCAGTTCGGAAACAACATCCTGGCATTCTTTGCTGAAAGAGTGGACAGTTATGCCTTCTACTCAACTGATGTATGGATCAAGAGCATTCCAACCTTCATCGTTGCGGCCTTGACCTTCATCATCATCAGCGTGCTTGCATGGAAGAACGGACGAGTATACTGTAACACAATCTGTCCTGTAGGAACAGTTCTTGGCATCATTTCAAAGTACTCTTTCTTCAAGATTCAGATCGACACAGAAAAGTGTAACGGCTGCAAGCTTTGCGGCAAAGGCTGTAAGGCTTCATGCATCAACACAGAGGAACATTACGTAGATCACTCAAGATGCGTGATGTGTATGGATTGCATCAACAACTGCAAACAGGGAGCTATCAGCTATAAGCCAGCATATAAACTCTTTGCAAAGGTTACTCCAGAGGAGGAGGCCGCAGCGGCTGAAGTCCATGCTAATCGTGGAAGAAGAAACTTCATCATAGCTTCTGCCATAGCAACTTCTTCAGCAACACTAAAGGCGCAGGAACTTAAGGTAGACGGTGGTCTTGCTGCGGTAAAGCAGAAAAAGCCTCTAAAGCGTGACACTCCACTAAAACCGGCAGGTTCAGTAAGTCTTAGAAACTTCTCAAACAACTGTACAGCATGTCAGTTATGCGTGAGCGCCTGTCCTAACGGAGTGCTTCGCCCATCTACAGACCTTGCTACCTTCATGCAGCCTGAGATGTCATTCGAAAGAGGTTATTGCCGCCCTGAGTGCAGCAAATGTTCTGAGGTATGTCCAGCAGGAGCCATCCTTAAGATTTCAGCACCAGAAAAGACAGCCATCAAGATCGGAACAGCAATACCAGTACACAAGAACTGTATCGTTCACACCGATGATGTAAAATGTGGCAACTGTGCAAGACATTGTCCTTCTGGAGCAATCAAGATGGTAGAGAACAGAGGTGGTCTGAGACATCCGGACGGAAGCATCAGAATGGTACCTATCGTAAACGAGGAGTTGTGTATCGGCTGCGGAGCATGTGAAAACCTATGTCCTGCTCAGCCATTCAGCGCAATCCACGTAGAAGGAATCCAAGTACATAGGAACATTTAAAAGATCAGGTTATGAACAAAGAGAAAATATCAAGAAGAAATTTCCTTAAGAGTTCAGCTTTCTCAGCTGCAATTCTAGGTACCGCAGCTGCAGGCTGCGCTCCTAAAAGTGCAAAACCTGCATCCCCAGCATCAGAAGGCCCAACTGGCAAGATGACATATAGAAAAGACCCTAAGACTGGAAAAGAGGTTTCAATTCTTGGTTATGGCTGTATGAGATGGCCGATGATCAAGGATGAGAACGGAAAAAGCATAGTAGACCAGGAGACTGTCAACCAGCTTGTAGACCATGCCATCGCAAACGGAGTGAACTACTTCGATACAGCTCCTGTATATCTTCAGGGGCAGTCAGAAAAAGCCACAGGTATCGCTCTTAAGCGCCACCCGAGAGAAAGCTTCTTCTTCTCCACCAAGCTGTCTAACTTCCAGCCTCATATGCAGACTTTCGAAGCATCGAAGGCAATGTATGAGAACTCATTCAAACAGATGGACGTTGACTACATCGACTTCTATCTGCTTCACAATATGAACGGCTTTGAAGCCTTCAAGAAACGCTTCAAAGACAACGGAATCCTTGATTATCTCATCAAAGAGAGAGAGAAGGGCAAGATCAGACACCTTGGTTTCTCATACCACGGACAGGTAGAAGGTCTTATTGACATCCTTAACGTTCATGATGAGTATGTCAAGGAGAATAATAAGCCACTCTGGGACTTTGTTCTTATCCAGCTGAACTGGATGGACTGGAACCACGCAAGATTCGGCACCCATGCCTCACTTCAGTACGCTGAACTTGAGAAGAGAAACATTCCTGTGCAGGTAATGGAACCTCTTCTTGGTGGTAGACTTTCAAGTGTTCCTCAGCATGTAGCAGAGAGACTTAAAGAAAGAGAACCAGAGTCAAGCGTAGCATCCTGGGCCTTCAGATTTGCAGGTAGCCACAAGAGTATCCTTACTGTACTAAGTGGAATGACATACCTCGAGCATCTACAGGACAACCTTAAGACATATTCTCCTCTCAAGCCTCTTAATGAAGACGAATTCGCCTTCCTTGAGGAAACAGCAGAGATCATGTCTAAATATCCACTCATCAACTGCAACGACTGCAAATACTGTATGCCATGTCCATACGGACTTGATATCCCGGCTATCCTTCTGCATTACAACAAGTGCGTAAATGAAGGAAACATCTCAAAGAGCAGCCAGGATGAAAACTACCGCAAGGCAAGGCGTGCCTACCTTGTAGGTTATGACAGAGCAGTTCCGAAACTTCGTCAGGCAGACAGATGTACAAACTGCGGCCAGTGTAATGAGCATTGTCCACAAAAAATAAACATCCCTCAAGAACTCAACAAGATTAATGACTATCTTGAAGCGCTAAAACGAGAGACTCTATAAAAAAAGCGAGGCCGACCAAATGTGATGTGACCCCCAAAAGTTGGACGGTTTAACATTATTAAGAGACTGACTTAGATTGGAACAGAGCTCGGTATTGCACCGGGCTCTTTCCTTTTAGCCTCAGTTTGATTCTATCATTATTGTAGTAGCGTATGTACTTAA
>JAEIGA010013162.1_pt1 | contig 12586 bp, 27 predicted proteins | sample 9270691 | NCBI WGS metagenome assembly JAEIGA01 (sample SAMN17057246, study PRJNA624740) | gut metagenome | biome: biome; isolation source: fecal sample | host: Bos grunniens | place: China: Xizang | collected 2019 | reverse complement strand
TTATCTATTATGGTATTTGCATTATTTAAATCTATTATATCTCTCATTGCCTTGATGGTGCTCCAACCACCTTTTTCCTCATAGGCTTTAGTAAAATTAAAATTCTCTACCATACTACTAAAACCAACTTCATCGACAACTTCATATCCATTTTGTAATAATTTAGTACAAATTCCAATATAGAATAGCCCTGCTTCACTTAGAAGTTTGTGATTAACTTTATATTCTGTAAGGGTATCTAATTTCTTAAACACTAATCCACATAACATACCTTCTGCTTTCATAAGATTTTGTTTTAACTTTTCGGAATAATTTGTCGCCATTTAATCACCTCCTAATCAAGCCAACTACTTATATCATTGCTTGGTTTTGATTTACTTACATTGACTTCCATATCATTTAAGACATCTAAATCAACATTTCTAGGAGTTTCAAATAGTTTCTTTAATTGTTTTTGTTCTTCCGTATGCTTCTTATAGACCATCATTATATTATTCTCTATTATGGCGAATATATAATTTATCATTCTTGAGTCATTTGCAAATTCTTTGTTTTCTATTGCGAACGTAATTCTATCTTTGACAAAGTCTATCGTTTTATACACTACTGCCCAATCATAATGCCCTCCAATTATATTAAGCTTTTTAGACATATAAGATGGAGCGTAAGGTACTTTAAGAAGTTCGCATAGTAAATTTACACATCTTACCCTATCACGTTTTTCTTGCAAGAAATCATTATATTCTTTTTCCGAACAATAATACTCATTCTTACCCTTTACATTCGTTATTTTGTAAGCTTCATCTACGAGTAATTCACTTTTACATATTTTGCACTTGCACTTACGTTTACTCATTATATCACTCTCCCGTAATTAATCTAAGAAGGACAATCCATTCTTAGCAAAAACTTACAATCTATATAAGCTTTTGTTAAGAAGGGCATAAAGCCCCTCCCTCTTAGAATACGTTAATAAATATAATCCAGTAGACTATAAACAATAAGATTATTAAAATCATTATTCAATACTCTTTAAGATTTTATTGACTTCAATTAAGAATTCATTTGATAATAAGTCTGGGTTAGCAAATGAAGTTACACCGTGTTGTGCCATAGCCTTTTTTAGTTTATCCATATCAACACGTTGCATATTCTCTTTTAGATTGTTTATAACCTCTGCTTTATTTAATTCTTCAACTTCTTCCTCGACTTCTAATTTAATATCCTCTAATGCTTTAACTTCTTTCTTTTGCTCTTTTTCAAATTCCTTTTTAGTTATCGGATTACTTGCACTTAATCTCAAGCCCTCTTCAAGAGTATCTATAAGGGTTTTGGCAAAATTACCTTCGTAAACTATAAATTCTGGTACTGCTTCGGGAGCATATCTGCACCCAGCATCTACAAATCCATTGCCCCTCATATATAGTCTTCTTTCTTCACCTGTAACTTTTTTAGCATCTACTGTTTTTTCAATGGTACCTGTCAATACACAGTCAAAAACATCTGCGAATAATGATTCATTATCATTGCTTAGGGTAGAAGTTAATACACTATATCCTTCTGTTTCATCACCCTTTTCTTTGATAGTTTTAACCTTAGTATGACCTATACACATTATTCCGAATCCTGCTTTTCTTAAATCTACAAAATATTCTTTAATTAATTTTTGAAGTTTCTTTCTTGGCTCACCAAATCCACCATATGCCCCATTGAAAGTTGAACAAGGTTTCTTATCTAAATTACTCATTCTTATAACTTCTTCTTCGGCTAAAGGAATAATTTCTTCAACAACATCAAAAGCAATCATTTTAATATCGTGTTCTTTACCTTTTTCACTTATTAACCATTTCTTTAACTCTTTCATATCTTTCCAAGACTCTACTTGAGTTACATTTAAATTATCTAAGATATTATATCCTGCTTCTGCTCCAACACCTACTAATAATCCCTTTTCTGGGTCTCCGTATTTTTCAAGGATTAAATTTCTAAAAAGAGTGGTCTTACCCCATTTTTTAACACTTCTTAAATAAATAGTTAATGATTGTATATCCTTCTTTACTTTATTTATTTGTGGTTTTTTCCATCCCATAAATACATTCTCCTTATTACCTAATCTCACTCGGTTATTTTTTTATTCTCTGTAATTATATTTTATATTAATTTATTATAATTGTTGGATATAATTACTAGGCATTTATAAAACGATTATCATATAAATTTTTAATTTCCATTAAAACATTCCATAAGGAAATATTAAGTCATATAACCATCTTAACATTTTATCACTTCCCTTCTCTTCTAATCTATAGTTTATTCTATCTTAGAACATTCCGTAAGGGAATATTAAGTCATATAACCATCTTAACATACTATCACCTTCCTTATTCGCACATATTTAATTTCCATTAAAACATTCCGTAAGGGAATATTAAGTCATATAACCATCTTAACATTTTATCACTTCCCTTCCTACGTATAATAATCGTTTTAACTTAGCCCCGTAATTATATTTTACATTAATTTACTATTATTGTCAACTACTTTTTTAATTTATTTTATCCGAATAATCCCATGAAGTTATCATTTAAAGATTGATTATTGTCTTCTTCCTTCTTAACTTCGTCCTTCTTAATATCAGATACGTCGTCTTCCGTAGTAATTAAATGATTTACTAATTCTTCTATAGAGAAAGCAATTAATCCACCGTCTTTATATTCGTCTGTTAATGAAGGTTTAATAATTCTTATCTCTTGGATTCTTTCGCCATACGTATTACCTCTTGGTCTAAAATCATCTATGGTATTTAATCCAAATGCTATTGCTTGTTTTTGTTGCTCTGTTAAACATTCTTCGGAGAATTCTACCTTTTCTCTTCCATTGATAACCTTTAATAAGAACTTATTATTATATATTGCTTCGCAATCTTCACAATTAAAGTGGCTCTTTAAGAAGCCTAACATTGCTTTATGAGTTGCATTATCTAAATCTAACTTATTATAATCTAAGATTAATTGGATTGGGTATAACTTCTCTTGCTTCTTATACTTTTGTCCAAAATAAGCATTTATAACAATTCTCTTATTTTCTTCGTCTTCGGTTAATGAGTTTTCATCATAGAATACTTTACTTGTAATTGTTAATCCACTCTTTTCGTCGGGATTTGCCATTTCAATTCTATTAGGAACATACTCTAATCTAGTATTACCGTTGTAGTAATTTAGATTAACCGTACCGCTTACCTTAACTTTCTTACCTTCTAAGCTTGGTAACTTACTATTTAGAATATCAATTGCAGTATCAATATGAGCAACCTCAAATCTATTCTTTGCCTTTTCCTTTAAATTATTTTGGTGGTTTTCAAGCTTTTCTTTATCTTCGTCTGTTATTACTTCCTTATTCTTTATTTGAATTGAAGCGTAAATATCTCTAGTATACTCCTTCTTTAATTCAAAATCCTCTTCAAAATCCAATATAATTCTACTCATTTCTGGTACAAGGTCAATGCTTGATTGTTTATCAAGATTACTAATAAGAACGTCGTGCCCCTTATTCTCACTATCGAATAACTTAACAGTACCGTCTTTAGTTTTGTATAGATATTCCATATGAGGATAACCCACATTCTTATCTTCGTCTATTATTCCAATCTTTAGAGCCTTCTTAGACCAAGGGCTTCCCTCTTTAACTGCTCCTTTTACTAAAGGTGTTCCCCCATCCTTCTTCGAATAAGTGATTTCTCCTACAAAAGTGAACCTAGATTTTGTGAAAAAATTGTTTTCTGTTGCCATTCAGCATCTCTCCCTTACATTTTTTGTCAACTCTCACCGACATTATATTTTATTCTCTGTTATTATAAGATATTTACATATCTTCTTCTTTTTCCAAAGTTATTTCTGCTGTTCCATATCTCATACTTCCACAAATATGATAATTACCAATTCTTGCCCAATAATCACAATCATATCCATTTAATTCATATGGTTCGTCAAAGTCACCTAAAACATACTCTAACGCATATGGGTACACACCTTCCAAATCAACATAATCACCGTAGTTTTTTAATTTAGAAACCTCGTCTTTAATATATTTTACAATTAAATCTTTCATATTAACCCCCTATATATCTTCGCTTTCTTCTATTCTATCTATATACTCTATATATTTTACTCTAATCTTTTGTATAGGGAAGAATATTTTGTTTCCTAACTTTATCATTAGAGGTGGGTTTTTAATTGATTTTAAAAGTTCTCCTATAGTGCAGTTATTAATATAATGGTCTACATACAGATTAAATAAAAGTCCGAACCCCACATACCCACACAAAACTCCTAAGATAATTCTACCAATATCTACCATATTATCAATCCTCTCTTTCAATTTATTCTATACTAATATATTACCATATATTTCAAATATTTGTCAACACTTTTTTAAAATTATTTATTATAAATTTTTGCATAAGTCCAAACATTATAATCTTCTTCATCTGTTGCCGTAAAAGAATCCCTTCCATATTTCCAAGCACATATATCTCCATTTTCATACTTAGCGAAGTATCTTTTAAGCCATTCATCCTCCCTAAAGTCTTTTACCAATATAGGAGTATCAACGGGAACATCCTTCCAACATACACCAATCTGTTCAAAATCCACTCTGAATAAATCTACTAAATTATATACTTGCTCAATCAAATTACCATTTTGGTCTCTTAGAGTTATAACTCCATTTAAGGAGCAATGCACCTTAAATATATTGTCGCTTTTCATATCAAATTTATATTCATTTCCTATATTTTCTGCTTTTAATATTTCCCAAATCTTCATATTTCCCCATCTTCCTCTTTATTATATAATTTTACATATTCCCAAATTGTAACATCGTTTTCAGAGAAAGCAGTAAATGAATCTTTCCCGCCTAACCAAGCATATATTCTTCCGTTTTCATATTTAGCAAAACGTCTTTTTTCCCATATATCTCCTTCGTGGTTTTTTACCAATATAGGAGCATCAACAGGAACCTTAGACCAATCAACTTCTTCCTTAAAATCCATATTAAGAATATCTTCTAAATAATATACTTGTTCTATAAAATCTCCATTTTCATTTAATAATGTCAACCTTCCATTAAACATATCTGCAACAAATAAATCTTCTCCATTCGTATATCTCCTACCCTTATTCTCTCTTTTTATAACTTCATATATATTCATAAGACACCTCCACTAAAACTTTGTATCTTTTATTTTAGCAAAGTCCAAGCAAATTCCATCAATTATACAACCTCTTAAATCTGCACCCTCTAAATCTACATAGGATAAATCCGCATTGGTTAAATCTGCATTCTTTAGATTTGTACTTTTTAAATCTGAATTGTAGAAATCTACACCTCTTAAAAAGGCACTTTCTAAACGAGCACCATCTAAACAAGCTTCTCGTAAACTAGCCCCATTTAATAAAGCCCTCTCCAAACAAGCATCGTTAAAGTTTGCATAATCTAATTCGGCTTTTGTAAAAAATGCACCAGTTAAATCTGCACAATTAAACTCTGCTTCCAATAAATTAGCTTCGCTAAAATCTGCTCCCTCCAAACTAGTCCAACTAAAATCTGCTCCCTCTAAATTAGAGTTTCTAAAATCAATCATTGATAAAGATGTGAAAATCCCAAAGTCAATTCCCGATAAATCTTTTCCACATAAAACTGCTTTCTTCCCACCTTTTTCATTACGTACCCACTTTTCGTGTTTTTCTAAAATCTCCTTTAAACTAACTCCATCAATAAATACCTCATTTAAATCTCTCATTGATAAATCCTCCTTATATTATAAACATACTTGTTCTTCTTTTAAGGTCACTACAATCTTGCCCTCTACTACGATAACTGAAACAAGTTCGCTCTCAAAAGTATATTTATCAAGCCAATCCACATAACCTTTTAAATCTTCGAATATCCACGGATAATATTTAACGCCCATTTAAACCCCTCCTATTATTTTAATCCTATATTTTCAATTATATAATTACATAAATCATACATACTGGGGAATTCATTACAATTTTTCACTATTTCAAATACATTATCAGCCTTAACTATCAAATCACCTTTGTTAGTTAGGAATAGCGAAGGCTTTAAATTAGTAATTGCTTCTATATAACCTGCTATAGTATTCATTTTAAATATAACTTCATTGAAATCCTCCATTTTAATATCCCCCTTTATAATGATACTATACTCCATAACACTTCTTTATCTACAGTTGTTAATATCTTTGCAGAACCTATATAATGAGTTATTTGCAAATGAATATCCTCCTTCTTTAATTTATTTTCTAAGCAAAGTTCTTCCATATAATCTACAAATGGATAGTTAACATTCTCTGCCATTTTCCTTAGTATCTCTCTTCCTTCGTCTGGATTGTATATTAGATTATTGACCACCTCTTTATTCTCCTTTGTTAAGAAATCAAAATGCACTTTAACTTCTAAGGTGTTTGTATTTTCATTATACACCATTTCATACCCCTTGTCAACCCCTTTTAGTTCAGAATTAAAATTTTTATTCAAATCTATCTCCATTGAATTAATTATATAATTAATTTTAACTTCTTTAATTTTCTTGCTAAAATGCCGATATGAAAAAAATAAACCACTTATAAAAACAATTACCCCAAGAATAGCAAATAATATATCTCTAGTTTTTATCATTTGAGCCACCTCCAAATATATTTTCTATAAATTCTATATTATTATCTAAATCATACCAAGTTTCATTCTTTAATACATAATCATACTCGCTCTTAAAAGCTTCAATTCTTTCTTTGTCGCTCAATACTCTTCTACACATTTCATAAGCTTCCTCTTCACTTCTCGTTCTATCTAAATAACGTTTTATTCTTGTAGCAACTCCACAATCTATATAAACTGTTTTAATTAAACTTAGAGGATAACGTAATAATAAATAACTCATTAATTTTCTTGTACCTTCATAGTCTAAAATTACAATATAGTTGTTTTTACTTATATCTCCTATGGAAGACTTCGTTAAACCATAATGCCATATGCTTCCGTCTTCCACTTTATAACTTCTAATTTCTATGAATTCACCTTCATATAAAATATTATTAAATTTATAATCATCAACAAAATGATATTCTCTCCCGTCTACTTCACCTTCTCGCATTGGTCTAGTAGTATAACTAATTGGAATATCGGCTATTCCATAGTCTTTAATTGCTTTGCATATAGCATCTTTCCCCGAAGCCGTAGCCCCTCCAACTATTATCAACATATAAATACCCCCTTATATTTCTATTGTACCATTTATTATTTCAGCACATTCATCGCAACAATCTTCCTCTTCTTCCTCTTCTCCTAATTTAATTGGTTCATTTATCTTTGTTACAACAGTAGAATATGATACTTCAACCATTCTGTTCCACTCTAATTCTGACCCACAAGCCCCACACGTAATTTCTCCACAATCTTCAAATTCCCAACTATCAGAAAATTCAAACCCACAAACTGGGCAAGTAATTTCCTCTTCACCCCAATTCTCACGTTCTTCAACATCGAATTTTTCAAGTTCTCTTATCTGATATTTATTACCTTGTTGCCAATATATTGCATAAAGCTTACCATCTAAATCTATTATATTTTCCCACAAATCAATATCTTCTGGTATAGATAGGATTTTAAAAATCCTCATATCTTCCCAATCTGTTAGTAAATAATTGCTTTTTTCATATAAATATAATTCAATTTCTCTCATATTAAACAAACCCTCCTTTAATTTATTTTATATTAATATTGTATAATAATTACCATTAAATGTCAACAGTTTTTTAATACGTAATAGCATCTTCTTTATTTATAAAAAAGTGTATACCAGGAGCACATTCTCTCCACCTATTCTCACAAAAATCTTTTACCTCCACTATTTTACCTACCTCGTAAACAAAATTACGTTCCCAATTACTATACGCTTTTTTAATTTTTTCACCAGTTTCAATATCTTCTATATCTAATACCTTGGCTTTAGAGCACCTACATTTCTTACTGGTTGCACTACTTCTTTTAGCATCTTCTAAGATTAATAATTTTATCAAACAATTATGAGCCCTTTTATATCCAATAAAACTTCCTTCTTCTGGACATTGAATATAGAAGAATCTAGTTAAATGATTTGTCATTATATTTTTTAAATTAGTATCACTTAAATTGGCACCAAATAAGTTAGCACCTTTTAAATCCACATTTTCTAAATCGGCACGATATAAACTAGCATAGGTTAAATTTGCACATGCTAAATTTGCTCCAATTAATTTAGCACAAAGTAAGTTAGCACCAGTTAAATCCACTTCTTCTAAATTAGTATCATTTAAATTGGCATTACCTAGGCTAACACCTCTTAAATCAGCACCAGTCAAATATACCTTTTCTAAATTAACACCAGTAAAATCTATACCTCTTAAATCTACATCTCTTAAATCTGCATATTTCATATTCCCATTAAATAACCAATCTTTACGATTTTCTAATATTTCACTTAAACATACTTCGTGGACAAATACTTCATCTATTTTTCTCATACTAAACCCTCCTTTAATTTATTTTAAATTTATCAGAATTAAATGGATGTTCATATAAATATAACCTTCTATTCTTTATATCTAATGGATATAGGGTAAAATCTATTACCTTAACAATGCCGTTAACTTTCCTAAAATCCCTTATACTAATACAGCAATAATTTCCAAACTCTAGGCGTTGACTAAAGATAAATTCAAATTTATTTCCATCTCTATCAACGCCAGTATAAATAAATCCTTCTCTTTTATTGTTAAGAACATTTCTTACTGATATGATTTTAATTGCTATATCCATTAAATATTTTCCTCAATTACTTCTTCCATTTTCATTTTATATCCTCCTTTTATTCTTCATATAACATGGCATTTTCCCATTTATTCATACTATCGGTAGTAAATGAAGTCAATCCACTTTCCCAAGTATAAATATAGCCCTCGAAATAGCCAGCAAAATGTCTTCTAACCCAATTCTTATTATCATCACTCACCAATATTTTAGTATCAACTGGTAATTTTCCCCAATCAATAACTTCTTCAAAATTCATTTTTATTAAATTCGATAAAAAGAATTCATTACTTAATATTTTTCCCTTTTCATTATAAAAATCAAATGAACCTAAAACTGTTGTTTTTTTCAATGTCCATATACCTAAATCAATATTTAAAGTAATTTTATATTTCTTATTTAAATTTTCTTCTTTTACTACCTCTTCTAATTTCATTTTATATCCTCCTCTTTAATCATTATAAGACTCCCAATCAGTAGGCTTGTTTAAATTTTCCATTCTCAAAGAATCCTCTGTACAAATCCATTTATATTCACCAAAAAGTATCGGCAGTATAAATTTATCATAGCAATCACTACAAGTGTATTTTACGTCATGCCCATCCATATCTATAGGAGAATCGTCGGGCACCTCCAATATAACCTCTTTATGGCATAGCTTACAATGAAATCTATCTAATACTCTCATAAAACCCTCCTACTCCATAACCCTTCCCCTTATTTTGTCCAACTCTTTTTTTATATACTCATAATCTTCCTTGGATAAATTCATTTTCTCTAAACATTTTTCAAGTCTTTCTATCCTCTCATTAATTGATAACTTATATAAAGCGGTATCTTTAACTTTATCTTTTAATTCCTGTAATGCCTTATTCATGAAATAATCCTCCTACCATGAAGTGAAAATCATATACATATTCTTTAATCCGTAGGCATATTCAATTAATTTATTAACATCTTCGTCCTTATCCTCTAATATATAATTTACTTCCTCTGCTATTCTATCGTGAGTGAAAGAGTTTATAACTCTTTCCTCATAATCATATAAAACATCTGCATAGAATTCCTCTAAAAAAATCTCTAAATATTCTCTCTTTTCTATATCCATAATTAATACCTCCTATAAACTCCAAAATATCATATTATACATATCTTGTAGCCCCTCTATATAGTTCAATAATCCTTGGTAATCCACACTATATATATTTTCACTATCCAATCCTTTAAATACACAATCAACCCTCTTCATTATAAGATTATATTGTTTTGTATCTATAATCTCTGCATTATAATCAATTTTAAGACCTTTTTCAAAGCACTTTGCACGGTCTTCTACACACTCTCTTAATGCTATGATATAATCCTTCTCCATAATCAACACCTCCCTATATTACCTTATAATTATGATTTACATTATATTCTATTAGCTTTTCAACACAAACTCTTCTTCCATCATATTTAATATTCCAATTATAATAACCATATCTTTTTAATTCGTTTTGTATCATATCGTCGCTATAGTATCTATATTCGTTTTCCCAGGCTTTCCTTAATACTTCCTTTTCATTGTCGTATTCTTCTTTTGAAGTTGTTGCAGTTCCTTCAAAACTCATAATGATACTTCTTAAAACCTCTGATAAACAATTAATGAATCCCATATTCAAATCTCCTCAAATATTAATTACTTTTATATTATATATATATGATAGACTTTCCAAAATGATACCAACTTTTTTAATTTATTTTATAAAATTCCGAAAATTAAAAATACCAACACGGCTAATCCTAAAGCTACTAATAATTCTGCTAGAGTATCTACTAAGCCGTCAACTTTCTTATTAACAAATTTATTGTCCCTATTTTTCATACAATCACCTCCTGTTTCATTTTTATTCTTGATATAATTTAGCATATTCCCAACCAGTTATATCACAATCACCATCTTCAATGCTAAATGATGTTGCCCCACCATCAAAACAATAAACCATTCCCTTTTTAAATTTAACAAAATATCTTCTGTGCCAATCCTTTCCATTTCTACTGACTAGCACCTTTGTATCAACTGGTATCTTAGACCAATCAAACACTTCTTTAAATTCTAAATTTGCTATTTCTGACATATACATAAAACTACTTAAATACCTGTCCATATAACCTCTTTCATCATCTCTTATAACTTCAACCAAGTCATAACTATCGCCACAACATTTGATAACCCTCACTATCATTTCTTCTCCATTGTGATTTACAGTATATTTTTTATCCACATTCTTTTCTTTCATAACCTCGATAATATTCATATTTATACCTCCTAAATAATTTATTAACTTTCTATATATATATTACCATATATGCCCAAGTCTGTCAACAATTATTTTGCATTTTAATCAACTCACACAAATTGATATACAGCAAATAAATAAAAAAAATAATAAAGCTAAAGTTAAAAATACTAACATGGCATACCCTAATCCTATTGATAATTCTACTAGAGTATCTATAAAACCATCTTTCTTATTCACAAATTTATCATCTCTATTTCTCATATAATCACCTCTGTATCTATACTATACTCCTATTTCCATATAATGTCAACTATTATTTTTATATTTATTCTCCCTCTTCTAGTTTATCACCATATCTACACTCGTTACACTCTGCTTTATATTTAATATCTCCATCTTTATACTTCCCCTTCTTCTTAAAATTGCCTTCTACAATCTTCCACTCATTGCACTTTATACATTTTTTATACTTTACACCATTTATACATTTAATGTTTCTTCTTTGGTATTTAATTAACTGCTCCATTGTACGTTTAGATTTTGCTATAATGTCATCTATATCAATTGAAGTCTTTTCTATATCCTCTTTTAATTTTTCCCATAAATCATATGGTAATGGTAACATCATATTATCCCTCCTCGAATTACATATATTTTTCTGAAATTTCAGAAACTATCATTAGTATTAACCCTAAACCAGCTAATCCCCCAAATAAACAAGCTAAAGCTATTATACCCATATTGAATCCCTCCTCAAATTTCTTAAATCTATAATACAAGTGTACTACTATTCCCATATAATGTCAATAGTTATTTTTATATTTTTTTATTTTTTAATTCTTCATATAATTCAATCAACGCTTCACTCACACTTATACCTAGAGCAACTGCATAGAGCATTAAAAAGCACGTACTAACTATAATAATTAAAATTAACATACCTATCATATTAAACTACCTCCATATTTTTAAAGATTCTATCTTTTAATTCTAAGAATTTTGAATCGTTTGTTTGAGTATATTTATTTAAAAGGAATTCTCCAAACTGTTCTATTGTATTATCTCCATAACCATATATTTTATGGAATTCATCATGGCACTTTTCACATAACGTTACACCATTATTTGGATTGGTTCTATTTTCTTTATCCCAATTGTAGCCATTTAAATGGTGAGCACGAAGATTTCCACCCTTATTATCTCCACAACATTGACAAGTATAATTATCACGTTCATATACTGCTTCCATGAAATCATAATATTCTGGATAACTTCTTTTTATTATCCTTTCTTCATCGGTTAAATCGTGATTATAGCGAGGGCTTTTCTCTCCAACATATTTGCCTTTATTCGCTTCACTTATTTTCTTTTTAGCTTCTTCACTTAAATGGTTCCCAAAATTAGGATTATTTTCACCTAATAAACTTGTTT
>JAEIGA010013161.1_pt1 | contig 12586 bp, 8 predicted proteins | sample 9270691 | NCBI WGS metagenome assembly JAEIGA01 (sample SAMN17057246, study PRJNA624740) | gut metagenome | biome: biome; isolation source: fecal sample | host: Bos grunniens | place: China: Xizang | collected 2019 | reverse complement strand
TCTTGGTGCAAAGTGTAGCGAGCCTGCATTTGCCGATCAGTTCAAAGGCTTGGATCCTGCTGCAAAGAAGCTGTCTGTTGCTAAAGATGGTGGTGATATTGACGCGATCACAGCTTCTACCATCACTTCACGTGCTTTTGTAAATGGCGTTGCAACAGCCGTAAACGTTCTTTCTGCAATTGCAGGAACTCCGATGCTTATCGATACAGCTACCGGTGCTTCATCTTCAGACTGGACTGCCCCTGCCGCTCAGGCAGACACCGCTGTCACACAGACCGGTGCCCCTGCTGACCAGAACGCCACCCCTGTCATCCTGAACGATAGTGAAGGATCTGTAACCAAATAATGGAGGAAAGAAAATGGGAAAATTTCAGCTTATAACTAAAGGCCTTATCAAGGAGAACCCTACTTTCGTCCTCCTTCTGGGTATGTGTCCTACATTGGCCACAACCACTTCGGCCATCAACGGAATGAGTATGGGACTTGCTACAATGTTTGTCCTGATACTGTCAAATATGGCAATTTCTTTGATTGCTCCATACATTCCTGATAAGGTGCGTATCCCTTCGTATATCGTAGTGATCGCAACTTTCGTGACTCTGCTTCAGTTCGTGATGCAGGCATATGTTCCGGACATCTACGAGACTCTTGGACTGTTCATTCCGCTCATCGTCGTGAACTGTATCGTGCTTGGTCGTGCAGAGGCATTCGCGAATAAGAACAGCGTTGTGGATTCAGCTCTTGACGGCATAGGTATCGGACTTGGTTTCACGGTTTCGCTCACTTTTCTCGGAGTTGTTCGTGAGATATTGGGTAGCGGTTCCGCATTCGGTTTCAAGTTCATCGAAGGTGACGGCATCCTTGCGTTCGTGCTTGCACCGGGTGCGTTCATTGCTTTGGGCTACCTGATTGTGATCTTCAGAAAGTTAACTTCTAAAAAGGCTGAGTAGTTATGGAATATATACTTATCATCATTTCAGCGATATTCGTAAACAATATCCTGCTCTCGCAGTTCCTCGGCATCTGTCCATTCCTTGGAGTGTCAAACAAGCTGAGCACAGCTGCAGGTATGTCAATGGCAGTGTGTTTCGTGATCACTCTTGCAACAGTCGTTACATATCTTTTGAACTCGCTTCTTGCTGCTTTCGGACTTGAGTTCCTGCAGACAATCTCGTTCATCCTCGTGATTGCGGCTCTCGTGCAGATGGTGGAGATCGTGCTGAAGAAGATCAGTCCTTCGCTTTATTCTGCGCTCGGAATCTTCCTCCCGCTAATCACCACAAACTGTGCGGTTCTTGGTGTCGCTCTGACAGTGGTACAGAAGTCTTCTCCATTTGCTGCTGCTGAAAGCGGAATGTTCAATCTCGGTGAGGCTACGGTTTATGCCTTTGCGACTTCGCTTGGTTTCGGTCTCGCAATGGTACTTTTCGCAGGTCTTCGTGAGCAGCTCGCTCTCAACGACGTCCCAAAAGCATTCAAGGGCATCCCTATCGCGCTAGTCACTGCCGGCATCCTTGCAATGGCCTTCATGGGATTCTCAGGACTGGTCTAAATAGAAAAGACGACATAGTCGTGAAATGCAACTTGCTGTATAATAGTAGGTTACGTGGATTAAGGTGGGGCGTTTTGACCCACCTTAATTTGTTTAAGTGTTTGCTATACAGTGCTTTATATGATGCGTGGCTTGGATTTTGAACTGACTCCAACTCTAAATTTATTTTGCAGATTTGGATATATTACCTACTTTTACAAGATGTAACACTATAACTGATAAGTACATATATGAATAAGTTCTTTCTGGCCATCCTTGGTTGTGCATTGGCTGTTTCATGCGCTCTCGGGGGCAGCTCTACGGACGTCATTGGCAGGGTAAGGGTGCCCTATCACATTTCAGCAGAAGGCTATCCTGCTCACGTTCATCTCAAATGGGCCGATAATGTAGGCTCGACTTATGATATCTATCGCGCAGACCAATCGGGAAGATTTAAGTCTTACGCTCAGGTTAGCGGAAATGAATATATGGACTTTTCAATCGGAAAGTCTGAAAAATCAAGGAATTATACGTACAGAATCTGTCCTCAAGGTTTCCCGGTGGACAGTGCTGCGGCGTTTGAAGTAAAGGTTGAAACTCCTGCGGCAACAGATTCCGCTCTGTTGGATATGGTTCAGAAATATACGCTGAGGTATTTTACAGATTTCGCTCATCCGCAGACAGGCCTTGCGAGGGAGCGCAGCAATGACATCAATGGTGACATCGTGACAACCGGAGGAACAGGCTTCGGCCTCATGTCTCTCATCGTGGGTGCGGAACGTGGATTCATCAGCAGAGACAGGGCTCTTGAAATTATCGGGAAAACAGTCACATTCCTTGAAGATTGTGAGAAGTTCCACGGCGCCTGGGCTCACTGGTACGACGGAGACTCAGGAAAGACCTTCAGTTTCAGTGAGTATGACAACGGAGGTGATATTGTCGAGACTGCTTTTCTTGTCGAAGGCCTCTTGGCAGTGAGACAGTGGCTTCAGAATTCTCCGGAGGCTGACGAAAGGGCACTCGCACAGCGTTGCGACAGACTTTGGAAGGGTGTCGAGTGGGACTGGTACACAAGGGGTGAGGATGCCCTCTACTGGCATTGGTCAAAGCAGCATGCATGGAAAATGAATCACAAGATCAGAGGCTTTGACGAGACTTTCATCACATACGTCCTTGCGGTGGCCTCTCCGACTCATCCGATTTCCCCTGAAGTCTATGATTCTTGTTATAAGGATTCCCCATATTATCTTAACGACAAAGAGTACTACGGTATCAAGCTTGGCTTGGGCATGGAATATGGCGGACCGCTATTCTTCACACATTACTCTTATCTTGGTCTTGATCCGGAGACTGTTGAAGTGGATGGAGTCAATCTGTTTGACCGTAACAGGGCTCATGCTCTGATCCATTACAATTATGCTATTGAAAATCCAAATGGTCATAAAGATCTTGGAGCGGATCTTTGGGGATTCACATCATCAGATGATCCTCTTGTAGGATATACATCTCATCATCCTGGCACTGACGCCGAAAATGGTACCGTGTCTCCTACTGCCGCCGTGGCTTCCATCGTATACACGCCGGAGGAGTCTCTCTCGATGATAAGACATCTGTATTATGATCTTGGAGAAAAGGTGTTTGGAAAATATGGTTTCTATGATGCCTATAACCCATCTATGGTCGAAGGACAGCAGGTGGTCAAGAGTCATCTTGCCATAGACCAGGGTCCTCAGGTCGTGATGATCGAGAACTATCGTTCCGGAATGATATGGGATATTTTCATGACATGTCCGGAAATCCAGACAGGGCTTAAAAAACTTGGATTTACTAAATAAAAACTAATAATCACTATAATGAAAAGATTACTATTCGCTTTAATGGCTGTACTTGTGTCTTTCTCAGCGATGGCTCAAACAACAGTCGAAGTCAGCGGTACTGTCCTCGATGAGAACGGATGGCCTCTGACCGGAGCCTATGTACTCGTAAAAGGTACATCGAACGGTACTCTTACCGACCTCGATGGTAAATTTGCCATCACAGCTCCGAAAAACAGTACTCTGGAGTTTACCTTCATGGGTTATCTCACGCAGGAACTCCCTCCTCAGGCTGTAATGAACATCACTCTTCAGCCAGATGCACTTATGATGGAGGAAGTCGTAGTCGTGGGTTACGGTACCCAGAAGTCGAAAGACCTCACTGCTCCGATCGTCAACGTGAAGGGTGATGCTCTCGCTAAGCAGGCAACAGCCAACCCTATGTCAGCTCTTTCCGGTATGGTCAGCGGTGTGCAGATTACTCAGAGCGGTGCTCCTGGTGCCGGTCCTTCAGTAAAGATACGTGGAGTTGGCTCTATAGGAGACTATGCAAATCCTCTTTATGTTGTTGACGGTGCGTTCATGGATAACATCGACTTCCTCGCAAGCAGCGACATCGAGTCCCTTACAGTCCTCAAGGATGCTTCTGCGGCAGCAATCTATGGTGTGCGTGCTGCAAACGGTGTCATCATCGTTACAACCAAGAAAGGACAAGCTGGACATATGAGAGTGACATATGATGGTTACGCTGGTGTGCAGGTCCCTACCAATATCATGAAGCTCACCAATGCACAGCAGTATTGTGAGCTATACAACCTTGCCTTTGACGGTACCACAGGATTTGTTCCTAAGAAGGCATCTGACTACAAGGCAGATACTGACTGGTATGCGGAACTTGTTAAGCCAGCGCTTACTCACTCGCATTCGGTAGACCTTTCAGGCGGAACTGAGAAATCCAATTACTCGATCGGACTCAGCTACTATTACCAGGATGGTATCATGAATTATTGTGAGAACGACTATGACCGTCTTAACTTCCGTGCACGTCTCGACCAAAAGATGACAAACTGGCTTAAGGTAGGTTTCAATACGGTCGTTTCTCTTAACAATAAGCAGAATGCGAACTCAGGTGTATACTATCAGGCATTTGTAAATCCTCCTATTTACGGAGTTTACAATGAAAATAACACTGATGCTTATCCTGAGCCATTTGATTCACCTCAGAATTATGGATATGCCAATGCTTATGGTAATCCTGCGGCATCAGCATATTATTATGATAGCAGGGAAAAGGGAGTCAAGACAGTATTCTCAGCTTATGCAGAAGCTTCTATCCTTCCTGAGAAACTCAAGTTCAAGACTTCGTATAACTTGGATTTCTATTTCTATGATGCAAGAAACTATACGCCGGAAAATTTCGTAGGAGGTTCGCAGGGAACGCCTAGTTCTTCTCTCTCCAAGACCTATGGCTACGGACTGTATCATATCATTGACAACACGCTCACATATTCCGACACCAAGGGTCCTCACTCTTTCTCAGCGATGCTGGGTCAGTCGACAAGAATGCAGTATACGGCATCTCTTACAGGTAATGCCAATGGCGTTCCTGGTTTTGATGAGCAGTCAAAATATCTCGTGAATGGATCTTATAAGAATCAGAGTACTTCTGATGCTGCATCAAGATACAACGGACTTTCATTCTTCGCCCGCGGTACTTACAATTTCAAAGATAAGTACCTTGCAACAGTGACACTTCGTGCAGACGGTAGCTCGAAATATCAGCAGAAATGGGGCTTCTTCCCTTCAGTAGGTCTTGCATGGAATATGTCGGAAGAGGATTTCATGAAGAACCAGAATGCGTTTGATTACTTGAAGCTTCGTGCAAGCTGGGGTATGCTTGGCAACGATAACGTTCCAGCGAATTCAACAAGCATTGTGGGAGCTTCCGGAATCGGTGCATCCGGTGTGTTTGGTGACACTGTGATTGATGGAGTTGGCGCGCAGACAGTCTATCAGAATTCTCTCAGATGGGAGGTTGTAAATGAAGCAAATATCGGTGCTGACTTTGCATTCCTTTCAAACAGACTTTCTGGAGAACTGGATCTGTACAGCCGAATTACCGATAACGTAGTGTTCTATGCGCCGGTAGCTACCGGTGGTGGAGTTGCTACCCTCTTGGCCAACAACGGAAAAGTTCTCAACGCAGGAGTTGAGTTTTCGCTCAAATGGGCTGATACAGTGGGAGATGACTTCCGTTACAACATCGGATTCAATGCTACATTCAACAAGAACCAGGTTCTTGAACTGAAGGATGCGGATTATATACCAGGAGGTAATGTGACAGGCGGATATGCAACAAGAACTGCTGTTGGCTTGCCTATCGGTTCTTTCTGGGGATATAAGATCGACGGTGTGTTCCAGACAGAGAAAGAGGCTATCCTGAGTGATGTGGCTCAGAAGGATAGATATGCCGGATATTTCAAATATCACGATGAGAATGGTGATGGTACTATTTCTGAGGCAGATAAGACATACCTCGGATCGCCTAATCCATGGCTTATGATGGGTCTTACTTTCGGATTCGAGTGGAAGAACCTCGATTTCTCTCTGGTAATGAATGCCAACATCGGAAACAAGATTCTCAACTCCAAGAGAATGAACAAGACCGTATTCGCTGACGGAAACTATGATCTTGATTTCTACAAGAACTGCTGGATGCCGGACAGAAAGTCATCGACCTATCCATCTCCTGCTGCAATGCAGGCGACATCTACTCTTTGCTGTAACGATTTCTTCGTAGAGGATGCCTCTATGTTCCGAATCCAGAATGTCCAGATTGGATATACATTCAAGGAAGTTTTCGGCAGCAAGGGTAGCATCAGGGTATATGCTACGGCTCAGCGCCCTCTCTCGCTGTTCGGATATAACGGGTTTACAACTGAAATAGGCGGATCTCCTATTGAATCAGGAATTGACGGCTCTTCAGTTTATCCTATGCAGTCAATTTACACGTTGGGTCTCAATCTTAACTTCTAAGCGAAATGAAAAAGTTTGTATTTGCAATAACACTGGTCCTTACCCTGCTTGTTACATCCTGCTCGGATTTCCTCAATCCACGTCAGGAAGCTACCATGCCTACTTCAGGAATGGACTACACAAAGGTTGAGAATATCTTTCAACCTGTCAGCGCGGCTTATGCGTCAATGAGACTAAGTGAAGGTCGTGCATTCAGTTATGTCAGTGTGATGGGTGTGCCATCAGATGATGATGATAAGGGGTCTACAGAGACTGACGGTCTTGAGACTAAGGAACTCGACGGCTTTGCTTTTACGCCATCCAATGGTCTGATCAATGATGTCTGGATTCATTTCTTTGACATGGTTTCTTCTGCAAATTATGCCATAGAGTCAATGGCAAAATTTGAGAAAGCTCTTTCGGATGCGACTGCGCTTGGTAAGGTCGCAGAATGCCGAGGAGAAGCTAAGGTGATACGCGCTTATGCCTATTTCAATCTTGTACGTCTTTTCGGATCTGTACCTAAGATTGACAGAACCATGACAGCACAGGAGCTCGGTAATCATACGGCATCTACAGTAAATGAGATTTATGATTTTATCTATGAGGATCTGGACGATGCAATCGAGGTTCTTCCTGAAACTTTTGCTGAGAAGGGAAGATTCAACAGATACTCGGCAATGGGTCTGAAAGCAAAGGTGGCTCTTTATAGAGAGGATTGGGATGAGGCTGCTTTCCAGGCAGATGCTGTAATCGGTTCTAATAAGTATGAACTGGAGTCAGATTTTGCGAATGCTTTCTCTGTTGAGGGAGAGTATGGCAAGGAGTCTCTTATGGAAATCGGAAGCAATGATCTTGGTCAGGTGAGCGGTTCGGCTCCGATATGCTATTATGGCTTTATTCAGGGACCGAGAAGTAACAAGCCTTCCAATATGCAGGGTTGGGGCTTCAAGGTTCCAAGTCAAGCACTTGTGAATTTCTTTACAGAAAGAGGTGACACAAAGCGTCTTGCCGTGACAGTCCTCAAAAGAGGAGAAACTGCCCCTGGCGGCGAACAGATAATTGATATGTGCCCAAATCCATATTATAATGGTAAGGTATATACACCATCATCTACCAACACTTTCACTAACAATAGCTATGGCCTGGATCATAATATGCGTCTTCTCCGTTATTCAGAGGTGCTTTTGATATATGCAGAAGCTATGATGGAAGGAGCTGTTGTTGAACAGCCGAAATCAGGGATGACTGCAGATGCTGCGTTGACCAAGGTGCGTGCAAGAGTCGGTCTTGATCCTGTTGCAGCAACTATTGAAAACATCTATGATGAACGTAGAGCAGAGCTCGCTATGGAGGATGACCGTTTCTTCGATCTCGTCCGTACAGGTCAGGCGGCTACTGTTCTTGCATCTAAGGGCTTCAAAGCTAACAAGAACGAGGTGTTCCCAACGCCAACAAATCAGATTCAGGTAAACTCAGGTCTTATAAAGACACCGGGATATACATACTAAAATCAAATACCACATTTATTAACTAATCATTATCAATTAAATTATGAAAAAGATTTTCTATCTGGCAGCTGCGATGTCTATCGCAATGTTCGTGTCATGTGACAAAAAAGGTGCTGAAGGTGATGACACCAAGGCTGAGGTAACAGTTGCAAAGGATGCCCTCGTTCTTCATCTTCCATTCGAGGATGGCTCTGTGGCAGTAGGTGAAGGTGTTACTTATGCTTCAAAGGAAGGTAAGGCTGCTCTCGTTGATGGTTTCATCGGAAATGCATACACCAACACATCAGGTGATGCTAAGGAGGCAGGTTACCTCAAGTATAACCTTGCAGAGGCAAACTGCATCAAAAGCCTTAAGAGCTTCACTTTCTCTGCATGGGTGAAGAGACCAGCACTCGGTTCAGGCGCATTCTTCTCAGTTAACGGCGGTGAGCATGACTGGGGTTCAACTATGCACGTCATGTTCGACAACTCAGGTGTAGGTGAGGACGGTGCTACTTATCAGCAGTTCAATGCTCGTATCGACTCTTACAAAGTGGGTGAGGATGGCAACAAGTATCAGGCTAGTCTTTGGCCAAACGTTCAGGGTCCTGAGTTTGCAAAGGTTGACGAGTGGTCCCACGTGGCTCGTACTTATGATGCTGCAACAGGTGCTTGGAAGGTATATGTTGACGGTGTTTTGACACACGACGGAAAGCATGAGGAGGGGCCAGAGGATGCTAAAGTTTCATTCGGTGACCTCGACCTCGCTTCACCTACTATGAACGCTCTCTATATCGGTGGTTGGGCTGCTATAATCGATGGTGTAAATAACCAGGACTGGATGACTTACTTCAATGGATCAATTGATGAGGTTCGTATGTACAACAGAGCTCTTACTGATGTGGAAGTGGGTGAGCTTTGGAAGCAGGAGAAGCTCGTTAGCCTTGAGTAATCCCGCATAACTTTATAAACTGGAGGAAGACTGACCGGCTGCTGCCGGCCAGTCCCTCCTTTGAATGATTTTACAGGTCAATGAAGAAAAACGTACTTTACCTTTTGATTCTTTCTCTTTTGGGAATCACCTCATGCATAGAGAAGCCTCAGCAGGATGCTGGTCCTGAGAAGGCTGCTATCTTTGCCGCTTATGTCAATGGCGAACGAATGACAACTTCCAAGGCGTTGGAGGGCGTTAGTGTTGATAATGTTGTATTCGAGCTGGAGTTTTCTACTGAGATAGACATAGAAAAGTTTGATCCTTCATTGATTGTTTTTTCCGGCGGTCCTCTGCAGGTGTCTCTTGGCGGGAATGAAAAGACTCTCCGCCTTGAACCGGTCAATGCATTGAAGACATTCACTTCATATACGCTTAACGTTCTGGCTCTTGAGCAGCTGGGAGTAAGCGTAGTCGAGGCCTATCGTTATACCATTGTGACGGCACTCGACACTTCTGATAAGTTCGAGAGGATTTCTGATGAGGAGCTTCTCACGCTTATCCAGGAGAAGACATTTAGATACTTCTGGGATTATGCCCATCCGGTAAGCGGACTCGCGCGTGAGCGTCTGAATTCCGGAGAGACGGTGACATCCGGCGGTTCCGGTTTCGGAATCATGGCTATCCCGGTAGGTATAGAGCGCGGCTTCATCACCCGTGAGGAAGGCGCACAGAGAATGCTTGACATTGTGACCTTCCTTGACGAGAAGGCAGAGCGCTTCCACGGAGCGTATTCGCACTGGCTGGACGGAACAACAGGCAAGGCAATTCAGTTCGGCGCAAAGGATGACGGTGCTGACCTTGTGGAAACAGGATTCCTTATCGAAGGACTCCTCACAGTGCAGCAGTACTTTGATCTTGAAAATCCGACAGAGTCTGCCATCAGGCAGAAGATCACAAAGATATGGGAAGAGGTAGAGTGGGACTGGTTCTTCAGGAATGATGCCCTTTACTGGCATTGGTCTCCAAAGCATGACTGGGCGATGAACATGAAGATTTCAGGCTGGAACGAGGCCCTGATCTGCTATGTCCTCGCAGCATCTTCCCCAACCCATCCGATATCCAAGGACGTCTATGAAAAGGGATGGGCACGCAATGGAGGAATGGTCAATGGAAAGAAGTACTATGACATCACTCTGCCTCTTGGCAGCGCTTATGGCGGTCCTATGTTCTTTGCGCATTATTCTTTCCTTGGACTCGATCCTCGCAATCTTAAGGACCAGTATGCGGATTATTGGGAACAGAATGTGGCTCACGCCAGGATCAACCATGCATATTGTGTTGCCAATCCTAAGAAATTCTATGGTTACAGCGATGAATGCTGGGGACTTACTGCTTCGGATATTCCGAACAGCTACACCGCAAGTTCTCCGACCAACGATAACGGAACAATCGCCCCTACTGCAGCAGTTGCTTCCATTCCATATACTCCGGAGGAAAGCCTCAAGGCCATAAGGTTCTTCTACTATACTCTTGGAGACAGACTATTCGGTGAGTACGGCTTCAAGGATGCCTTTAATCTCTCGAAGCGTTGGTACGCATCATCTTACATCGCCATCGACCAGGGTCCTATCGTTGTGATGATCGAGAACTACCGTACCGGTCTTCTTTGGGAGAATTTCATGAAGAACGAGGATGTGCAGAAGGGACTCACTAAGTTAGGATTCACATACTGATCAGACGGACCATGAAGAAATTATTCGTATTGATAGTTGCAGTAGCAGTAGCGGCATGTAACGCTGTCCAGCCAGCACAGACAACGTATTGTAATCCTTTAGACATGGACTATGCCTATATGGTCTATAACTCAGACCGCAATCTCTCCTATCGTTCGGGAGCGGATCCGGCTGTCGTTGAGTTCAGGGGAGAGTATTATATGTTCGTTACCCGTTCTCACGGATACTGGCATTCCACTGACCTGGTTGACTGGACATTCATCAGACCGAAAAGCATCTGGTATCCGCAGGGCTGCAATGCTCCCGCTGCCCATAACTACAAGGATTCCCTCCTTTATATGACTGGCGATCCTTCGGGAGCGATGAGCATACTCTATACGGATGATCCGAAGTCAGGTGTCTGGGAGGCAGTTCCTGCCATTCTTCATGACCTGCAGGACCCTGACCTCTTCATCGATGATGACGGACAGGCATACATGTTCTGGGGCTCGTCAAACTTTTATCCTGTCCGTGGAAAGAAGCTCAACATGAGAGACCGCTTCCTTGTGGAGAGCGAGACCTTCGAACTGTTCAACACGGACAGCACGGCCCATGGTTGGGAACGTTTCGGAGAGAATCACTCAGACAGGAACATCAGAGCTTACATCGAGGGTGCCTGGATGACCAAGCATAACGGAAGGTATTATATGCAGTATGGTGCCCCCGGAACGGAATTCAATGTCTATGGTGACGGAGTGTATGTAGCTGATGATCCTATGGGTCCATATGAATATCAGGCACATAATCCGGTTTCATACAAGCCTGGCGGATTCATGAACGGCGCCGGTCACGGCAGCACGGTTCTCGACCTTGATGGCAACTACTGGCATTTTGCCACGATGTCTCTTTCTGCCATCGTGAACTGGGAAAGACGTATCTGCCTCTATCCGACCTTCTTTGACGAGGACGGTATCATGTATTGCGACAATGAATACGGAGATTATCCGCATTATGCTCCGTCGCAGAAGGATAAGAAAGGAGCGTTTACCGGTTGGATGCTCCTGTCATATGACAAGCCTGTTACAGCATCTTCTTATGCTGAGGGGGCTGCCAAAAAGGCTGAGGGATTCTCCGATGCCAACAGGCCGGTCGTTTCACTTGACTTCAAGCCGCAGAACATAGTTGACGAGAACTGCAAGACATACTGGCTGGCGCAGAACAATGATGCCCAGGAGTGGATCTGCATCGATCTTGAGGATGAATCCGATGTTTATGCGCTTCAGATCAACTATTTCGACCATGAGACTCAGTTCTACAACAAGGTAGATGGCTTGAGACAGAGATATGTAATCGAGGGCTCTCTGGATGGCAGCAGCTGGTTTGTCCTCGAGGACAGAAGCAGCTCCGACAAGGATGCTCCGAATGCCTACATCCAGCTTGCAGAGCCGAAGGCTGCGAGATATGTAAGATATAGGAATGTGTCTGTCAGCTCTCCATATCTGGCCATCTCGGACATTCGCGTTTTCGGAAAGGGACATGGTGAGGTTCCGGCACAGGTGCAGGGCTTGTGTGCCGAGCGACATGACAACGGAAAGTCTGTGAACCTGAAATGGGACGCTGTCCCTGGTGCACAGGGCTATAATGTCAGATGGGGTATTGCTCCGGATAAGCTATACAGCTCTTGGCTCCTTTATGATAATGATGAACTGACTCTCAGATGCCTTGTGAAGGGACAGGAATATTACATCCAGGTGGAGGCATTCAATGCCAACGGAATATCACAGGTAAGTGAGACCATCAGACTGCAGTAGGACATAAATATCAAAACCATAAATAACATGTACAAGAAACTATTATTTATCAGCGCGCTCGTAGTGGCTCTGGCTTCATGCTCAGGTCCGAAGAGCGAAATGGACAAGTTCATCGATGACCTCATGTCAAAGATGACAGTCGAGGAAAAGATCGGTCAGCTGAATCTTCCTGTTGCCGGTGACATCGTGACCGGACAGGCAAAGAGCAGCAATGTGTCTGAGAGAATCCGTGCAGGAGAGGTCGGAGGACTTTTCAATCTCAAGGGTGCGGAGCAGATC
>JAEIGA010013160.1_pt1 | contig 12586 bp, 15 predicted proteins | sample 9270691 | NCBI WGS metagenome assembly JAEIGA01 (sample SAMN17057246, study PRJNA624740) | gut metagenome | biome: biome; isolation source: fecal sample | host: Bos grunniens | place: China: Xizang | collected 2019 | reverse complement strand
GTTTGCAACAACAATTATTTAACTGTTGTTGTGGCATTACGATTCCATTTCCAGACTTCTTCGCCAGAACCCTGAACCAATGGGCGTTCTTTGCCATAAGAGATTGTAGAAATGCGTTTTGCATCAATACCATCTTCTACGATAACTTTCTTTGCAGCGTTTGCACGACGTGCACCCAATGCCAAGTTGTATTCTGTTGAACCACGTTCGTCGCAATTACCAGCGATTTGGATTTTTACATCTTCGTGGTTTTTCATATATAATGCCTGACCCAACAGGTTGTTTTTGGCTTCTTCGGAAATTTCAGAAGAATTGAAACCAAAGAATACACGTTGGTCGTTCAAGTCAGCAGGTTCAACAATTGAACCGCCGCACGCAGCCAGCAAGCCTGCAACGCCTGCCAACAAAGCAAAGTTTTTAATTTTCATGAAAATACTCCCTTGAGTTTCTGTTGCTCGTGCTGTATTGTACAATAAAATGTTTGAAATATCAAGGAAAAACACAAATGGCAGATTATTCTTTGCGTGATTTAGATTTGGCGGGTGTTCGGTGGGAATTGGCAGATACGCCAATATCAATGCCAGAAAAGGTCGATGCACCACGAAAAGCAGCCCTTCCAAGGCGGGATGCGGCATCTGTGGTCGCAGAAATAGGGCGGGTGGCGACATCTGTGGTGCCGCCGGTGGCGCCGGCCCAGACATTGTCGATTGATATTGTGCGTGCCATGGCATCACGGCCAAATGATATTGCGACATTGAATCGGATGATTGGGGAATTTAATCATCCGTTGCGTGTGACTGCCACGAATACTGTGTTGCCATGTGTGGGTGATGGAAAGTTATTGATTTTAACTGATATGCCGTCGTCTGATGATGATGCGTCTGGTAATGTTTTGTCGGGTAGTGTGGGGGAATTGATGGATAAAATGCTGGCGGCGATTGGTTTGGGGCGTAAAGATGTTTCAATTGTGCCGATGGTATTCTGGCGTACCCCTGGGGGGCGTACCCCAACAGATGCAGAGTTAGACTTGGCGCGGCCTTTTGTTGATAAGGCCATAGAATTAATTGCACCACGGGTGGTTTTAACACTTGGGACATTGCCTGCGGCAAAGATAGCGAATGTAAATCTGGCAACATGTCATGGGGAATCGATTGATATGCCAAATGGAGCTGTTTTAGTGCCAATTTTTCATCCTAATTACTTGATGTTAAAACCGGCAGCAAAACGTGATGTGTGGAATGCGTTGCAAAAAGTTCAAAATATCTTGAAAAGTGCCGAATAATAGTTAATAATTTGCCTATGTTTAATAAAGGAGTATACAATTAAACCTGTATTTAATCGTGATAATCGTCGTGACAATGGTCCACGTATGAATGATAAAATCTTTGCCAAGACTGTTCAGGTCATTAGTGCAGATGGGCAGAATTTGGGAACTATGCCAACCGCCCAGGCATTGGCGATGGCAATAGATGCTGGATTGGATTTGGTAGAGATGAATCCAAATGGTGCGGTGCCAATTACAAAAATTATGGATTATGGCAAGTTCAAGTATGAACAAAAAAAACGTGCGTCCGAAGCACGCAAAAATCAAAAAACAACAGAATTAAAAGAAGTTTGGATTAAGCCTTTTATTGAAGAAAATGATTTAAATATCAAATTGAAAAAGGTGTTTGAATTCTTGGCCGAAGGAAACAAGGTTAAAATTTCTGTTATGACCAAGGGGTCAAAAAAGGTTTTGGCGCGTGGCAAGGATGCGGTGCCGGAGTTGTTTGCACGTGTAATCGAGATTGTGGGTGACAAGGGTAATTTGGAATCAAAGTCAAAACCAGACGAAAGAACCAAGTCTATTATTATTGCGCCTGTGAAATAAAAAAATCCCCATTTTGGGGATTTTTATTTAGTTTCTTTTATTTATACCATAAAAGGTAGGTTTTCTAAGGTGCCTTCGGCAACACGGACATTTACATCCAGCATCATGAACACGGAATCGGGTGTACATAATGCGTGGTCTGCAAATATGCCTGTGTCCAGCAGGTGGCTGGTGTTAACAGACAACTTTGTTATCAGGTGGTCGTCGTCTAATAAGGTATAGATTGGACCGATGTCACGTGGTGTATTGGCGCCAATTTCGTGTTCATTTTGTGGGCAACGCAATCCATCAAGAATTGTTTTTACGCGGTTGTCAATATCTGAACGTGGGACACCAACAATTTCTGGGTGCAGCATTTGGATGTCCAGTTCTGCGATCAATTTAAGGTTTGGTGTAATAATTGGATTCCAATCAATGCCGCCAACATGGCGTGTTGTGACGGGACTTTTTGTTGGGTTGGGAACCATGTATTGTGTAAGGTTGTTCCATGGACTGTGTTCGACCAGTTTTTTTAATTGTGGGTGAAACTGCATACGAATATCTGCGATATGTTGTGCGCGTTTCTTTGGGTTGATTAAAATGTCGCCAAAATATAATAATTTGAATTTCATGTTATTTCCTTTTTTCTAGATATTCTTGAAATTGTTTCAGACCCAATGGATGCAGGCGCAGGGCAGGGCGGGTTCCGGCCTTGGTTATATGATTCCATTTGGCAGTATAGATAATAGGTCGACTTTGGTTGTTTATTTTTATCTTTGCGCCACTTTTTAATAATTCACGCATTGCGGTTTCGATGGTTTTTGTGTCGTATTTGTTGCCCAATATTTCAACCAAATCTGATGCACGCTTAAAGTCATCTTTGGTAAAGGTTGTTGATTGTAAAATTGCCATGCTTTAATCCCTTTTTTCTTGATAATTATACCAGAAATTGCTATGTTTTACATAGAAAAAAGAAAGGAATGTTAAATGTCAGTAAATAATGAATATACAGGTGATTCCATTAAGGTCTTAAAAGGACTGGAAGCGGTCAAAAAACGCCCAGGTATGTACATCGGTGATGTGGGTGAAGGTGGCGCCGGTTTGCACCATATGATTTATGAAGTTGTTAATAACTCTATTGACGAAGCAATGGCGGGTTATGCCGATACGGTATATGTTTCGTTGAACCCAGATGGTAGCGCGACAATCCGTGATAATGGTCGTGGTATGCCATTTGATATCAATCATGAAACAGGGCGTAGTGCGCTGGAACTGATTATGTGTGAATTGCATGCCGGTGGTAAGTTTGATAACGAAAGCAATGGTGCATACAAGGTTTCCGGTGGTTTGCATGGTGTTGGTGTGTCTGTGGTAAATGCGTTGTCTTCTTGGTTAGAAGTTAAAGTTTGGCGTGGTGACAAGCAGGCGTTTATGTCATTTGCAGATGGTGTGCCAACATGCGATGTTCAAATTACGGAAAATAAATCAGGTATCGAACATGGAACAGAAGTTTCTTTCTTGCCATCGCCTGATACATTTACAGGTACGGAATTTAGTTTTGATACATTGGAAACATGGTTGCGCGAACAGTCTTTCTTGAATGCGAATGTTAAAATTATTTTGGAAGATTTGCGCGGTTCTGAAAAGAAAGAACGTGAATTTCATTCTGTGGATGGGTTAAAAGGTTTTGCGACTTATTTGGATAAGTCCAAGGAATTGTTGAACAAAGAACCAATCCAGATGATAAAACAGCAAGACGATACATATATCGAAATTGTTTTACAATGGACAACCGCATATACAGAAACATCTTTATGTTTTACAAATAATATTCCAAATCGTGATGGTGGTACGCACTTGGCGGGATTTCGTGCAGGTTTAACACGTGCAATTAATAAATATATTTCTGAAAAGGGGACCAAGAAAGATATCAATCTGTCTGGGGAAGATTTTCGTGAAGGTTTAACAAGTATTGTTAGTGTGAAGATTCCAGACCCAAAATTTGGTTCACAAACTAAAGATAAGTTGGTGTCAAGTGAAGTGCGCCCAATTGTTGAAAGCACTGTGTCGGAAATGCTGTATGAGTTCTTGGATGAAAATCCACAGATTTCAAAAACAATTATTGATAAAATTATCGAAGCAGCGACCGCACGTGAGGCGGCACGCAAGGCGCGTGAATTGTCACGCAAAAAGACGGGACCAGAACTGGGTGGTTTGCCAGGTAAGTTGGCAGGTTGTTCAGAACGTGATCCGGCAAAATGTGAATTATTTATTGTTGAGGGGGATTCGGCGGGTGGTACAGCCAAACAGGGACGTGACCGTAAGACACAGGCGATTTTGCCGCTGCGTGGTAAGATTTTGAATGTTGAACGTGTGCGTTTTGATAAAATGTTGGGGTCAGATACAATTGGTGCCTTGATTACAACGATGGGGGCAGGTATTGGTAAAGATGACTTTGATATCGAAAAAATGCGTTATCACAAAGTTATTATCATGACTGATGCGGACGTTGACGGTCAACATATTCAGACATTGTTGATGACATTCTTTTATCGTCATATGCCCCAGGCAATTGAACGTGGGTATATCTATGTTGCAAAGCCGCCGCTTTATGGTGTGACACGTGGTAAACAACAAATATATTTACAGAACCAACGTGAAATGGATGATTATCTGATGGAACAATTGGCCACAGATGGCATGATTACAACATCAGATGGTATGCAAATTTCTGGGGCGGATTTGAAGCGTTTGCTGGGTTTGGTCTTGGATATGCGTAATGTATTACAGCCATTAAATCATATTGTTCCAGTGCGTTTTGTAGAAGCATTGGCATTAAATGGTGCGTTTGAAAACGAAAGTGCAGATGTTTTTGCAAATGTTCAGAAAATGCTGGATGCCCAGGAATTAGAATTTGAACGTGGATGGAAAGTTTCGGCCGATGAATATGGTGTGACAATTACACGAACATTGCGCAGCGTCACAGAATCTTATTTCTTGCCACGTGAAAAAATTAACGGTCCAGAAATTCGTGCGTGGCACAGAATGGAAGGTCGTACAGAAATGATGGAAATATTTAGCAAACCAACAGTCTTGCAGGTAAAATCCAAGAATCAAAAAATCTGGGGTGCATTAAAGCTGTTAGAAACAGCGTTTGAATACGCCAAGAATGGATTAAAGATTCAACGATACAAGGGTCTTGGTGAAATGAATGCAGAACAGTTGTGGGAAACAACAATGGACCCAAATCATCGTTCTTTGTTCCAGGTCAAGATTGATGATGCTGCCAAGGCAGATGAAGTTGTGTCTATGTTGATGGGCGATGTTGTTGAGCCAAGACGCGACTTTATTGTCGAAAATGCGTTGGATGCAAATTTAGATGTTTAATAATCAGGGCGCAGGTTGTTCTGCGCCTTGTTTATGATGTAAAAGGGTGATTGTTATGGCAAATTCAAAAATTGCAGTATTAGAAGAAGAAATGCGTAGACTGGAAGACGAATTGCGGTCGTATAGTAATGTTGCAGATCATCAGGTTGCGCATATTCGTGCATCTATTGAAAGAATCAAAGAAGAAATAGAAGAAGAAAAAAATAAGAAATCAAAAAAAATACAAGAAGCATCTGCCAAAATGGATGAAAAGTTGGGCCAGAAAAATGCAATGCAAATGGCGCAATATAATTCTGGGGTGCATGAATAATGGATTTTTCGCAGGAATGGTTTCTGGAATTGGATAATCGTTTGCGTGCCGCAGGGATGGACAGCGATGTGCAATCTTTTGATGAAATCTTGGAAAACCTGCGTGTACGAAGGATTTGTGATGCGGATGCTTTTGCATCACATTGTGTTTATGTGATTTTGGCGGGCGGGTTTTCGCAAAAGACAGCCAAAAAAATTCATGAAAAAATTATGGGTTATTTGCACGAATCTGGTGTGGATTTTAATGCGCTGATGCATATTTTTAATAACAAAAATAAAATCAATGCGATTTGTAAAATATGGGAAAATCGTTTGGATTTTTGTAATGCATATTATTGTTTGGAATCGTTAGAAGATAAATTAAAATACCTGCAAAAATTGCCACATATTGGAAAAATAACTGCAAATCATCTGGCAAGAAATCTGGGTGAAGATGTTGTGAAATATGATATCTGGATTCAGCGTCTTGGGGTGCGGTTTGTTAACAAGCCAGAATTATTAGAAAAAATAAATAATGGTAATTTGTGCGATGAAATCAAAAGTGCGTGTGATGAAATGTTTGCGCATCTGTGTCGTGAAACAAATTTGCCACGCGGGTATATTGATGTTGTTCTTTGGAAGTCTTGTCAACAGAAATTAATTTCTATGGACGATTACTTGTATAAACCGCCGGTCATGTAGCAATATGTACACTCCCTGTGGTTTATACGGCGTACTCGTCTCATATAAATTAATTTTATAAAAAGGGTATGGACGATTACTTGTATAAACCGCCGGTCATGTAGCAAAGGGGATTATAATGAATGTGAAAATAGAAGAGTCTTGGAAGAATGCATTAAGTGCAGAATTTGATAAGGATTATTTTATTAAACTGACAGATTTTGTTCGTGGTGAATATTTGTCTGGCAAAACCGTTTATCCAGAACCACAGAACATTTTTAATGCATTTAATTTGTGTCCTTTGAATAAGGTGAAAGTTGTTATTATTGGGCAAGATCCGTATCACGAACCAGGACAAGCACATGGGCTTTGTTTTTCTGTTTTACCACCAACACCAAATCCACCATCGTTGCAAAATATTTATAAAGAAATTGAAAGTGACTTGGGTCGAAAATCTGTGACGAATGGCGATTTAACGCATTGGGCAAATCAGGGTGTGTTGTTGTTAAATTCTACTTTAACAGTCCAGGCGCATGCGGCGGCATCGCATAGTGGTCGTGGTTGGGAACAATTTACAGATGCGGTTATTCGTGCCGTGTCGACCCGTGAAAATATTGTATATTTATTATGGGGTTCTTTTGCGCAAAAAAAGGCGGCGATTGTTGATGCAAGTAAGAACCTGATATTAAAAAGTGCGCATCCATCCCCGTTGTCTGCGTATCGTGGATTTTTTGGAAACAAACATTTTAGCCAGGCAAATGATTACCTTGTCAAACACGGTAAAACGCCAATTGAATGGTGATTAAAAATTATATGACAGACCGGCACCAAAGAATGCATATGAATTGTTTTCTGGGGCGGTGTTGCCGTTGGAATAATGTTGGGCAAATAGTTCAAGAGCGGTACATTCGCTTAGATGATATCCGGCACCTATTTTAAAACCAAAAATTAGTTTTGAGCCGATGCGTTCGTTTTGTTGCAATTGCATTCCGATTCCTAATCCGATAAATGTGTACCAATTATCGTTGTAAAACAGGGCGATGTCTTCGGACAATAAGGCAATAGGAATTGTAAAATCATCCCATCGCCAGCCGTATTTTTTTCCATATCCTATGTTCATGGTTGTGTTGATGGTTTTTCGTGCGGGCACCCTGAAAAAGCTTGTTGGTTGAGAGTATTGAATTTGTAGCATCGCATAAGGTACAAATTGTGAAGGTGGCGGAATTAAGAATCCACCATTTACACCTGTGCCAAGGTTAATTGTAACTTGGCTGTCGTATCCGTTGAAAAACGGGTTTGTTTCTGCGTGTGCTATGGTTGTTGTGCAGCAAATTAATAAAGTGCATAAGTTTTTTTTCATGGTTTGGTGATGGTTATTGTTAGAATATTTTGTTGAAAAAATATCATGTTGTAAATACGAATAAAATCACAAGTTTGTTTTTAGTGTTTTTTGTAGTAAATGTGGTGATGTTATTGCCGTTAAAGAAAGTTTTAGAAATCAAAAACTTATGATTGCAATTTGAAAAATAGTTGTTATAATGCATGTCGCTTGGCAGCGTAGCTCAGTGGTAGAGCAGAAGAATCATAATCTTTTGGTCGGGGGTCCGAATCCCTCCGCTGCTACCAGAATAAACAAACGACCCGATGGGTCGTTTTTTTATTCTGTGCGTCGGGGCGGTAAAGGACAGCCAACAGGGGGTCCGACCCGCAGGCAAAAGGCAGACGGGCGGATGCCGGTCGCCCGAAGTTTTAACGAAGGGGGATTTGTCAAGGGGAATGAAGCGTAGCGGAATCAATCGACTGCGCTGCTACCAAGATTCAAACCGTCCGTATGGGCGGTTTTTTGTTTGTGTAATCTTTGTGTGTAATAAAATGGGAATATAAAAACACCGCCCGGGTGGGGCGGTGGGGCTTATTTGTTCTTTTGTTGATAATTCCATGAATCACGGCACATGTCAGAAAGATTATGTTCTGTGTGCCAGTTTAGTATCTTTTTGGCCTTGGTTGGGTTTGCATAGCATGATGCAATGTCGCCAGGGCGACGGGCAACGATTTCGTATGGAATTTTTATATTGTTTGTTTCTTCGAATGTTTTTACAACATCCAGTACAGAATATCCATGCCCTGTGCCAAGGTTGAATATTTCAGAACCACATTTGTTTTTTAATGCGGTTAGGGCACATACATGGCCGCGCGCTAAATCAACCACATGGATATAGTCACGGACACCGGTGCCGTCAGGTGTGTCATAGTCGTTGCCGTATATGAATAATTTTTCACGGATGCCAGATGCAACCTGGGTTATATATGGCATAAGATTGTTTGGGATGCCGTTTGGGTTTTCGCCGATAATGCCACTTGGGTGTGCGCCAATTGGGTTAAAGTATCGCAAAATAACAACATTCCAGTCCTTGTCAGAATTTTGTAAGTCCAATAATATTTGTTCAATCATTGATTTTGTCCATCCGTATGGATTGGTGCAGGTGCCTTTTGGGCACTCTTCGGTGATTGGAACAAATGCTGGTGTGCCGTATATGGTTGCGCTGGATGAAAAGATGATGTTTTTGCATCCGATTTCTTGTAAAACTTTTATTAAGGTGATTGTGCCGCCGATGTTGTTTTCATAATATTCAATTGGTTTTGCCACAGATTCACCAACGGCTTTTAGACCTGCAAAGTGGATGCAACAATCGATTTGTTTGTCGGAAAGCGCAGATTTTAATCCGTCGTAATCACGGATGTCTGTGTTGTGAAATTCAATAGTTTTTCCGGTTATTTGAGTAATTTTATCCAAGGTATCAATTGAAGAATTAGAAAGATTGTCGATTCCAATAATATTATGTCCGTCTTGTTGTAATTCTACAATGGTGTGTGATGCTATAAAGCCTGTGGCGCCGGTAATCAATATGTTCATGGGTGGGACTCCTTGTTGAGATTATTATAATATATGTTTTTTAGTTTTGTAATTAATTTAAGCCTGTTGACTTTTTTTGTAATATTCAGAATAATACGATTGATTATACGAAAAAAGGAAAGGTTTATGCGTAAATTACTTTGTGCCTTGTTGGCGTTGTTGCCAGCAAAAGTTATGGCAAATCCTGCGTGTCCCGTTTGCACAATTGCAATTGGTGCGGGTTTAGATATTGCCCGTCGTTTGGGTGTGCCAGATAGCGTTGTTGGCCTGTGGGCGGGGGCGATGTTGACACTGCTGGGGTATTGGACATTGAAATTTATGGACACGAAAAAATGGCATTTCTGGGGTCGTGATACGATTGTTATTTTGATGTCTGTTGCGATGATTGGTTTTGTTTATATGGGGGTGGTTGATTATAACCCAGTTGTTCTGTGTGGGGCGTTGGTGATGGATCCTGTTTTGTTTGGTACGATTTGTGGCGCTTTAATCTTTGTATTGACCGGCAAATTGTATCAATGGATGAAAAAGAAAAATGGTGGACATGCACATTTCCCATTTGAAAAGGTTGTGTTGCCGATTGTTGCTTTGCTGGTAGCTAGTTGGGCAATGATGCTGTGTTTCTAAGGAAAAATAAATCAAGGTGATAAGATATGAAAAAAATAGAATCTGTTCAGGAATTTGTTGAAAAGTTGGATGCCGCAAAAAAAGTTAATCCAAAAGATTTGTCTAGTGATCAGGATTTAACAATCGGTATTATGAATCTGATTTCTATTGAAGAGCATTTGATGTTTTCTGGGGCGAAAACTGGTAAGACAGAATTCTATGATTTGATTAACGAAGTTCGTGAAATGCGGAAAAATGCAATGTTGAAAATCATACCATCATACGAAGGTGAAGTATGGTGTATTTCAAAGCATTTGTTGGCGGCATCGATGCGTGTGTTTGAAGTTGGAACAAAAGCGCTGGCGGCAGGTGACAAACAGACGGCCTATGATTTGTTTGATCAGTCGTATGGTTTGTATTCGATGTTTTGGGGCTTGAATATGGGCTTGTTGACGGGGGAAAAAAAGGATGCAAAGCCGGCAAAAATCACAAAAAAAACCGTAAGTAAAGCTTGTGATGTTTCTGTGGCAGAACCTGTAAAAGATATAAAATCCAAAGATGCTAGCAAGGTGTCAAAGTTGAAAAATTGGGTAAAGAATGCTGTTAATTGTTGTATCGAATAAAAATTAAATATAATAATTCATCTATAAGCAAAAGTGATGGCTTATGTAGCGTTATGTACACTATGCCATCGCTTTTGCTTTTATCTAAATCATTCTATTTAATTTTTTTGTTTCTGGTGCAAAGGGGGTGGTGTTTTTGTCCTTGATTTTTGATGTGCAGTATTTATAATTGGCGTATTCGTTGCCCTAATAGTCTAGTGGTAAAACACGTCCTTGGTAAGGACGAGTCGCAAGTCCGATTCTTGCTTAGGGCACCACAAATGCATCATCTACTTTGCGTTTGTTTGATTTTTCTCAGGTCATGTATGTTTAATACACTCCCATCGTAAAATCTGCACAATACGCAGTATCTAATACATTTGTGTCGCCCCACGGGCACCAGAAATGCATCTTCTGTTTTGCGTTTGTTTGATTTTATGCCGCCGAGTGCGGTTTGTTTTTTATAATTTTTTGTGGTAGAATGTACCTGATAGGCAAGGAGGCTATTATGGCTGTAAAAAAAGATAAGTATGATATTTTGGCAGATGCTGTGTCGGCATTGCGTGATTTTAATCAAAAGGTTTCAATTGAAACTTTAGGGTCCAGGGATACTGGGTCTGCGTTTATGCATTATGGCGATAATGCACCGCAAATCCCAACAAGACGCACACGATATCAGTTTAATGGGGCGGTATCTTTGGCAAGATTATATGCGAAATCTATTAAAATTGGACGCGATATTTCAATTAAACGTATTCATAGAAAACCAACACGCATAAAAACAGAAAAACAAGAATATGATGTTGATAATGGTTTTTATTATGTGGTTCGTACCCCAAATGGCGAAGCGATGTTTGACAGAAATGATCCGGACTTTCTGGCTGTGTGGGGCTATGCATTAGGTGTTCATGATGGAAATGGAAGTTATGGTTATTTTTATAAAAATCTTAGACACCCAAAATTAAAAAAAATCGCAGGCGGTCCTGCTGTTTTGAAAGATGAAACGGCCAATAAATATACTGATGCAATTAAAAGATTAGAGGCATTAGGGATTAATCCAAAGAAGTTGGTAGAATTTATTAAATCAAAAAAAGGTAAAGATATATTGAAATAAAATCGCCCGAATCCGGGCGATTTTATTTGGGATTTTTTGTTGATTTTGTAGATATTATAATCTAGAATCTGTGCATTGTAGGTTTGAATGCGATGATGTGATTGACAACCACGGAGTGTTCACCGCTAAAAAAGTTATAAATCAGGGTGGCACCGCGCAGCCGTATTGACTTGCGCCCCTGAAGTTTAACAATCATGTGGGTGCCGAAGAAATCAATCTTTTTCAGCCCCCGAAAAAAAAGGGACCAAAATGTTATCTTTGAAATCAAAGTATAGAACGCACACATGTGGTGAATTAAATACATCTAATGTGGGTGAAGTAGTGACTCTGTCGGGATGGGTTCATCGCAAACGTGACCATGGCGCATTATTGTTTGTTGACTTGCGTGATAATTATGGAATTACACAAATCGTGTTTGATGGTGGTAATGAAGTGTTGGAAAAAGTTAGACCAGAATCTGTTATCAAGGTGACAGGTAAGGTGGTTGCACGTGATGCAGCAGCGGTTAATGATAAGATTCCAACCGGTGGTATCGAAATTCAAGCAACAGAATTTGAGGTGTTAACTAATTCAGATGTGTTGCCATTCCAGGTGTTTGGTGATGATGATTCTGTGGCCGAAGATTTGCGTTTGAAATATCGTTATATTGATTTGCGTCGTGAATCATTACATAAAAATATTTTATTCCGTAATCGTGTTATGAAATTTATTCGTGATAGAATGTGGGAAATGGGTTTTTCAGAATTCCAGACACCAATTCTGACGGCATCCAGCCCAGAAGGCGCACGTGACTTTATCGTGCCAAGTCGTTATCATCATGGTATGTTCTATGCGTTGCCCCAGGCACCACAGCAGTTCAAGCAGTTTATTCAGATTTCTGGATTTGATCGCTATTTCCAGATTGCGCCTTGTTTCCGTGATGAAGACTTGCGTGCAGACAGATTGCTGGAATTTTATCAGTTGGACTTGGAAATGTCGTTTGTTGATTTGCCAGATATTCAGGCGGTTGGAAATACTTTGATGCCGGCAATGATTCGTGAATTTGTTCCAGATGCGAAAATCTGTGAAGATATTCCACATATTCCATTTGATGAAGCAATGTTAAAGTATGGTTCTGATAAACCAGATTTGCGTAATCCAATTGTCAT
>JAEIGA010013159.1_pt1 | contig 12587 bp, 14 predicted proteins | sample 9270691 | NCBI WGS metagenome assembly JAEIGA01 (sample SAMN17057246, study PRJNA624740) | gut metagenome | biome: biome; isolation source: fecal sample | host: Bos grunniens | place: China: Xizang | collected 2019 | reverse complement strand
GGACGGATGGAAGTATATAAAGAGGTGTCTGCCCAAGTGCATGACATTTTCCATCGTTATACGGACATTATAGAGCCTCTTTCGCTCGATGAGGCTTTCCTCGATGTAACCGTAAACAAACCCGGCATACCTTTGGCGGTGGATATTGCGAAAGAAATCAAGCAGGCTATCCGTAAAGAGCTGTATTTGGTGGCATCGGCTGGGGTGTCGTACAATAAGTTCTTGGCCAAAGTCGCTTCCGATTATCGCAAGCCCGACGGACTTTGTACGATTCATCCCGAACAGGCTCTCGAGTTTATAGCTCGGCTACCTATCGAATCCTTCTGGGGGGTAGGTCCTGTAACGGCTCAGAAGATGCATTCCATCGGTATTCATAAAGGAACTGATTTGCAGAAGTGCTCCCAAGAAACATTGGTCCGTCTGTTCGGTAAGGCCGGTTATTTATACTATGACTTTGCGCGCGGCATCGACCTCCGTCCGGTAGAGGCGGAACGCATCCGCAAGTCGGTGGGTTGCGAACATACCTTAGAGAAAGACATTTCCGTGCAGTCGTCCGTTATCATCGAACTCTATCACGTAGCGACGGAATTGGTGGAACGTCTGAAACGGGCGCAATTCAGCGGTAATACTCTTACGCTGAAAATCAAGTTTCACGACTTCAACCAAATAACCCGAAGTCTGACTCAGGATAAGGAACTATATAAAAAGGAAGATATTCTACCCGTCGCCAAAAAACTCTTGAAGGAAGTGGACTATGCCCGGCGTCCCATCCGCCTTATCGGCCTCACGGTTTCCAATCCGAAAGAAGAACGCGAAGAATCGGTGGAACGTTGGGTACAGTTGGAATTGGAGTTTCAGAAAAAATAAGAAATAACATCAATTGTTATCCTTCTATATTAAAGTTCCTCCTCTGTTTTAGAGGAGGGGGACCACGAAGTGGTGGAGGATTTGGTCATCAACTATTTATACTTGCGAAAGTTAAGTTAATAAAAAGGTATATATTTGCTCTCTTCAACCAAAGCTTGTCCTTCGGATGTTTGAAGAGCTTCGAATATTTTGTATGCCATAGACGTACGGTCTGCGTCTGCACGAACTGCTACATATATTTCGGTAACATAAGGATAGCTCCCATCTTTTATCGTTTTTGAAGAAGGTACCACTCTGTTTACGCCCAAGAGTTTTACATTATCATTGTCTACAATGTTCTTATAATAATAGAATGGAGTATAAGCAATTCCATTCACATCGTGCTCAAGCTGATGATAAGGCGAAATCATGGAACCACCTACCATTTCCGGCCAATCTATCATTGTAAGCCCCTTCATTACTGTAGTTTCCATCTTTTCTTGACTACCTGAGTTTGCATCACGAATATACGGACTTATAACCGCATCCTCACCACCCACATCCTTCCAGTTACGAATGTCGCCTGTATAAATCTTTTGGATCTGTTCTATACTTAACGACGTGATTGGATTCTTCTTGTTTAAAATAAAAGCAAATGCATCCTTCCCAATGGGTTTTTCTATCAATTCCACTCCTTTTTCAGTGGCATAAACTTTTTCATCACGGGATATTCCTCTGGCTGTAATTATTAATTCTACGGAACCGTCTATCAGATTGATAAAAGAATCATGAGTCCCATTTGATAACAATTTATTCTTTGCCACTTTTTCATTATTTTCAGTTAAAGAAGTGAAATCTACTTCTGTTTTCCATCTATAACCGAATATTTGCAACGGAATTTCTTTCCATTTATACGGCAAATCCAAAACACTGCACATCACAATATCCCTTAATGGAAGAGTTGACGTAGAACCGTCCATTATTGGGAAATTGTCTATGGTAACATTTCCTATTTTTAATTTAGGAGACGACACGTCATCACTTGAGCATCCCATAAAAAGAGGTAGTAATACAAGTGCCCATAAATTTATGATTGTATTTCTCATGAATTAAAATTTAATGAAGTTGAATGTTTTTTTTAACTTAATTGCACAATAGCATTGTTATAACAATCAAATGCTATAATGGGAATAATATGTTTTCTGCAAAAATAAAATTTAGATTTGACAATTTTAAAAAAAATGGTGTATATTTTTTAATATAGTGTTACAATTATCCTTGCCGGCAGAATTTTCAACCTTTGTTATGTGGTAAACGGCTTGCAGACAAAATTTTTAGTGCTTGTAACATGCCAAATGTCTTTGCAGGCGGAACCTTGGACGTATGTTGCGTTACATATAGCAATTCAGACAAAATTATTAGTTTCTGTTTTTATTGTAAATAGCTTTGCATCCGTAGAGAAAGGAGTACGGACTATAAAGGATTAAAGAAAAAATAATTTGTGCAACTTCTGCAAAAACTGTACTTTTGCAGAAGTTGTTTTTATATCTTTAAATAAAGAAACCAATGAAACTAAAGAAACTGTTCATGGCAGGATGCCTGTTTCTCGGCTTGTCTGCTTGTGGAGGTGGAAATGAAGAACCCGTAGTGCCCGAACCGGAACCTGCACCAACTCCTACGCCGACACCTACCCCTAATCCTGAACCTACACCTGAAACCTCGATGAATTTCTATAAAGGAGCCGATGTCAGTTGGGTGACGGAAATGGAAAAGGATGGCAAGAAATTCTACAATGCAGCAGGTAAGGAGGCCGATTGTTTCGTGCTGATGAAGGAGGTGGGTATGAAGGCCATCCGCTTGCGTGTATGGGTGAATCCGGAAAAAGTATACGGCAACTATTGCCATCAAACCGATGTGGTGGCGAAGGCCAAACGGGCCAAGGAGGCCGGACTGGAAGTGATGATTGATTTTCATTACAGCGACTTTTTTGCCGACCCCGGTAGGCAAACCAAACCGGCTGCATGGGAAGGAAAGACGCATACCGAACTGAAAGCCGCTGTAACTGAACATACCGCTGCGGTATTGAAAGCACTTAAAGAGGCGGGAGTTACCCCGAAATGGATTCAGATAGGTAACGAAACACGTAACGGTATGTTATGGCCGGAGGGACAGTTATGGACAGAAAAAGGAGACATAACCAATGGTTGGAAGAACTATGCAGAGTTAAGTAATGCAGGGTACCATGCTGCCAAAGAAGTATTCAGCAATGCAGTCGTAATTGTACATCAGAACAATGCTTGGGAAGATTTGGATTGGTGGTTCAAGAAATTCAAGGCTGCCGGTGGCAAGTTCGATATGATTGGCTTGTCGCACTATCCGCAAGCCGAAGCAGACAAGACTTGGCAAAACGTGAATAACTTGGCCTTGAGTCACATCAAATCTTTGGCAAACACCTATAACTGCAAGGTTATGGTGTGCGAAGTGGGGGTAAAGACACAAGCCAACGAAACCGCCGCTGCACAAGTGTTGGCTGCATTTATGAGCGAAGCCAAGAAACTAGAAGCCTGTGCCGGTGTATTCTACTGGGAACCGCAAGTATATGGTTCGTGGAAACCGGCATATTATACTACTTTAAATTGGAATGCGTATGATATGGGTGCCTTTACTTCGGCAGGCAAACCAAGCAAAGTAATGGATGCATTTAAAGATTAAAACGTACATGAAGAAAATACAGATCGCTGCTCCTGAACAGATAATGGCAACCATACAGTTGCCTTCTTCGAAAAGTATCAGTAACCGGGCTTTGATTATCAATGCGCTGGGAAACGGAATATTTCAACCCGAAAATCTGTCGGATTGCGATGATACACAAGTAATGATACGTGCTTTGGATGGAACTCCGAAGGATGTCATTGATATCATGGCTGCCGGTACGGCCATGCGTTTTCTCACCGCTTATCTATCGGTAACTCCGGGTACCCGAATCATTACAGGTACCCAGCGGATGCAGCAACGGCCCATTCAAATTTTAGTGAATGCTTTGCGTGAACTGGGAGCCGATATTGAATTTGTTGGCGAAGAAGGATTCCCTCCGCTCCGCATTACGGGATGCGAACTGACCAATAATTATATCGGTTTGCCGGGTAATGTCAGTTCGCAGTATATTTCGGCCTTGTTGATGATAGGCCCTTCCTTGAAGAATGGATTGACTGTTGCTTTGACGGGGGATATCATATCCCGTCCTTATATTAATCTGACTCTCCAGCTGATGAAGGAGTTCGGTGCTCAGGCATCTTGGACCAATGAGCATGAATTGAAAGTGGAACCACAACCTTACCAATCCGTTCCTTTCTATGTGGAAAGCGATTGGAGTGCGGCTTCGTATTGGTACCAGATTGTTGCTCTGTCCGTTGAGGCAGAAGTAACTCTCCCCGGACTCTTTCAAGATAGTAGTCAGGGAGACAGTCAAGTGGCGAACATCTTCCGGTCATTGGGGGTGGAGACCATTTATCAGGGAAAGACTGTAACTTTAAAGAAGACAAACAATCTTGTAAAACGGTTGGATTACAATTTTATAGACCAACCCGATTTGGCACAGACGCTTGTAGTAACCTGCGCCATGCTTGGCATTCCGTTCCGTTTCAGTGGTTTGCAAAGTCTGAAGATAAAGGAAACCGACCGTATGGCAGCATTAATCAAGGAGATGGGGAAATTGGGTATTGTCCTCCGTGAAGAAGAAGGCTCCGTCCTTTTTTGGGAAGGTGAACGATGTACACCTACGGGAGAAGCGATAGATACATACGAAGATCATCGTATGGCTATGGCATTTGCACCTGCTGCAATTGTCTTGCCATTCATTGAAATCAATCATCCACAAGTGGTAAGCAAATCGTATCCCCGCTATTGGGACGATTTGCAACAAGCGGGTTTCATGATAAAGGAGGCGTAAACAATATGTGGATTCTGATTGTTGCTTTAGTGGCCAGAAGTCTTGTTGCCATGCTCATAGGAAAATGGTACTATTGGCGCATGAATAAAAAGGTTGCGAGAGGAGAGTTGCAGGAAGTTCCGTCTGTTGTAGAGGTGGACGAAGAATGTTGCGGACAGCACGAAACTTGCGAGAAAGACAGCCTGTTGGCTGCTGTAAGCAAAGGCATTGAGTATTACGATGATGAGGAATTGGACCGTTTCCGAGGACGTGCTTCCGATAGATATACAAGCGAAGAAGTGGAAGAATTTCGCGAAATCATGTTTACTTGCAAAGATGACGAAGTGGCTGGTTGGTGTCGTAGTCTTCAGTTGCGGGGTATAGAGTTCCCGGATGAACTGAAGGATGAACTCTTCCTGATTATCGGTGAACGAAGAATACATTGATATATGTTTGACCTATTGAACTATACCTTTTTCCAACATGCTTTGCTTGGAAGTCTCTTTGCAAGCATTGCTTGTGGAATCATCGGTACATACATTGTAACAAGGCGGTTGGTATTTATCAGCGGTGGTATTACCCATGCCTCATTTGGTGGTATAGGACTCGGACTTTATGTGGGCATTTCGCCTGTTCTTTCGGCTGGTATATTTGCTGTTCTTTCGGCTTTTGGTGTGGAATGGCTCAGTAAGCATAGTGATATGCGTGAAGATTCGGCTATTGCTGTTTTCTGGACATTAGGGATGGCCATTGGAATTATATTCAGTTTTTTGGCACCAGGATTTATTCCTGATTTATCGACTTATTTGTTTGGTAATATTTTGACCGTTACTATTGCCGATATATGGATATTGGCTGTACTTTCCATCTTGTTGGTTATATTTTTCTCTTTGTTTCTGGATGCGATTGTTGGTATAGCCTTCGATCGTGAATATGCCCGTTCGCAACAAATTCCGGTCGTATTATTTGAATATATACTGATGATGTTCGTTGCACTGACTATTGTTGCAAGCCTTCGGATGGTAGGTATTGTTTTGGTAATTTCGTTGCTTACTTTACCACAAATGACGGCCAATCTATTTACAAACAGCTTCAAAAAAATGATGCTGTGGTCTATTGCAATCGGCTTCATCAGTTGTGTTGGAGGACTATTGATGTCTTATCAGTTACAAGTGCCATCGGGGGCAGCCATCATCTTTTTCTCCATTCTTGTTTATGCACTTTGTAAAGTGGGAAAAAGCGTTTATCTTTGCAAATGTTCTAAATAACCACTATATGGAAATTAAAATTAATTCAATTGAAAATATCCACGAAGCCGCTAAGCAGTTCATTGCGGCTATGGAAGACAATACAGTATTTGCCTTTTATGGCAAAATGGGAGCGGGGAAAACGACTTTCATTAAAGCAGTCTGTGAAGAATTGGGTGTTACGGATGTTATCAACTCGCCCACGTTTGCTATTGTGAACGAATATCGTTCGGATGAAAGCGGAGAATTGATTTATCATTTTGACTTCTACCGCATCAAGAAATTGGATGAAGTGTATGATATGGGATATGAAGATTATTTCTATAGTGGTGCCCTTTGTTTTATTGAATGGCCCGAATTAATAGAGGATGTATTGCCTGGAGATGCTGTAAAGGTTTGCATTGAAGAGCAAGAAGATGGAACACGCACCGTTTCTATGGATCAATTCTCATAATTAGATTACCCGATGTTGATGCATTATCTCATACAAGGTATTTTTGTATTGGTCGGTTTGTTAGTGGTCTTAGCTTCACTTTTTAATTGGGACTGGTTCTTTAAGGCGCAGAATACTCAACTTTTAGTGAAGAATGTCGGACGTAAACAAGCTCGATTGTTTTATGCTTTCTTGGGAGTTCTAATGATAACCACTGCTGTTTATTTCTTTTTGGAAGTGCAAAAGATATGACGTTTTGATATATACGCATGAGATAAAATAAAAATCGCAAATAGTTTATATGCTACTTGCGATTTTTTTTTTTCTTGGTGATCCGCTTGGGGCTCGAACCCAAGACCCCAACATTAAAAGTGTTGTGCTCTACCTGCTGAGCTAGCGAATCAAACCTATAATGCTTCTTCTTTCGAATTGCGGGTGCAAAGGTAATGCTTTTTCTTGAATTTGCAAATTATTCTTCTGTTTTTTAATAATCTGATTTTGTTGGCGAGCTTTCATGTTTCTTGATGTACCTTTTGTAATAAGACAGCATGAGGGATGTACATGGAAGGGCAATAATCATACCTAAAATCCCCATTAAGGTTCCCCAAATGGAGAGGGATAGCAGAATGATGGCTGGATTAAGACCGGTTATTTTCCCCATTACTTTGGGGACGATGATTCCGTCTTGTATAATTTGTACTACGCAGAACACAATAAGGGCGCATGCCAGTATCCACCAGAAGTTCTCACCTGTATCGGCCGCTTTTAAAAGGGCCAATAAAACGGTGGGAAGTAGCGCTATCAGTTGAAGGTAAGGTACTAAGTTCAATAATCCAATGAATAATCCGAATCCTATTGCTAACGGAAAATCGATGATGATAAAACCGATACTGAACAGAACTCCTACTAAAAATGCAACTAAGGATTGTCCACGGAAATATCGGTTCATGCTTTCTTTTACATCGTTCACCACTTGAATCGTCTTTTCTCTATGTCTGGCCGGAATCAATCCAGTCCAACCACTTGCAATGGATTCGTAGTCCAGTAAGATGAAAAAGGTATAGAGCAGGATGATAAAGGAGGTACAAATGCCGACAATGAAGTTGACAGAATGCGACAGCAAACTCCATGCTTTGGGGAGTATGTTACCTAATGTATCTGTCAAATTATCCCGGTTCAGAAACTCCTGTATTTCCAGCATGTCAATATGCTCTTTAATAAAGTTGGCGATAGTTCCGGGGATGGCGGCCTGTTTGCTGCCTTCAATGAAATAGTCGCTCAACAGATTCTTCAACTTGCTGAATTCTTCAACGATGGGAGGCACCAATAATATTCCGGCAAGAACCAAAAGAATCAATAGTAGGAATAAAACGGTGAAAATGGAGGCCGGACGGTTCTTGAATTTCAGTTTGTACTGAAAGAATGTGACGAAGGGGTAAATGAGGTAGGCTATAAGCCAGGCGATAAAAAATGGCAAAAGAACACCGCTTAATAAGTTTATGATATATAATAAACCTACAACGATGGCTCCACTGAGAATACTTCGGATGAAACTGTCGAATGTTATTTCTTTCTTTACCATATTTTATTTCTAATTATTTCACCATATCTTCCTCTTCCAATGCTTTTCGGTAACATTCCCTACAAAGAGGCTCGTATGTATCCTTTTCTCCTAATAACACCCGTTTGTCGTTCTTGGTTGTACGATGGGATACATAGGCTAAATTTCCACACCTTACGCAGATGGCGTGAACTTTGGTCACTTCATCGGCTATGGCGCACAAGGCAGGCATGGGGCCGAAAGGGATTCCTTTGAAGTCCATATCAAGGCCGGCTATGATGACACGCACACCGTTATTGGCCAATTGATTACATACTTCGACTAAACCGTCATCGAAGAATTGTGCTTCATCGATACCTACGACTTCTATATCGGATGAGAACAATACGATGCTTGCAGAGGAATCCACCGGTGTAGAAGCGATGGAATTGCTATCGTGCGATACAACTTCTTCTTCTGAATAGCGCGTGTCGATGGCCGGTTTGAATATCTCTACCCGTTGACGGGCGAATTTGGCACGTTTCAATCGGCGGATCAGTTCTTCGGTCTTTCCCGAGAACATGGAACCGCAGATTACTTCTATACGTCCTCTTCGTCTGGTTTCCTGTATATTGTCTTCTGAAAAAATAGTCATAAGCAAATGGTTTGTCAAGTTGAATGTTGCAAATATACGGTTTTCTTTTTACATTTGTCGCGAATAATTCGGATAGAAACCATCAAGATGGGAAAATTATATGTGGTGCCTACCCCTGTAGGCAATTTGGAAGATATAACCTTTCGTGCCATTCGGGTCCTGAAGGAAGCCGATTTGATTTTGGCAGAGGATACACGTACATCGGGTATTTTATTGAAGCATTTTGAAATTAAGAATGCAATGATGTCTCATCATAAGTTCAATGAGCATAAGACGGTGGAAAGCATTGTAAACCGTATAAAGGCGGGAGAAACCGTTGCCTTGATTTCGGATGCTGGGACTCCTGCAATCTCTGACCCTGGTTTTTTGGTGGTGCGTGAATGTGTGCGTAATGGAATTGAAGTACAATGTCTGCCAGGTGCTACAGCTTTTGTGCCGGCTCTGGTGTCCTCGGGCTTGCCGAATGACCGTTTCTGTTTTGAAGGCTTTTTGCCTCAAAAGAAAGGACGTATGACTCGCCTCACTTCTTTGCAGGAAGAAAAGCGTACGATGATTTTTTACGAATCGCCTTATCGGTTGGTGAAGACTTTGGGGCAATTTGCCGAGATTTTCGGTGGAGACCGTCTGGTAGCGGTTTGCCGTGAAATTTCGAAAATACACGAAGAATGTGTGAGGGGTACTTTAACGGAAGTTATAGAACATTTTACAAAGAATGAACCCAAAGGTGAAATAGTCGTTATATTAGGAGGTAAAATTGATTAAATAACTTTAATTGTTGGAACAAATGAAAAAGATTTTTTGGACGATAGTATGTGTGTCTATGTTGGCATCATGCGGAAATAGAGCAAAGAATGAAGCTTTGAAGGCTCAGAACGATTCATTGGTCGTTGCTTTGGCTGAAAGAGATGCCCAGATGAATGATATTTTGGAAGCGTTCAACGAAGTTCAGGAAGGTTTTCGTCAGATAAACGAAGCCGAGAGTCGGGTGGATTTACAGGCTGGAGCGGTCGAAGGAGTAACGGACGCACAGAGAATCAAGGAGGATATCCGTTTCATAACAGAAAAGCTTCAATCCAATCGGGAACAGATTGCCAAGTTGGAAGAACAATTGAAAAACAGCCGCTATAATTCTGCACAACTGAAAAAGACTTTGGCTAATTTGAAAGCGGAATTGGAAGCCCGCCAACAGCAGATTGCCACTTTGCAGAGCGAATTGGCTGCTAAGAATATCCGTATAGCGGAATTAGATGACGCTGTAGCCGGCTTGACCAAGAATGTAAGCGATTTGTCGGCCGAAAATGCAGATCAAGCTGCAACCGTGGCAAGCCAAGACAAGGCTTTGAATACAGCGTGGTTTGTATTTGGTACTAAATCGGAGTTGAAGGAACAGAAGATTCTTACCCAGAAGTTCTTGCAGAAGAAGGAAGTGCTGAAGGAAGCTGATTTCAATAAGGATTATTTTACTCAGATTGATATCCGTACTGATAAGAATATTAAATTGTACTCCAAGAGTGCAGAAATATTGACCGACCATCCCAAGGGTTCTTATGAATGGGTTGAGGATACCAAAGGACAGTTGGAATTGAATATAACCGATCCGAATAAGTTCTGGAGTATATCCCGTTATTTGGTCATTCAAGTGAAATGAGGTGTATAAAAGTATTTTTATAGACTTGGACGATACGGTGTGGGCTTTTTCGGAAAATGCCCGCGACACCTTTCATGATATGTATACGAAGTACCGGTTTGACCGGTACTTCGATTCTTTTGAACATTATTATACTTTATACGCTAAACGGAATGCCGAACTGTGGGATGAGTATGGAAAGGGAATCATAACCAAGGACCAATTGAACGAAATTCGCTTTTCTTTTCCTTTGTTGCAGGTTGGAGTGGACGATCAATTATTGGTGAAAGCCTATTCGGCTGATTTTTTCAGTGAAATAGTCTATAAGGAAAAAGTAATGCCTCATGTACGTGAGGCATTGGAATATTTGGCTCCCAGATACAACCTCTATATCTTGTCCAATGGGTTTCGTGAATTACAAGAGCAAAAGATGCGCTCGGCCAATGTGGCTCAATACTTCAAGCAGGTAATCTTGTCGGAAGATATAGGAATACACAAACCTTTCCCAGAAATCTTTCATTTTGCCATGTCGGTTACCCAATCTGAACCGAAGACTTCATTGATGATTGGAGACAATTGGGCGAATGATGTGGAAGGCGCTCGAAATGTGGGTATGGGACATGCCTATTATAATATAAACCGGGAAAAGGAATTTGCTTTCCGCCCAACTTTTGTGTTGAATGATTGGGCGGAAATAGACCAATGCCTGTAGCTGTAGTATATGGTCAATTAGAACAGCGAAAGTACGTATAGATAAACAACCGCTGCCGGTATGGCCATAATGGCGCTGTCAAAGCGGTCGAGCATGCCTCCGTGTCCGGGAAGAATATTGCCCGAATCCTTGATGCCCAAATGACGCTTCATCAATGATTCTGTTAAATCCCCCCATGTTCCGAATACAACAACTGTCAAGGCAAATCCTATCCATGCACCTGTAGAAAGGATGGGGAAGAGGTGTGCCAGGACAAAACCTCCAGCAATGCAGAATACGGCTCCACCAATGGAACCTTCCCAGGATTTTTTGGGGGAGATGCGCTCAAACAACCGATGTTTTCCGAACATCATACCAGTCAGGTAGGCGAATGTGTCGTTTATCCAGTTGAAAACGAATATGGACAGCGGAAGGATGAACTGGTAATAAGAAATGGATACTTCTGCATTGGATTGGAATGCCAATACGTTGAGTAGGGCAAATGGCAGACCTACATAGAGTTGGCTGAGCATGGAATATGCCCAGTTGTTGATTGGATTCTTTCTTTTAAGGTATAGTTCGCTTACCATCAAGTAAATGAGCAGTCCCAAATAAGGAATGAATATGCCGGTGCTTGTTGGGTTGATACCGTAATAAAAGAAACAAAAGAAAAGAAATATACTGCCCAATGTACAGATACCCCGGTTGATGTCCACGTCGTTCTCCATGTTGACCAACGTACAAAATTCGAACGTTGCCAGACCGCTGATAATGGCAAACAAGATGCCGAAAGATAACGGTCCTCCAATAATGCAGCCTACTAGAACGGCTACAAAAACGATACCTGTTAAGGCTCTTTGAAAGAAATTCTTCATAATCCAGATGTTTATGCTTCCTTGTTGTTTTCCAACAGGGGAGCGGTGTTTTCTTCTTTATTTTCCAATTCAGCTTTTGAGGTATTCGTGTTCATGATTTCTTCTGAACGCGAAGCCCAAGGACGCTTGCCGAATATTTGCTCTACGTCTTCAGCAAAAATCACTTCTCTGTCCATCAGCAATTGTGCCAACTGGTTGTGTCCTTCCTTATGTTCGGTAAGCAAAGCTTTGGCACGTTCATACTGCTCGCCAATCATCTTCTTCACTTCTTCGTCGATGAGTTCGGCGGTGCGGTTGCTGTAGGGTTTGCTGAAAGAATATTCGTCGTTGTTGTAATAACATAGATTCGGAAGCTTGTCGCTCATACCGGCATAGGCTATCATACCATACGATTGCTTGGTTACTCTTTCCAAATCGTTCATGGCGCCGGTCGAGATATGTCCGGTGAACAGTTCTTCGGCTGCACGTCCTCCCAAGGTTGCACACATTTCGTCCAACATCTGCTCCTTGGTGGTAATCTGTCGTTCTTCGGGCAAATACCAGGCTGCTCCCAATGCACGTCCACGGGGTACGATGGTCACTTTGATTAATGGATTGGCATGTTCCAGAAACCAGGAGAGTGTTGCGTGCCCAGCTTCATGAAGTGCTATGGTACGTTTTTCATGAGCAGTCATAATTTTGGTTTTCTTTTCCAAACCACCAATAATACGGTCGATGGCATCCAAAAAATCTTGTTTGCCAACCG
>JAEIGA010013158.1_pt1 | contig 12587 bp, 13 predicted proteins | sample 9270691 | NCBI WGS metagenome assembly JAEIGA01 (sample SAMN17057246, study PRJNA624740) | gut metagenome | biome: biome; isolation source: fecal sample | host: Bos grunniens | place: China: Xizang | collected 2019 | reverse complement strand
TTTAGTTTAACCAACAACAAATGTAAACATTTTTTTAACTCTTGAAAACGGTTTCAGCAATATTAGAAAATCATCTTTATCAACATTGTGCAGATGTACAATGCACTCTTTTCGTTCTTAACACAAAACCTCGGACACATGTCCGAGGTTTATAAATTGATTATGTTTTATACAGCAGCTTTTCTGTGAGTCGGTCTTTCCTCACCATATTCCTCACCGGCAAGCTTCTTTCCTCTGATAATGAAAAAAGCAAGCGTGCAGATTATAAGAACAGTAAGTACCCAAGCCCATGAAGGGATATTGCGAATATTGAAACAGCGGACATTGATCCACATCTGATTCGTAAGTTCACTTACTTCCTTATCAAAATAGACCATTATACATGCCCTGTCTAACACCTCTTCAGAAGGATATGCAGCGGCCATCTGTCTGCGAAGCTGATCTTCTGCGATGGTGATGATATAATCGTCAGAATCGTCTTCTCCGCCGACAAAGAAATTGGCAACAGAGTATTCTACTGTTTCCTCTTCCTCTTCATCTGCACCATAGCACCATTCAGCATATTCCAATATTCTGCCGTCATCCGGTGCAGCGATAACGGATGTATAACCAATATAATACATGTTCCTTATCGCGTTATCCGGACGTGACATGAAATTAATAAACGCTTCAGCTGCGTGTTGCTTGTCAGGATTGCCATTGACACCACTTCGAAGCATCACCCATCCATCAAAATAAACGTTAGTGGATTCCACTGGAACAGCAAATTCCAGATAACAATCATCAAGCTCAGCCTGATCAATTGAATACACTGCGTCTCCTGACCACTGAAAGTTTGCTGCAACTTTCCCTGTCACCATATCTGTCTTTCCGGAGTCCGTCTCAAAAGAATAGAAATTATCCTTATTTGTCTGCAGATAATCCTGAACTTTACTGATCATCTCTGGAGATGTGTCATTCATTTCATCCTGAAGTCTCTGGGGATAATCATCCGAATTCCTGAACGCTGGATCTGTCAGAAGATCAGACTTAACTGCGCCTACTGCAGCAAAATAAGTATCACGGACATTGTCTTTGACTGTGAGCTGCCTGTAAAACTTTTTGTTTTCCAGCATCCTCCATGTAGAAGCTTCCTCATATGTCACTAATTCTGGATTATACACAAAACCTGTTACGCCCCACATGTAACCTGCAGCATACTTGTCCCATGTCTCCCCATTTATCTCATGAGTTTCAAATATCTCTCTGATATATGGAGAAACCCCGTTTATGTAAAAGTTGTTTTCATCATCTTCATCAAAAAATGATTCAGACAACGGATAAAGGCTGTTCTCAGCCATCAGTTTCATGATCATATATTCAGACGGACACACAAGATCATAAACATCTCCGAGAGTCAGCATATTGTAAAGATCTTCATTAGTTCCAAAAGTGGAATATTCTACCCTGACCCTTTTCCCGTATGTCTCATAATACCAGTCTTCGAAGTCATCCAGAATGGAATTCTCACCAAAGATGTCACCGCTTTCAAGATCGATGACCTCATCTTCTTCCCATTCGCCCTCGTCAATGTACTCTTCCCAGTTACAGACCCGGAGTACGACCTCATCATCCTTATTAGAGGCTGCAAAAACAGGAGCCGCAAAAGAAACAATAATACAAAGGACCATAAGGAGACATATCAGTTTATTGTTTTTCATCATAATATCCCCCTATTATCTTGATTCATTGTCCTTAGCGGACTTCAAATTCATGATCACTACCGCAAGCAGTACAAGCAAAAAAATCAATGTGGACAAAGCCCATAAAGCAGTCTTTATCTCCGTATGACTTCCCTTTGTTGCATTGACAACATAAGTACTTATAGTGTCAAAGGTTGCTGGTTTTGTGTATGTAGCGATGAAATAGTCATCAAGACACAGCGTGACTGCCATCATAAATCCTGAAACTATTCCGGATGCAACCTGCGGAACAATGATCTTCCATAATGCGGCTGCCGGTGTAGCACCTAAATCAAGCGCTGCTTCATAAAGGCTGGGATCCATTTGCTTCAGTTTAGGCATGACAGATAGATAAACGAACGGAGCGCAAAGGATCGTCTCTCCAATGACTAGCGGAATGAACGTCTCTTTTCCTATGCCCAGCACGACTACAAGAAGAATACAGGCAGAGAAGCCGGAAACAACATCAGCATTTATAACAGGAATCTCATTAAGAGTATTATAGAAAGCATTTGCCCTCTTGCTCGAATAAAACGAACCGATAGCTCCAAGCGACCCAATCACAGTTGCTATGAAAGAAGCTCCAAAAGCGAGCAATACAGTTCCGATTATCATCTGCCTTAGCTCTTCTGTATTGAAGAGTGTCGCATAGTTCTTAAGTGAAAATGTCTGAAATGCTCCGATCTGAGATGCATTAGTAAAACTATAAAAAGCAAGTATGAGTATAGGAGCATAAATGAACACAAGCACCAAGATAATAAAAATCAAACCAAAAACCCTTTTTTTCACAGCAGAGCACCTCCTCTTCCAGCAGTATCCTCATCAGTTAGATCATCTGTTGCAATAGTGAACAGGCAGATAATACCAAGGAGGATCAAAGCTATCATGGAGCCGCCATGCCAGTTGTAAGCAGCGAAATAACTGCCTATCAAACTACCCATAATATATGTGCTGTTATAGAGCATATCCAAAACAACGTAGTTTGTCATTGAAGGCAAAAATACCATAGAAACTCCGCTGACGATTCCTGGAACAGATAACGGCAGTGTTATTTTAAGAAATGCTCTCCAGTCAGTTGCTCCAAGATCCTTAGCAGCCTCTGTAAGTGACGGATCAAGCTTAGACACAGTGTTATAAATCGGGAGAATCATAAATGGCAAGAAATCATATACCATACCTATTACAGAATTAAGGAATGGATAGAATGCCAGGTTTCCTTCAATAATAGAAAGTATCTCCTTAAGTGCAGTTATCCTGAGTGAGAAATTGATCCACATCGGCATGATGAAGATCATGATCATAGCCCCTTTATTGCTTAACCCGCTTGTAGCTAAAAAATAAGCTGTAGGATAGGCAAGAAGCAAACAGATAACTGTTGTTACAAATGCTATAGCAAAACTGTAGCATAATGTTCCTAGAGTGTTAGGATCGGTAAAAAATCCAATCAGGTTACTGATCGTAAACTGTCCGTCCCCATTAGTAAATGCGAAATATATCAAAACTAGCAGAGGGGCTGCCACAAAAAACACAAGAAAGATGGCATATGGTATTCCCAAAGCTTTTCTGGAAAATTTCATGTTCCCCCTCCTTATTTCTTTACGTTCCTGACGGTAAACTTCATTTTGTCCACAGGAATGATAAGTCCGACCCAGTCCTCCATGTTCCACAGATACTCATCGTGTACGATGAAATCCTGTCCGATCTCAGTGCTGACCACATAACTGTAGTGGTCACCTTCGTAGATAAGACTGGTGATCTCGCCTTCAATGATGCTCTCTTCAACATCGTCTGTCATACGGATATCATCAGGGCTGATAGCAGCAACGATTCTGAGCTTGTCCGGATCAATGACTTCTCCATTGCTGTCAATTAAATGACCTTCATCATCTCTGCGGCTTCCTTTGAGGATCTTCGTAAGACTTGTGTCAAGAACAGTTCCGTTAAACTCAAGCCTGTGATCCTTGTTCATATCAACATTGAAATAGTTTGTTTCATCTTCAGCCTTAATGACGTGAATCCCATCAGGCTCAACTACCATACCAATGGTCTCACCGATTACAGCTGATCTGGTCCCCTGAATCACCATTTCATATCGTCCGGATTCAACAGTAATCTCATAGTGCATTCCTTTAAATATGACGTCCACTACCTGCCCTTTGATTATTCCTTTCTCCGGGCTTGTCATTATGACGTCCTCAGGACGCACAACTGCAGTAATCTGAGTACCTTTCGGGAACCTGTCTACCGTTTCAAATTCACCGCCGGCAAAACGCGCTTTCATAGGTTCTGTCATGATTCCGTTGAATATGTTGCTGTCTCCGATAAAGTCTGCTACAAAAGCATTTTCAGGCTCGTTGTAGATGTCTTCAGGAGTCCCGATCTGCTGCACTTCACCGGCATTCATGACAACTATCTTGTCGGACATGGTCAGGGCTTCCTCCTGATCATGAGTAACATAAATAAAAGTGATGCCAAGTTCTTTGTGCATGTTTTTCAGCTCAAGCTGCATCTCTTTGCGCATCTTGAGGTCCAGTGCTCCCAACGGCTCATCAAGAAGCAAAATCTCAGGTTCATTAACAAGAGCTCTTGCTATAGCAACACGCTGCTGCTGACCACCTGACAGAGTAGAGACACTTCTTCTCTCAAATCCTTCCAAGTCAACCAGTTCAAGAACCTTCTTGACCTTTTTAGTAATGATGTCTTTAGGAGTTTTTTTCTGTTTTAATCCAAAAGCGATATTCTCATAAATGTTCATGTGAGGAAACAGCGCATATCTCTGGAATACCGTGTTAATCGGTCTCATATGAGGTGCCAGCTGTAAAATATCCTCGCCATTTAAGAGAATCTCTCCGGATGTAGGGGTATCAAACCCCGCGATCATACGAAGTGTTGTTGTCTTTCCGCAGCCTGATGGCCCCAGAAATGTGACAAACTCCCCTCTTTTCACTTCGAGATTGAAGTCAGATACCGCAACAAATCCGTCTTCAAAACGCTTAGTGATGTGTTTCAGCTCAATGATGTTCTCAGTGTTTGCCATATTTATCTCCTCATTTACTGTTATTCTATGTTTTAAAAGCTTGGCGGTGTGCTAACCCATACAAATTTCGCTTCCCTACTATATGGATTTTCTATCCAGCGCTCTTTATCAGACTTATAGTAAAAGCTCTCTCCGGATTTAGCCTCATACTTTTTTTCACCTCGGTGTATAACAATCCTTCCAGAAAGAACATATCCAAATTCCTCTCCGGAATGAGGATCTTCTTTTTCAGTACTAGACTTAGGTGCAAGCGTCACTAAAACTGGCTCCATCTCATTGCCCTGCGCAGAAGGTACGATCCACTTTATACTGGATCCATCCTCTTCTTTCTCAAACCAGTCATCTGAAGAATAGACGACTTGTTCCATATCATCTTCTTTAAAAAAATCGGATGGATTCGTACCCAAACATTCGATGAGATCGAGCAATGTCACAATCGAAGGTGACACCTGTCCTCTCTCAAGCTGGGAAATAAAGCCTTTTGTAAGCTCAGCTCTGTCAGCCAGTTCCTGCTGTGTCAAGCCTACTTTGTTTCTTAAATTTTTAACCTTAATGCCAATACTAAGGTTGGCAGATTCAACGTCCATGAATTAATCCCAATACTAAACTTTTCGTTTACTGTTACTGCGTCAATATCGTAATTATACATTCACCTTTTAGTAAGTCAATACATATATTTAAGTTTTGTTTCAAATTATTTTTTATAATGATCAAAACCGAAGATTGGCTTTGCAACAAAACAGCCTGACACTGAAGTCAGGCTGCTTTTTTATACAGTATAAATCATATAAATCATTTGCAAATATCAAGAATTATGTCAGCGATCTTAGTGTTTTTTACGATATAGGATCCGTGACCTTCCCCGGGAAGTATCATCATCTTGCTGCTTTTGATCGCCTCAGCAATATGCTCTGTATGCTCTTTACGTATCAGGTCTTTTTCTCCGGCGATAACTGTGGTGTCACAGTCGATCCTTGCTAGCTCATCATCAGAGATGTGAGGTTCATCGAGCATCATCTTGATTTTCTGATCTCTAGTGAAAAAATAGATCACTTTCATCATTAAAATCAATCCCTTTTTGACGCCGTCAGGTTGTGTGTTGGCTCCTGAGATGATAAGCCTTTTCAACAAATCAGTCTGACTCGCAACAAGAAGGCCTATTATTCCCCCGTCGCTGAAACCATAAAAAGTCACTTTATCAAGGCCAAGCTGAAGAATAAATGATTTTATGTCATCAGCCATGCTTTGATAAGAGAGCCCTGTTACCTTACTGCTTTTCCCGTGATCTCTGCTGTCAATAAGATAGCACGTGAAATGATCTTTCAGTTTTTCTGCAGCTGCATCAAATATTGTGTGGTCTTCTCCATTTCCGTGAACCATAATCAGAGGCTCCCCTGAACCTAATACTTCATAATAAAGATCCACGCCATTCACTTTTGCAATCATTCGGTTCTCCTTGCAACTACACAATCATTGCTCATCCGGGGAAATTAATCCAAACTCTTCCGGTCTGAATCTAGGGCAAACATTCTCCTTTGAAGCTATAACAGAAGAAGCCAGCCTTGTCCCTATCACGCACGCTTCTTCAAGGCTCTTTCCGTATGTGAGGCCAACCGCCACTCCTGCGAAAAAAGCATCTCCGGCACCTGTAGTATCTAAAACATTCACTTTAGGAGCAGGACATATACCAGATTCTCCGTTAAGCTCTGCATATACTGCTCCTTTCTCACCCATAGTAACAACCATTCTTTCTATATTGGCTGCTTCTATTCTTCTGACTAGATAATCCCTTATTTCTTCAGGAGTTTTTTCTTCATAATCATCTGAGAAAAGCATGCTGGCTTCCTGCTCATTGCATACAATACACCCCGTTTTCTGAAGCAGATCTCTGCGTTCCATTGCTATAGACATATTGGAGACAACTGCATACACTGCCTTATTGTGTTTTTCAGCTAAATTGAAAATCTTCTTGAGAAGATAAGGTTCCATATCGATTTCCACAACGATGCTATCAGCATTTCCTATGACCTCATCACCACTTTCGTCAAGGACTTTGCGAATAGCGTCAAGGTCCGGTCTCTTGGAGATAGAAGCAATAACATCTCCAGTATGATCAAAAACAGCCAACCAGGTACCCAGTCCGTCGTCTGTCCTTTGAATATAATCAGTGTTGACTTTATGGCGTTTAAGTCTGGCGACCACATCATCGCTAATACCGCTGTTATCAACTACACTGAGGTATGTCGGCCTCATCTCCATGTTGGCTATGTCCTCAACAACATTTCTGCTTACACCGCCATGAACCTGAACAACTCTTCCGACGTTTCTTCCACCATGGATATATTGCCCTATTGGATAACCTTTGATATCTACAAAAACAGCGCCAATAACCAAAATTCCCATTCTATGCTTACTCCTTGACCGATATAAGAACATTATACATACAAAATCTTTTCAAGAATAGGACGCTACCCCATGCAACAGGGACCATACTATCGCCAGCTCCTCCCGAAACCAAAACCTTAAACCACGGAGAGAGCTCACTGAACAAGATACAGGTTCTGCTTTGATTCCAACAACGCGAGAAATAATGCCTATTCTTAATAAATGAAAATCATCAGATACCATAGCCACGGTTCCATTCCCAATATATGGAAGACTAAAAAGGATATTTTCCAATGTATCAGATGCTTTGGGTTCAACAATTATCCTATCGTTTTCGATTCCAAGTATGAGAAGATAATCCCTCATTCCCTCCGCTTCATTAGATGCATCACCTGGTCCCTTCCAGCCCGAAACAATGACCATTGCATCGGAATACTTTTGACTTAGTTCAAATGCCTTTACACACCTTCTTGCCAACATGGGAGATGGCCCATCCTCCCTCATCTCTGCACCAAAAACCAATATGAAATCTGGTTCAGCTGAAATATCGTTACAAGAATACCATTTCATATAGCCGAACAACACAATAATAAAAATGAGATACAATGTGCATAAACATTCCAGGATCTTCTTGACCTTGCTAGTACAAGCAGGATCTATGAGCCAGATTATAGACAAGACGATAATAGGAACTGCTCCCCATATCCATTGAAGAAAGCTTCTCAACGTAAATGGAAACATCGTCCCGAATAGAAGAATCAGCAATATAACAGCTATTATCCTTTTTGCCCATCTGACCATTTTTTGTTCTCCCCATATGCAGAAATTATACCCTTTTCACGAAAACAAATGAACATTTCTTTTTTTCGTCGCAATAATGAGAAATTATAAATATAATGAATATAAGAAATGATTAACATAAATAAAGTTATAGGAGATTACAAATGAATAATAAAGTAGAAACAAAGAACGCTCCTGCAGCAATCGGCCCATTTTCCCAAGGAGTACAGGCAGGCAATATGTTGTTCGTATCCGGTCAGCTTCCTATAGATCCTAAAACTGGTTTATTTGCCGGAGATGACATCGAATCACAGACAAGGCAGTCTCTCGCTAACGTCAAAGCAGTCCTCGAAGAAGCAGGCTTCAGCATGTCTGATGTAGTCAAGACAACTGTATTGATGCAAAACATGGATGATTTTGCAAAGATGAATGCTATATATGCAGAATGCTTTACTGAACCTTTCCCTGCAAGGGCGGCGTTTGAAGTTGTTTGTCTTCCTAAAAAAGCTCTCATTGAAATAGAAGCTATTGCTGTAAAATAAAAGGAGATAATGAATGAATTTTTCGCTTCTTTTTCTTTGCCTGAAGATCTTTTTTGCCAGGATTCTTGATGTATCTCTCGCAACTGTAAGGACAATGCTTACGGTTAAGGGAAAATCAAAAATTGCTGCATGTGTGGGATTCATCGAAATAATTATCTGGTTCCTTGTTGTAAGAACTGCATTCAATTCAGATGAAGCTGGTATCATTCTTGCCATTGCTTATGCAGGCGGTTTTGCAGCCGGCACCTATATCGGAGGATTAATCTCATCGAGATTTATTAAGGGTACAGTTACCGTACAGATCGTGACCAGCGACAAAGATGATACCCTGATTGCTGCAATCAGAAATGCAGGGTTTGCAGTGACTGTAGTCAATGTCAATGAATCAGAATATTCAGGAGAACGGTATATGCTTTTCTCTCAGATTGCATCTGATAGGCTAGACGAATTCAAAGCATTGATTAATGAAAAGGACGACAAAGCATTTATTATCGTTCAGGAGTCAAAATACGTATACAACGGTTTTATCAAATAGACTTGAAAAAAACAGGTGTCTAATTAGACACCTGTTTTTTTATGAAATCTGAGATCAATATTGCCAAAGACTGTACTGGAAAGGAACTTCTTCGGGTTTTGTTGTCGGAGCCTCTCCGGCTTCCTGAGCCAAAATCATCTCACGCATCTTCTGCTCATAGGTCGGATCATAGTCATCAGGCATAGGTGTTACCTTGCTGCGAACATCAAGAAAATCCAGTATTCCTCTGCCCATTTCACGACCTTTTCCTGTATGCATATCATAAATGTAATCAGGAAGTTCAACCACTTGGCCATAATTAGCTTCCATCTGAATGATATTTTTCAGGCAGTCTGAAGAGCGCTCTTTTTTCTGTTTGACCAGGAATCTGATAGCGTGGATAAAAAACAGAGGACGATCTCCGTCATCATAAGGGAACTTTTTTCTCATTTCATCGAGAGTATTTATAAGGATAGGCGCATAAGGATTACCAAATCCTATATCTTCGACTGAGATCGCATTAAGCCTGCGCCACATTTTATCTTCAAACTGCTCGCTGGTAATATACATTTCATATGCTACACGGCATGCAGTAGCTTCATCGGCGCGACGAATAGATTTTTGAAGAGCTGATACCAACTCATCACCTGGAATCCCGTTTCTCGATTTTAAATTTCTCCAGGGATCATAAGACATAAATTCACCCATAATGACTCTCCTTTGTTTATTATTCGTTTTTTTCAACATCATAAACCCTTACATTTCCCAGTCGAGTATATAACAAGTTCTTGACGTCATAACACTATGTTTTGAACCGTTTGCGGTCTATTTATTTTTTCCTCAAACCTCGTTTATGGCTTTATGAATTAATCCAATCCTATCTTCCTGCGCACTTTACGCATAGTCTTTGATGCAATATAAGAGGCATGCTCTGCTCCGTTTTTTAATACTGCATTAAGCTGTTCCTTATCAGAAAGATAAGCGCGGTATTTATCCTGAATAGGCATCAAGGTATCGCGGACGGCTTCTCCTACTGCAAGCTTAAAGTCGCCATAACCCTTGCCTTCGAACTCCCGCTCTATCTCCTCAAAACTTTTTCCGGTCACAGCGCTGTAGATGCTCATAAGGTTAGTAACACCTGGTTTGTCTTCAGCTGCCCTTACTTCACTGCCGCTGTCAGTAACTGCTCTCTTGAATTTGCGAATAATTGCATCTCCGTCATCTGTAAGCATAACTTTTGCATTTTCATTCACATCAGATTTACTCATCTTTGCGGTTGGATCCTGCAAAGACATGATCCTGGCTGCCACTTTAGGGAAGAAGCCTTCGGGAACAGTAAATACATCTCCGTATATTCCGTTAAACCTGAGAGCTATATCTCTTGCCAGTTCGAGATGCTGTTTCTGATCGGCTCCAATGGGAACAAGATTAGTTTGATACAACAGAATATCTGCAGCCATCAATACAGGATAAGTGAATAAGCCTCCATTGACATTCTCGGGATGCTTCTTACTCTTATCCTTAAATTGTGTCATTCTTGAAAGCTCTCCAAACTGAGCATAGCAGGACAGGATCCATGAAAGTTCTGCGTGCTGGTGAACATCACCCTGAACAAATAAAATAGATTTTTCAGGATCAACGCCACAGGCAAGCAGCATAGCAGCGGATTCCCTGATCTGCCTTCTAAGAGTCGCAGGATCCTGACGAACTGTCAGAGAATGAAGATCTACTACACTGTAAATGCAATCATACTCATTCTGCAGAGGACCCCAATTACGAATTGCCCCAAGATAATTTCCCAAAGTAAAACCACCTGTAGGCTGAATTCCGCTAAATACAATTTGCTTGTTTTCTTCTGACATTTTGAGGCCTCCGTAAAAAATAGAGATAATACTTTTTCATTGTATTCTTACGTTGAAACAGTGTCAATTGACAAAGGTTTTCCTGCCCCTTACAATTGTTTTGTTATTAATATTTATGAGGTATTGAAATGGGAAATACACGCACCAGATTTGCACCTAGTCCTACTGGTTATATGCACATTGGCAATCTCAGGACTGCTCTTTATGCCTATCTGATAGCTAAAAAGGACGATGGGGATTTTATTCTCCGTATTGAAGATACAGATCAAGGCCGTTTAGTTGAAGGCGCTGTAGACGTTATCTATCAGACCTTGAAGGATTGCGGTCTTTACTGGGATGAAGGTCCAGATATCGGAGGAGAATACGGTCCTTACGTTCAGAGCGAGCGTATGGGTTGCTATCTGGAATACGCCAAAAAACTCGTCGAGAATGGATCAGCGTATTACTGCTTCTGTACAGAAGAGGAGCTGGATGCAAGAATTCCCAAGAAAGAAGAAGGCGGAGATATGATCCGTCGCTATGACGGGCATTGCCGGAATCTTTCACATGAAGAAGTTGAGAAAAAACTTGCTGCTGGAACGCCTTACGTAATCCGTCAAAAAATGCCCACTGAAGGTACAACCACTTTCCACGATCTTGTTTATGGAGATGTTTCTGTAGAAAACAAGGAGTTGGAAGATCAGATTTTAATCAAATCGGACGGCATGCCAACATATAACTTTGCAAACGTTGTCGATGACCATCTAATGGGAATCACACACGTTGTGCGAGGAAACGAATATCTTTCCTCCAGCCCAAAGTACAACCTGTTGTACGAAGCATTTGGCTGGACACCTCCTGAATATATCCATTGCGCACCTGTAATGAAAGATGAACACCAGAAGCTCTCCAAAAGAAACGGTGACGCATCATATCAGGACCTTGTCAAAAAAGGATATCTTACTGAAGCAATTCTTAACTACATTGCTCTTCTTGGATGGGCTCCGAAAGGTGAGCAGGAAATCTATTCCCTGCCTGAACTTGTAAAAGCTTTTGATCTGTCAGGAATCAGCAAGTCTCCAGCAATATTTGATCCGGAGAAACTAAAATACATTAATGCTGAGTATATACGTGCACTCTCGCATGAAGAGTATAAGAGTCACGCAATGCCGTTTATTAAGAGCGTTGTAGAACGTGATGATATGGATTTCGATGTGTTGTGTGAAGTCCTTCAGCCAAGAACCGAATATTTCAGTGATATTCCGGAAAAACTCGATTTTTTGAATAAGCGTCCTGATTTTGATCCTGACCTTTATTTCAGCAAAAAGTTCAAGACCGATGCTACAACCGCGAAAACCGCGTTGGATCAGACACTTCCTGTTCTTGAACAATTAGAAGATTTCTCGGTAAACTCTGTTCACGAAGCACTTTTTGCTCTAATAGAGAAACTTGGAGTAAAAAACGGTTGGATCCTTGGTCCGCTTAGAGTCGCGATTGCAGGAGTCCCTGTAACACCTGGTGGTGCAGTTGAGTTATGTGCTGTTCTTGGCAAGGAAGAAACACTGTCTCGTATCCGCTCAGCTCTTTCTGCTCTCTAAACGTTTTATTTGAAGGTCAGACATAAAGTGTGTCTGACCTTGCTTTTTCTCAGGAGAATCAAATGTTTCAAGATATTTCACCCCGTATTTATGACAACCAATACAGGCAGTGCAGCCCAAAGCCTGGAGATCTCGGTATATATGTTAAAGATGATAAAATCCTGTGCAA
>JAEIGA010013157.1_pt1 | contig 12588 bp, 8 predicted proteins | sample 9270691 | NCBI WGS metagenome assembly JAEIGA01 (sample SAMN17057246, study PRJNA624740) | gut metagenome | biome: biome; isolation source: fecal sample | host: Bos grunniens | place: China: Xizang | collected 2019 | reverse complement strand
TATCTTGATCTGTTCCTGCAGATCGTGAAGCGATACCGCCATGAAAGCGGCATTCTGAATGAGCTGTTCGCACAATTCCCGCTTATCTTCGTCAATGTTCGCAAAAATCTTCGTTAATCTCTTAATTTCCGCCTTAATACTCTTATCATCCATATTCTCTGTCCAATTTTCATGAAAACTACACCCTAAAAAGTTTTTCCGTTCAGTCCTTTAAAAAACGTGCAAATTTACATCTTTTCTACAATGTAGAAGTCTGTCATCGCAAAAAAAATGAAGTTAGATGACAAATTGGATATAAAAACAAGTGGACACTTCCGTTTTATATCACCCACAAAAAAAACAAATTTATTGCTAAGTGATTGCCGACTATTACTTCAATGCGTTCGGATGTAACGGCTCTTTGCTGCTCACTTCAGCAAAGCAAAATAGGTCTCTATTGCTTGCTCAATTTCGCAAATATCCACGAATTCATCGGCAGAATGGCTGCGTCGGCTGTCGCCGGGACCCATCTTCAGACTGGGGAACGACATGAGGGCTTGGTCGCTCAATGTGGGTGAGCCGAAAGGTTTGCCACCGAGGGCAATGATTCGTTGCACAAGAGGATGGTTCTCGTTGATGCTGGAAGAGCCTAATCTGAAACTGCGGGCCTTGACTTCCGACTTCACATTTCGGCAGATTTCATCGTAGAGTTCACGATTCGTGTAACATTCATTCGACCGCACATCTACGGTAAAGGTGCAGGTGTCGGGCACGACGTTGTGCTGCGTGCCTGCATTGACGATGGTAACACTCATCTTTACGGGGCCGAGCAGCGGGGAGACCTTCTCCCACTTGTGCCGACGGAACCACTCGATGTCGTCGATGGCATGATAGATGGCATTGTCGCCTTCGTCGCGGGCAGCATGTCCGGCCTTGCCGTGAGCCGTCACGTCGAGCACCATCAGACCTTTCTCGGCAATGGCTGGCTGCATGCAGGTCGGTTCGCCTACAAGAGCCACATCTATCTTCGGAAGCAATGGCAGAACGCTTTCCACTCCGTTCTTTCCGCTTACCTCCTCCTCGGCACTTGCCAGAAAGACGAGGTTGTAAAGCCCGCCCTCCTCTTTGAGAGCGGCAAAGACATGGAGCAGAGAGACCAGACTGGCGCCGTCGTCGTTGGAGCCAAGCCCATAGATGCGGTTGCCTTCGCGCGTCGCCTCGAAGGGATTGCGCTGCCATCCGGCAACAGGCTTCACGGTGTCGATGTGGGCATTCAGTAGGAGCGTTTGCTTCTCCGGAGCAAAGTTTGGCTGCACCGACCACAGATTGTTGCCCGAACGATGTACCTCGAGCCCGAGTTCGCCTTGCATATAGTCCTGCAGGAGGTCGGCAGCCGCCGTCTCTTCGCGGCTGATGCTCGGCACTTCGATAAGCCTGCAAAGCAAATCCACCGCCTTCTCTGTTATCTTTTCATTGAACATTGAACGTTTACCATTTACCATTTGACGGGGCAAAGTTACGAAAAAAGCCAAATAATTCTTCATTCCTCACTCCTAATTCTTAATTTATTCGTATCTTTGCCATATCAAAGAACGAATCGCTATGCAGAACCCAAGTCCAATTTCCACGCTTATCCAAAGCCAAGCCGAAGTCTATGGCAAACGTCCCGCCATGCTTTACCGCGACGACAACGAGCAACGATGGAAAGGCATCTCGTGGGAAAAATTTGCACAGACAGTGAGCCGTGTGTCAGCATCGCTGCTGGAACTGGGGGTCGGTGTACAGGAAAACGTCGCCATCTTCTCGCAAAACATGCCTCAATGTATGTATGTGGACTTCGGTTCCTATGGCATCAGGGCGGTCACCATCCCGTTCTACGCCACGTCGAGCGAGACGCAAGTCAAGTACATGGTCAGCGACGCCAAGATTCGATACATCTTTGTTGGCGAGCAATACCAGTACGACACAGCCTACCGTGTGCTCAAGATTGAGCATCACATGCAGCGACTCATCATCTTCGACCCCTCTGTACGGAAAGATCCACAAGACAATGTCAGCCTCTACTTCGAGGAATTCCTTGCTCTCTCCGACGGCAAAGACCACAGCGAAGAAATACAAAAACACATCTCCGAAGTGGAAGAGGACGACCTTGTCAACATCCTCTACACAAGCGGAACTACAGGCATCAGCAAAGGCGTCATGCTCACCCAGCGGATGTATAACGCAGCGTTCCGTGCTCACGTCGGGGCTCTGCCGCTTACCGACCAAGACCTCAGCATGAGTTTCTTGCCTTTCACCCATGTCTTCGAACGCGGATGGTCATATCTCTGCTTCAAGACCGGCTGCCCCATCGCCATTAACCAACGCCCACAGGACATCCTGCAAAGCCTGCGCGAAGTGCATCCCACCTGCATGTGTGCCGTGCCTCGCTTCTGGGAGAAAGTCTATGCCGGCGTACAGGAAAAGATACGCACATCAAGCCCCATGCAACGCAAGATGCTCGAAGACGCTCTGGAAGTGGGAAAGGCATACAACGTCGACTACAAGATGCGAGGACTCGTGCCGCCTCTGACCCTGAAGATGCGCTATCTCTTCTACGAGAAGACCGTCATTGCCCTGCTGCTCAAGACACTCGGCCTGGAGAGAGGACACTTCTTCCCCGTAGCCGGAGCAGCCATTCCACCCGTCATCGAGGAGTTTGTACGTTCGGCAGGCATCATGATGGTCATCGGTTACGGCCTGACCGAAAGCACTGCCACCGTCTCCTGCGACCGCTGGAACAAACCCATCACGCTCGGCTCCATAGGCCGACCACTGGATGGCGTGCAGGTGAAGTTCGGGGAGAACAACGAAATACTGCTCAAGGGCGACACCATAACACAAGGCTATTACCGCAAAGCCGAGATAACAGCCATGGCAATAGACGACGAGGGATGGTTCCACACTGGCGATGCCGGCTACATGAAGGACGGCGAACTCTTCATGACGGAACGCCTCAAAGACCTCTTCAAAACAAGCAACGGCAAATACATTGCACCGCAGATGCTCGAATCGAAGTTCTGTGTGGACCGATACATCGACCAAATCGTCATCATTGCCGACCAGAGAAAGTTCGTTTCGGCACTCGTCATTCCCGATTACGGCCTGCTCGAAGACCTGGCAAAGAAGCGCGGCATCGCCTTCAACTCCCGTGCCGAACTCTGCAACAACGAACGGATTGTGCAGTTCGTCATGGACAGAATAGAAACAATACAACAGGACTTGGCTTCCTACGAGCAAGTGAAACGCATCACCATCCTGCCCGAACCGCTCAGCATGGAACGCGGCGAGCTCACCAACACGCTGAAGGTAAGGCGTCCGGTCCTCAACGAAATATACAAGGAACAAATAGATAAGATGTACGAAGAATAATGATAACTCAAGACCAACTAAAAGAAGTCAAGGAGCGCACCGAACAACTCAACCGCTACCTCGACATCGATTCGAAGAAAATACAGTACGAAGAAGAACAGCTCCGCACGCAGGCTCCAGGTTTCTGGGACGACCAGAAGCGTGCCGAGGCACAGATGAAACTCGTAAAGGGACTGGAGAAGTGGATTAAGGGCTATACCGAAGTCAAGACGCTCTGCGACGAACTAGACACGGCCTTCGAGTTCTATAAGGAGGAACTCGTCACCGAAGAGGAGGTGGACGCACTCTACGCCAAGACCATCGCCACTATCGAAGAACTGGAACTGAAGAACATGCTGCGTCGCGAGGAAGACTCGATGGACGCTGTCCTCAAGATAAACTCGGGTGCTGGCGGCACCGAAGCACAGGACTGGGCACAGATGCTGATGCGAATGTATATGCGTTATGCCGAGACGCACGGCTACAAGTGTGTGGTGAGCAACTTGCTCGAAGGCGACGATGCAGGCATAAAGTCGTGCACGCTCGAGATTCAAGGCGAGTTCGCCTACGGCTACCTCAAGAGCGAGAACGGTGTTCATCGCCTGGTACGCGTCTCTCCGTACAATGCCCAGGGCAAGCGCATGACGAGTTTTGCCAGTGTTTTCGTGACGCCACTCGTGGACGATACCATCGAAGTGAACATCGAACAGGCTCGCATTTCTTGGGATACGTTCCGCAGTTCGGGTGCCGGCGGACAGAATGTGAACAAGGTGGAGTCGGGCGTTCGCCTGCGCTACCAGTACAAGGACCCTTATACGGGCGAGGAAGAGGAAATCCTCATCGAGAACACTGAGACGCGCGACCAGCCGAAGAACAAGGAGAACGCCATGCGACTGCTGCGCTCCATGCTCTACGACAAAGAGTTGAAACACCGTATGGCCGAGCAGGCGAAGGTGGAAGCGGGCAAGAAGAAGATTGAATGGGGCAGCCAAATCAGGAGTTATGTCTTCGACGATCGTCGCGTCAAGGACCACCGTACCGGCCATCAGACAAGCGATGTGGGTGGGGTGATGGACGGCGACATCGATGCCTTCATCAAGGCCTTCCTCATGGAGTTCTCCGAGGGGGAATAGTCCGTCGAACACCACTCAACGCTATCTGCCATGCCTCTTTTTGAAATAGAACGCAAGTTTCTCGTCACAGGCGACTTCCGTCCGTATGCCACTGGCTCTACACGCATCGCACAGGGCTACATCGCCTCTGGCGGAGGGCGCACCGTGCGTGTCCGTATTCGTGGCGAAAAAGGCTATCTCACCATCAAGGGTCCGAGCAACAAAGCAGGCCTGGGACGATTCGAATGGGAGAAAGAAATCCCGTTGGACGAAGCCGAAGCGCTCATGGGCATCTGCGAACCGGGCATCATACGCAAGACTCGATGGCTCGTTCCCTCGGAGGATGGGCGTCACACCTGGGAAATAGATGTCTTCGAAGGCGAAAACGATGGGCTGATTATGGCTGAAATAGAACTCGGAAGCGAAGATGAAACGTTCGAAATACCCCATTTCATCGGAAAAGAAGTCACTGGCGACCGCCGCTACTACAACAGCCACATGCGCCAGTATCCCTACCGCTTGTGGAAAGACCAACAATAGAACCGGAAACACCCCTTTAGGCTTTACACAAAAATAGGTTAACCTTTCTGCCAATAATGGTTAACCTTTACGACGATAATGGTTAAGCATTCTGCCAATAATGCTTAACCATTATTTTTTGCCTACCACTGCTCGTCCCAAACATCGGTTCCCTTCACGAACTGATTGCCCTCGGCATCGTTCGTCGGCTCACGGTCGGCAACAGAACTTCCGTCGGTAATACCCGACGCATTTCCCGATGCTGCCAGAAACATTTCATGCAGTCCGAATTCAACAGCAAAAGCAGAGGGCGAAGTGTAAGGCTTTCTCATTGTTACAGGAAACTCATTTGCCCACATACTTTTTGCCATCCTTGATGTATATGCCACGCAAAGATGTGTCCGAACGCAGGCCGGCAAGGTTATAGAAATCGCCCATTTCATCGGGCGTTTCGGCAATGGTGCGGATTGCATCTTCGTCGGCTGCCCCGTCGAGAACAAAGCCCTTTGCTCCGCTCGAGGCGGATGGCACAGCCAGATATGCCGTACCACTCTTGCAGGAGAACGCACCGCCATCGGCCGCACCCCAATAGAAGCCGAGTGCCGTTTTGCCGTCGAAGTCATCGTAAGCCAACTTGTAGAACCTGGCATTGCCAGTCATCGGCTGGGAGGCAGAGCACAGCATATTGTCTGACAAGGCATCGGGCATCTCGCCATCGAGTGTATAATATGCCACCTCGCCGCACTGCGAAGAAAGCAGCACACCAGTGTTTGCCGGCACATAACGTCCGCTCCTGCCACAACCGTTCTGCACCGCCAGCGGCGACACACACAAGAGTCCATCGACGACAGACACCTTGCTCACCGTCACCTCCTCGGGGAAGAAGGTTGCCTTCCCACTGCTGAAAGTCGCATAGTTCAAGCCTCCGCTCTGCGCAGGCAATGTGAGGCCGTCCTCCGCCATGATGATGTCTATCCGGTGGAGCATGACGAAGTTGGTGTTGTGGGCCTTTATCTGCAACTTAGGAACCTGCTTGTTTATATCGACAGCCGGCAGCATATAGCCCAAAGAACCTGGGGTGGAAGAGTCATACGCCAATATGTCGGCATAACTTATCTTTTGGGACAAGTTGCTTACATTGACGTCTAAAAAACCAGTCGTATCGGATGTGCCCCTTGAAGCATAAACAACAATCCTCTCAATAGCCTTTCCGGTAATCTCTGGGCTCAAAGAAAAAATCACATCTCCCTTGTTCGATGACTTTACTGTTCCTATACGAAGACCACAACCGGCATTGTCATAAAAACTATCTGTTGCGCTAAACGCCGTAATATAAGACGCCCCTGCACTGCAAAAATCGTTGGCAGACATAGCATCCTTAAGCGAAGTTTCTATCAATCCGCCGCTTTTCGCTCCACGATTGAAGTCGATGCTATAGACTTCTGCATACAAAGAAACGGGCAGAAGCATCAGCAAGGCAAACAAAAGCCCCAACGAATGCGCCGCCCGTCTCATATCCGTATTTCTTTTATCCTACTTGGCTGCCCCCCTTCACGTCGTCGATGGTCGTCGTAACGCTGAGGTCGCCATTGTAATTCACTGCACTGAGAATCATGCCCTGGCTCTCCTCGCCCATCATTTGACGAGGCGCAAAATTGGCGATAAAAAGGACTCTTTTGCCCACCAACTGCTCTGGCTCATACCACTGGGCAATGCCACTCAGGATGGTTCTGTCTTGGCCGCTGCCGTCGTCGAGAGTGAACTTCAAGAGTTTCTTGCTCTTCTTAATCTTCTCGCAACTCTTGACAAGACCAACACGTATGTCGAGCTTCTCGAAGTCCTCAAAAGAAACCGTCGGCTTCACTGGCGCAGCCTTGTAGGCAGCCGCCTCGTTCTGCTTAACAACGTCCTCGAGCTTCTTCTTCTGCGCAGCCACAACCTCGTCTTCTATCTTGGTGAACAGCAACTCGGGCTTTGGCAACTCCCTGCCCGCAGCCATAATGTCAGTGCGGCCAAGGTCTTCCCATGAGAACGTATCGAGAGCTATCATCTCTCTCAAACGCTTGCTGCTGAAAGGCAGGAAAGGCTCGAAAGCAATAGCAAGGTTGGCAGTTATCTGCAGACTGAGGTTGATGATGGTCTTCACACGCTCCGGATCCGTCTTGACAACCTTCCAGGGCTCACAGTCCGCAATATACTTGTTGCCGATACGGGCAAGGTTCATCGCCTCCTTCTGTGCTTCGCGGAACTTGAAACCCTCAAGCAACTGCTCCAGTCTCGCCTTGACATCCTGGAACTCTGCCAGCGTCTCCTTATCATAATCGTTCAGCTCTCCACACTCGGGCACACGGCCCTCGTAGTACTTCTGCGTAAGCTGCAAAGCACGATTCACAAAGTTGCCATAAACAGCAACGAGTTCATTATTGCAACGAGCCTGGAAATCATCCCAGGTAAAGTCGTTGTCCTTCGTCTCAGGAGCATTGGCCGTAAGCACATAACGCAGCTCATCCTGGCGGTTAGGCAACTCGTCGAGGTACTCGTTAAGCCATACTGCATAGTTCTTCGACGTGCTGATTTTGTTACCCTCAAGGTTGAGAAACTCATTGCTGGGCACGTTGTCTGGCAAAATATAATCACCATGCGCCTTGAGCATTGCAGGGAAGACAATACAATGGAAAACGATATTGTCCTTTCCGATGAAATGGACCAATCTTGTCTCCTCATCCTTCCACCACTTCTCCCAGCTTCCCAACTCCGGACGAGCATCACAAAGTTCCTTGGTATTGCTGATGTAACCAATGGGAGCATCAAACCAAACATAAAGAACCTTGCCTTCCGCACCTTCTACAGGCACAGGAATACCCCAATCAAGGTCACGCGTCACAGCACGAGGACGAAGTCCACCATCGAGCCAACTCTTGCACTGTCCGTAAACATTGCTGCGCCATTCCTTGTGATCCTCAAGTATCCACTTCTCAAGCCACTGCTGGTCCTTGTCCAAAGGCAAATACCAATGCTTCGTAGGCTTCTTGACAAGAGGATTACCAGTCTCTGCATTATAGGGATTAATCAGTTCCTCGGGAGAAAGAGTGGCACCACACTTCTCGCACTGATCACCATAAGCCTCAGGGGCATGGCAGCGCGGACACTCACCACGAATGTTGCGGTCTGTAAGGAAATGACCAGTCTGTTCGTCAAAGAACTGCTCACTAACCTGCTCCACAAACTTGCCTTCGTCATAAAGTTTACGGAAAAAGTCGCTCGCCAACTTATGGTGCGTATCGCTCGTAGTACGGCTATAAACGTCGAACGAAATACCAAAACGCTCGAAACTGTCCTTAATAAGATAATGATAGCGGTCAACCACCTCCTGAACCGATATGCCTTCCTTGCGGGCACGAATGGTTACGGGCACACCATGCTCGTCGCTACCACCGATGAACAAACATTCGCGTCCCTTCAAACGAAGGTAGCGCGCATAGATATCAGCGGGCACATAAACACCTGCCAAATGACCAATATGTACAGGTCCGTTTGCATAAGGCAAAGCAGATGTAATGGTTGTTCTCTTGAATTGTTTTCCCATATGAGAGATTCAGTATATTTTTCTGCACAAAAATACAACTTTTTTTGCATTTAGCAGGCAAAAGAGCTGTTTTTTTTCTTGCAGAACCTATTACATGTTATTTACGTGTCAAAAGCAAATAATTAAAGCCTATAAGTTTTCCTGTTCCAGAAATACCTCCACCCACAAGACGCATACGCAGTTTGAGAGTTCCTGCCTCGATGGAATGGTTGCCAAGATCTATGGTCTGCATCTTCTCTGTCTGGTTTGTTGATTCGTCTATATCGTTCCCAAGCCGCTCTTCTGTTCCATCGGAACGCACCAAAGAGAAGCGGGCTGTACCTCGACTGGACTTGGAAAGTTTGTAGTTCAGCTTGAAGTTGAAGTTGCCACTCACAGGAACAGGAAAAGAATAGGTGACATAATCGCCAACGGCTTTCATGGTTGCGACGCTACTGTAACCTCCTTCTGAATCTGGATTTCCATTGAAAAAGGAACTGATTGTTATCTGACTATTAGATTTCTCTACCGCATCTTGATAGTCTTCGGGCTCAAAACGGAGCGATGTTATGTTTGCTCCCGGGTAAGGAATGTCGTTATTTACTACATTGGAAATGGTTGTTTGTGACTTTCCTTCACTGTCCATGGGAACGAGGAGTCGCATGGAATCGTTTATCTTTGGGTCATAAACGACGATGGATGCTTCGGTGTCTGGTGTTCCTTCGGCTTGAATACAGAGTGAGCCGTCGGGCAATATGGTTTCGGTGTATGACTGTACTCCTTGGTCTGCGAAGAGTACTTGCAAGCCGTCGTGTGTGTATTCCTGAATCCAGAATGCTTTTGCGGGAGAGGAATTTTGTGCCATATTAACGGGTAATCCTTGTCGGTTGAGTTCCTCTCCACTGAATGTGCCTACGAAGGCGTAGGTGAACACACCGGTGTCGTCTAACGTCACGTCTTCTACGGCATATTGTTTGGCACTGTCCAACCAGCGTAGAGGATAACGAACTGTCTCGGAACTGAGTAGGTTTCCTCCTCCGTTTGTTGCATAAACGAGGGCACGATCCTTGGTTTCTGTGGTGTACATCCAGATGTATGGACCGACATTTGGCTTCCATTGTGAGGCGTCGTTGGCATTGAAACCTTCGCCTAACCATACTGGACGCACCATGCCGTCGGTAAGTGTGCGGACTCGTGGGCTGCGTCGCCAGGCATTCAGTTGCCCCATTCTTTCCACTCCTTTCTTGTCCCAGTTGGTTGGGAAGGTTTTCGATTTTATGTTACGGGCACTGAGTAGTGCATAGAGTTCATCGGTCTTTGTTGTCGGTTCGCCGCCCACATAGACGGCAGAGAGAGGCAGATGCCCGAAATGATTCCCAAGGGCATCGATGCTTTTGTCTATTCCTGTAATGGTGAGCCAACCGTTGTTTACGATGTGGAGCAGTTCTGTGTTGCGGTCGCCTTGCGTGGGGTAGATGTCCACCTCGCTTGTCACCTTGACTTCGTATTGGGGATGTTGGGAGACTATCTGGTTCATCATGTCTCTGCTCCTCACGAGTTTTCGATACACATTATCGCTGGGCATGCTATAGTCTGTGGCGTCGAGGTTCTGCCAATACTGTGTCAGGTCCACTGCTTGATGGCTAAGATTGTAGAGGCTTATCATGGACTCTATTTTCTGCCTCTTGGCTTCGAGGACGGCCGGATCGGCAAGGTCGTTGCCTGCATTGTGGTTGCCTCCGCTGTTGCTGTACCATAGTCCTAGGCGAAGACCGGCATTTTTCACCTGACGGGCAAAGGAAGTCATGTTGGGGATGCCGGGAGTGTTCGATGTTATTGGGTCGCGAGAGAGTCCGTCGTTGTTCAGTCCTTTACCATCGGCAGTGCTGTTGTTCCATCCGTCGTCGATGAGCAGCATGTCGTAGCCGGCCTGTTTTGCCAACGGAAAGACGGTTCTGGTGAAGTATGTTGTGGTGCGGTTGCCGTTTGTGAACCAGTCCCAGTCGTTTATCATGAAGGATGTTGTGGTGTGGTGGTATTGGAAACGGCGACGCAGGTGCTCCTCTACGGCCATTTTTCCGTCGACGATATCGCCTTGGAAAACGGTCATATTGACGCCGATGTACTCGAATTCTTCATTCGGTCGCAGTTGGAGTTGCAGGGATTCGGGGCATGTCTTCACGGTGACGTAGCGTCTGTTTGCCGTACTCCATGCAGTGGAAACGGCAATGGGGCGCAGCATGTATTCGTACGCAGGCGACTCTCTGCTGCCGCTCACTTCTGGACCATATTGTGTCTTCCAGTTGGTTTCGGGTGCAAGATACCAGCCATGTCCTTGACTATAAAGGCAGATAAAGCAGCGTGCCACGCCTTTGCCCCGATTGCCGGTTGGCGGTTCGTTTATGTTTGACTGAGTGCTCTTCCATGCGCCCTCTTCGAAGTAGTGTAGCCAGTGCGTCTGATTGGGGAAATCCAGGCGGATGACTTCGCTGTTTTCGATGAGGATGTCGTGTGTTGAAGTCAGGTTTTTCAGGTAGGTTTGAAAGTGTACTCCCGAGCCTCCGTCGTAGATCTTGAAGCGAAGCCTCGCCTGCATCTGTTCTCGGCGAAGGACAATATCGAGTTGTTTGCCTAGGTGTTCGCCGCCGGCGGCTTCCGGCAGGAGTATGTCTGCAACGTCTGTGCCGGCCAACTCCCATTCTGCATCGCTGGCGCGGAAGGTGAAGTTGGTTGTCGCCTGCTGCGGAGTGAGTGCCAGGAGGCGGCCGGTATAGGTAAAGAGCAGGCTGCTGCCCTGGGTGAGCGAAGTGTTCGCCGCCTTATTATATACCTCTTGCAGGGAAATGCCGCTGCCCTGCTGAAAGGACAACTTCAGGCGCAAGACATCGTTCTCCAGCACCCATTCCTGGCCTGCCATCGTTACGGAACTCTGCGCCGCAGCGGCACTCATGCAAAAGCCAAGTATGCAGAGCATAAGGGTTGCTATCTTACGGATAATCATAGTATTCGGATATTATTTGAGAGGTATGTTCATATCGTTTCTTGCCATGAAGTAGAGACGCGCCTTGTCGTCGATATCGAGGATGAGTACCTCACCTTCCGCATGAATATCCTCGTCTTCGGCTGCCGTATTATTGCTCACCATACAGCCGCTCAGCGTGCTGCCGGAAGTGGCATAAACGCCGCCTCCCACCCCTTCGGCAGACGACAGCGTCACACTCCGTACGGGACGGATGCGACAATAGCCCAACGCACTCAGCCTACCGCTCTGCGCATTGGTCGTATGCAGGCAGTAAGCCACCGGATTGCCACTCTCTGTGGCAGTGTTCGAGGCCCAGTAACGTTTGCCCGACAGCACATCGTTTCCACTGATTTTCAACTTGTTTTCCAAGAGATAATACGATGGCAAGAAAGCATATAGCCCGTCGCCCACAGCCGAAGTCAAGTAGAGCAACTCGCTGTTGGAAGGCAATCGCCAGTCGCTCTTGCCGCCTTCGCTGCATTGCGACACAGCCTCCTTGCCACGCGTATGCTGATAGTGGCGGCCATAGTCAACAGGACTCATTATGACAGCCCTCCGTGTCGAGGCATTAACAAAGAGCACCAAGCCGCCTTCCTGCGGCAGATATTCGCCCACAGCCGGCATCCCGGCACCATTATCCTCGATGATACAATTGCGCAGAACACCATTCCGACGGAGCAACACGCCGGCCCCCATCTGCCCAATCCCCTGAGTAATGGCAAAACCATCCCAGGCAGAAGGCAAATCATAGTCCGTCGGCTGCTCGAGCACCCTATACAAATGCTTGCCGCAGAGGACACTGCGCTGCGAACTATACATCGGCAAAAGACGCTGCTGCTCAGACGTTTCCGTTCCAAGAAAACCACCCAGCACCGTCACACCCTCAGGCATCAGAAAACCACCATAATAGGTTCCCACAGCCACCCAAACAGAGTCACCGGCAGAACAGCACAACAGAGCCGAACACAGGTCGCTCGTCGCCGACTCCCACGAACTGCCAT
>JAEIGA010013156.1_pt1 | contig 12589 bp, 11 predicted proteins | sample 9270691 | NCBI WGS metagenome assembly JAEIGA01 (sample SAMN17057246, study PRJNA624740) | gut metagenome | biome: biome; isolation source: fecal sample | host: Bos grunniens | place: China: Xizang | collected 2019 | reverse complement strand
GTGATAGCGTTAGGGTAGGTAAGTGGACATGGTGGCACCCAAATGGAAAGATATTCCAACAAGGTGAATACATTAATGGCGAAAAGGCCGGACAATGGATTATATATTACGAAGATGAAACTATATGCGCCAAAGAAGATTATGAAAATGGATATCATCGCAGTTGGCATAAGAATGGCGACTTGAAAAGTGAAATTGCAATAAAAGACGGCAAGAAAAACGGCACCTACAAATCGTGGTATGAAAATGGTCAGCAGAAAGATGAAATAATATTTGTAAAAGGTAGCAAAGAAGGCGTTACACGCGAATGGTACGAAAATGGTCAAATAAAATTTGAGGGAGAATACGCCAATGACTTGCTGAATTGCTACGGCAAGTGGTGGACCGAAAGTGGTAAGAAAGATATGGAAGGTAAATTGGTAAACGATTTGCAAGAAGGTAAATGGATATTCTATTGGCGTACAAACGGAAAAGTAGGTATAGAAGGAACATACTCCAAAGGCGTAGAAGAAGGAACTTGGACATATTATTACGAAACCGGTGAAAAATGGCGCTCAGGCATTTATAGCGGTGGATTGCGCGAAGGCCTTTGGACTACATGGTATGAAAATGGTAAGAAACTTCATGAAGGAAAATATGTGGCAGGAAAAGAGTTCGGCCCTTGGAAATCGTGGTACGAAAACGAAAACATCAACTACGCCGGCTCCTTCAACGAAGGCTTGAAGAATGGAGAATGGAAAGGATTTTATATAAACGGAACTCCCAAATATATAATTAATTACAAAAATGATGTGCGCCACGGAAAAGAAGTACATTATTATGAAAACGGAAATTTGGAGTCTGAAACTTTTTATGTAGAAGGAATATACAATGGGGTATGGAAGCGTTATAATCAAAATGGAAAAGTAACCGAATCAGGATTCTTTAACCAAGGAAAAAAAGATGGTTTGTGGCGCTATTACAACCAAATGGGGGTATTGTTGTACGAACAAGAATTTGCTGACGATGTTCCTCATGGAAGATTTGTAGAATATATGGGAAACGAAAGAAAAGTAACCGAAGGAACTTTCAGAAACGGCGAACGCATAGGAACTTGGAGTTACTGGGATAAGTATGGAAACCTTACTTTGACCATGACCTTTAAAGATGGCAAGATGGTGTCTAAGCAAGTACACGAATCGCGTAAAGCCGATCAACGTCCCGGAACACCATCCCAAAATAGAAATCAAGATAGGAATAATAAGCCTAAGGTAAACAATTCAAAAAGATTCAGATAATAGTAGAAATATCCTAGTTGATGGATAAAGTGTTTAGCCATAAGCTGTTGTTGGCATCGAAGTCTCCACGTAGAAAGCAGTTGATATCTATGTTGGGATTTGAAGTTGAGGTGGTTGAAGTTGAGGCTGCTGAGGATGTTGATGGTTTAGTTAAAGCATCAGATATACCTGCACTATTGGCTGAGCGTAAATCGTTGGCATATAATAAACAAATATCTGATAGTGAGATATTAATTACTGCCGATACCTTGGTGGTATTGAATGCCGATGTTTTGGGAAAACCACAATCACGCCAGGAGGCTTTCGATATGCTATCGTCGCTTTCGGGCAATAAGCACCAAGTATATACAGGTGTGTGCTTGCGCACTTGTGATACCGTAAAATTGTTTACCGAAAAAACAGATGTGTATTTCAAATATTTAAGTGCCGACGAGATAAATTATTACCTCGATAATTACAACTATTTGGATAAAGCCGGTTCGTATGGCATACAGGAATGGATAGGTATGATAGGAGTTGAACGTATCGAGGGTGATTTTTATAACGTAATGGGCCTACCGATAGCACGCCTTTATAAGGAGATAATATTGTTGTAAATCAGATTGTTTATTTATATTTATAGGTAAACTTTCCCATTGATATATGATACAGAAAAAAATCCCTCCCGATACATATGTTTTTTTATCGGGAGTGGTTTGAAATATCATCGTGATCTAAATTTATCTACATCACGAGGTATTTTTTTTATGTTCTAATGGTCTTTACATTGGCTTGCATTGTTGAATTAATTCGTTGATGTCTATCGAATTGGCACATTCAAATGAACCATTTGGACATTCTTTGTGCCCGTGTATGCCGCATGGGCGGCATGGTAGCTCTTTGGTGGACTGTACAATAGCACTATTGCTGGATAGAGGCCCGAATCCAAATTCTGGTATCGTAGAGCAGAATATGGCTGTAACGGGGGCATCTACGCTAGAACACAAGTGCATAGGCGATGAATCACACACATAATTCATGGTGGCATACTTCATCAGTGCGGCACTTTCCAATAATGATAATTGACCTGCAAAGTTCACTGTGTTGTGGTTGGGAAGTGAATTTGCAATATTATCGCAAAGTGCCTTGTCCGAAGGTCCTCCCAATAGATATATGTTGATATTGGTAGGTACTTTGCTCAAAAAATCGCACCATTTTTCTATGGGATATTGTTTGGTGTACCATAACGATGCCGGTGCTACACACATATATGTACAAGTTGTGTATGCTTTTGTTTTGGAGTAGTCTCTTTCCGACGGATATAAGCGAGGTTTAGAGGCATTGCAATCCGTAAGTGATGATATAAGACTTTGATTTCTTTCTACTTCATGAAGATATTTTTCTCCTTTAGAGCCTATCTGATGTTTGCATTTGATGGTAAAAAAGCATGAGAGTGGATTTTTGTCGAAACCAGCAGTTATTTTGGCTCCGGAAAACGCTGTTAATAACCCCGACGAGAAGAAGCGTTGCAGTGTTATGACTAAATCGTACTTAGTTTTTCGTATATTGCAAAGTAGTGTTATAAGATTACGATTTTTATTTTCTTTTTTGTTCCAAACCAAAGTGTTGTTTAGAAATGGATGATTTGACAATAGTGGCTCTATACCTTTTTTTACTAAGTAGTCTATTTGGGCTTCGGGATAGTGTATATGTAGTTTTTCTATTACGGCGGTTCCCAAAATAGCATCGCCAATAGAAGCTGTTTGTATAACCAATATTTGTTTAATCATATTAATGTTGTTTGAAAATCAAATAGAAAATATTTATTTTTTACTATTCCATATTTTCGACAGGTATGAAAGCATGGAATATGATGTGTTTAATCTTCTCATTACTTCGTCTTTTTCTACCCATTCGGCAAGTTCTATTCCTTCTTCAGTTTGTGGAGTAGTACTAATACTCAAATCGTTTGTTGTATGCATGTTGTACCACGAAGTTTGTTTCAATATCCACTCTCCGAACATATAATATATATGGTATGTTTTGCATATAAGACCTTCTTGGATAAGGTTGCCTACGCCAGTTTCTTCTTCCACCTCTCTTAAAGCAGTTTGAACAATGGTTTCACCTTGTTCGGCTTTACCTTTGGGTAAATCCCAACGCTCGTTACGTAGTATAAGTAGGTACTTGTTTTCAGTGTTTTGTACAATTCCACCAGCCGCTTTTATTAGTTTGAATTTTGATAGACAATCCTTTATTACATTGTGTATATTGTTGCAAACGACTATTGCATTTTCGGCATTTTTATCGTCCAAAAACCACTTAAAAACAGAGGAAATATCATAATTTTCTTCAAAAATACGGTATTTTTTTCCATATGCAAATGATGGAATATTATTTTTTTCAGTGGTGAATACGATAAAATTGAACTTATAAAATATAATAAAACTATTCATAATAAACTGTATGTAGATAATTTAAAAGTAAACGTATGAAGTATAGAAATATTGTAGTCGAAAAAAAATGTTTTTTTTATTTGGTATGTGAAAAAAAATGTGTAACTTTGCAGTATGAAAATGATAGATGAAACAGCATATATGACAGCGAAGTTTTTACTGCAAATCAAGGCAGTAAAGCTTAATGACGAGAGTCCGTTTACATGGGCATCGGGCAGAAAATCGCCTATTTATTGCGATAATCGTATCACCCTTTCTTATCCAGAGATAAGGACTTTTATACGTCAACGGTTTGTTGATACTATACTTGAGCAATTTGGTGATGTAGATGTTATTGCTGGAGTAGCTACCGGCGGTATCGCTCAAGGTGCATTGGTTGCACAAGAATTGGGTAAGCCTTTTGTTTATGTTCGTTCAGAAGAAAAGAAACATGGTTTAACCAATCAAATAGAAGGAGAGATAAAATCCGGTCAGTCAGTTGTTGTTATTGAAGATCTTGTAAGTACAGGTAAGAGTAGTCTTATTGCTGTGAATGCTCTTCGAGAGAAGGGATGTAATGTAAAAGGAATGGTTGCTATCTTTACTTACAACTTAGATGTTGCCAAGAAAAACTTTGAAGATGCTGATGTTGTATTGAGAACATTGACAAATTACGACAGACTTATTGAGGTGGCTAAAGAAGAAGAGTATATAAAAGATTCTGCAATGGAATCATTGGCAAAATGGAGAGAGAACCCTGAGAAGTGGTCTGAAGAAAGAATGAATCAATAATATATTATCAAAAGTCATAGTTAGTCATATGTTTATGAATGGTTAATTATGATTGGCGAGAAAAGAGTTCTATGAATATTGAAAGTAAGAAGATATCGATAAATACACCTGCTAAGGCGGTATATGATTTTGTTAGTAGTTTCAACAATTTCAGCAGATTGGTTCCATCGCAGATAGAGGGTTGGCAGTCAACTGATGATACATGTTCGTTCAAAGTAGGAGGGTTTATGCAGATACAGTTGCGAATGGCCGAGAAGAGTCCTTATTCAAAAGTAGTAGTGGCTCCTGATATGCAAACAGCAAGTTCGTTTCCTTTTCAGCTTATTGTATCGATGGATGAAAAGAATGGTTCTACAGACGTTGTTGTTTCGATAAAGATAGAAGGGAATCCTATGATGCTTATGATGGTGAAAGGAAAGATAAAACCTGCATTGGATTCATTGGTAGAACAACTGAAATACTTTGTTGAGAACAAAAATTAGTCGAATAAAGCTGCATTCGTCTAGTGGTCCAGGACATCAGATTCTCAGTCTGAGGATCGCGGGTTCGAATCCCGCATGCAGTACCATCATTTCTATAGATGAATTTGTTTATTTGTGAGTAAGTCCTCTATTAATTTAGGGGGCTTATTTTTTTTGTATATATGGCTTACCTCGAATATATAACATATTTTTATCATATATTTTACTATGTATGATTGTATGAAATATTTTTAATATGTTTGTTTTGGGAAATGATAAATATTTGATTGTAAAAAAAAGAGCCGCTTAGGTTAAAAGCGACTCTTAAATACATCTTTGAAATAGTAAGCACACACATAATAACAAATATCTTTTTAAAATGTTGTTCTAAGTTGTAATTTTTTTTCGTTATGGTCTGTGATGTGATTTATTGTTGGTATTGGGTGGTAGAATAGGAAATTCGCTGAAAGCTGTAGCTACCAAAGGTGCTACTTCAGAATATGGTAGTATTTGTTGGTCCATACTATTTACTAAATTTTCAACAGATGCAGACCAAAGGTAAGTATGATCTTTTATATCAACAATATCTATTGTCAGTACACCGTTTTTCTGAACTTCGGATACTAATTGTACATTGCCATAATACATAGGTAAGTAGTCGTAACGAGGATACATCCAATAAGAATTCCATCCGCCAAAGCCATACCAATAGGGTGGTGGAGCAGGGTAGTTAGATTGGGTAACAATAGATGTTTTTATTGTTATACCGAAGTTTACTAAATTTATTGAAGTTGAATCTTCTTTAAGTCCTCTCGAGTTTAATTGTTGTCGTATAGCGCTAGCTATATTCTGATAATCTGTCATATTCATATTCGGAGGTAATTGGTCGGACTTCGGTTTGGCTATACGATATGTTTTTATCTGAGCCAATTTTTCGGGATTATACACGCTGCTATTTAGTAGTTCGTAATTCGAACAAGCACCTAACAAGGCTATAGCAGCAATAATTATTGAGAACTTTTTCATAGTAACTTGTTTTTTAATATTATTGATAAACTTCTTCTTCTATAAGCATTTCTGTTTTTATTTTTTCTTTTTCTTCTTCTTCTTTCATCAAATGGTCGTTGAAGTTAGAGAAGATGTGCGATGAATCGCAGAAAGGTTTATTTTTTGATTTTCCACATCTGCATAGTGTTACTCTGTTGCGTATTTCGTAGTTAGTGCCATCGCTACTTTCAATACGTATGCCCCCTTTGACCCATAAAGGTCCACTTATTTTTATTATAGAATCTTCGATTAATGATATTGAAGGATCAAATTTGGGTTCGTAAAAATATCCCTCTTTATTGTTGTAAAGCATAAGTCTTCCACTTGGACAATGGGCAATTTCGTGTTCTATTACTCCGTTGTTTGCATTGTGAGAATTGTGTTTTACCAAGCTCCATACACCACCATATGCATCACAAAAACGGGCATATGAACATAGCTCCTGATTGTCGTATAGTGTAAATGTATCGGATTTTGCCACGGTGGAATTATTCAAAACGTTTTCTTTATTTGCTGTTTCTTTGGGATTCCATTGAACTTTTGAATGAGAACCATCACAAAAAGGTTTTTCATTTGAATGTCCGCATCTGCATAATGCTGTTGGGTTGGATTGACAAGCAAACTTCTTCCCTTTTTCATAAATCCAAGACTCTCCATCGTCGTCGGGTACTATTATCTCTTGGTTGATATTCGAAATTCCATAAACCAAATATGGTCCATCTTTTGTTATTTTGATGTAGTATTTGGCATTGTTGTCTTTGGTTGTTGATTTCATATTCGAGGTTGTTTTGTTTTAGTGATAAACAAAAATATCTTTTATTAGTTCGTTTGTTATAATTCAAAATTGTACTTGAAAATTATATGACAATTGTGGAAAAAAATATAATTTTGCTATTATTTTAGGTTTGTAACTATCTATTTTAATAAAATATAGATGAGAGATGTTATACTTAAATATATTGATTTACAGTGGTGAAGTAAATAAAATGTAAAAAAAAAGATAAAAAGTTTTTTTTATACAAATAAATGTTTTATTTTTGCATCGAAAATATTTTAATATGTTGCATTAATTAGATACAATAATATGAAACAAAAGATAATTATATTCATCGTAATGTTGGCATTGTTTATGCCTGTTTCGAATGTAACTTTTGGACAAACGAAAAAAACAACAACTTCGCAAAGTTCAAAGAAAACTTCCTCAAAGAGTAGTACTAAAGGTAAAAAAGGAAAGAAAAGTAAAAAGGAACCTATTCCCGAGATAGATTTACCTTATAATAGTAATGATTGTTTGTTTGCTGTTGAGTTGAAAGCCGATGTGCCTTTTGGTCCGGCCAAATCTCCACAAGGTGGTGGACGTATAATGGAGATACAACGTGATGACAAAAATCCTCATATTTTTGAGGTAGAACATAATACAGTATGGTACAAATTCGTGGTGCCGTATTCGGGAAAATTGTATTTGGATATAACACCTGTTGATCCTAAAGATGATTATGATTTTATGGTGTATAAATATACCGATAAATATTTTACTAATAGCCTTATTTCAAATAGAATAAAACCAATAGTGGCTAATCTTTCACTTCCTGATTCTGCATCAAAGGGATGTGTAGGTATTTCGGCAAAAGGTACTAAATCATATATCAGTAAGAACGACACTACTCCTTATTGTGCACCATTCGATGTGAAGGTGGGTGATGTATATTATATTGTGTTGGACCAACCCAATTACGCAGCAAAAGGTCATACAATAAAGGCTCGTATTCATGTTGAATCCATCAAGCCGAAAGTGATAATATATGACACTAAGCAGAAGAAGAGTGTAGAAGCCGAAGTATTGCTGATTGAAAAGAATACTGACAACCGTATTATTCTTAAAGAAGATGCTTATAAAGGTGGATATTTGTCTCTAGTTCCTAACTTTAATTATGCACTTTATGTAAAGAAAGATGGATATTTCTCTGTTTATCGTGATTTTAACGCTAATTTGTTTAGAGAAGATACTCTTTTGCGTGTACATATGAATAAAATAGAACGAGGCGTTAAATTCCAATTATCGGAAGTTTATTTCGAAGAGGGGGGTACTGTGCTTATGAAGGAGAGTGATTCGTTGTTGATGATATATGCTCAGAAATTTTTGAATCACCCCGAAGTGACTTTCAATGTAAAAGGTTACGTAAATACATATGGTTTCGATGTAGAAGCTGATATGCAAACATCACTTGAACGTGCTACTTCTGTAAAAGATTTCTTTGTGAAGAATGGTATTGACGAAGAAAGGATTACAGTTTCGGGTATGAGTAAAGCTGATGTGAAGAAAACTTCGAATGAGATTATAAATAAGAATAAAGTAAATACCGTAAAGATAGAAATAACTATAACGGCAGTAAAACCACGGCCCAAGCCATAGATAGTTATTCTGCTGTATAAAAGAAAAAAGGAAGAGGACTTACGTTCTCTTCCTTTTTTTTGTTTGGCCACCCAATTTTGAGTGGCGCTTATAGTAGTTATTACACAGCGTATTCGCTTATAAACTTAACCGAATTGTGGATGTGAGTGTACATTATCTCATCGTCGCTGACAAAGTTTACCACCTTGCGATATTCTCCTACAAAGTTTTCGATGAAAGGAGATGATTTAAGTGGACGACGGAATTCCAGCGCTTGTGCACCATTGAATAACTCTATAGCCAAAACACGTTCTACGTTTTGCATTACCTTATAGCATTTTGTTGCTGCATTGGCGCCCATACTTACGTGGTCTTCTTGTCCTTGCGAGCTTTCAATAGAATCAACCGAAGCAGGGGAGCAAAGCTGTTTGGTTTGACTTACTATTGATGCAGCAGTGTATTGAGGAATCATAAAACCGCTGTTTAAGCCGGGGTTGGCAACAAGGAAATGAGGTAATCCGCGTTTGCCGGCTATAAGTTGGTATGTACGGCGTTCAGAGATATTACCCAATTCAGCAATAGCTATCGACAAGAAATCCAATACAAGAGCCAAAGGTTGGCCGTGGAAGTTACCTGCACTAACCACCATATCTTGGTCGGGGAATACTGTGGGATTGTCTGTAGCACTGTTTATTTCTGTTTCTATTACCGAAGCAATATAATTTACGCTATCTTTGGTAGCACCATGTACTTGAGGAACGCATCGGAACGAATATGGATCTTGTACATGTTCTTTGCGACGTTTTATTATTTCACTACCTTCGGTATATTTACGTATGTTGCGTGCAGTTTCCAATTGTCCTTGGTGTGGACGAACTAGGTGTACCTCATCGCAGAAAGGTTCGATACGGCCATCAAAAGCATCTAATGATACTGCCATAATCATATCGGCCAATTTTACCAAGCGGTTGGCTTTCATCAAGCACCATGTTCCAAAACTACTCATAAATTGAGTTCCGTTTAGTAATGCCAAACCTTCTTTACTTTGAAGTTCTATAGGTTGCCAGCCAAACTTTTTGTTTACTTCTTCGGCAGTACAACGTTTGCCTTCGTAATAAACTTCGCCCAATCCCAATATAGGTAAACACATATGTGCCAAAGGTGCCAAGTCGCCCGATGCACCAAGTGAGCCTTGTTGGTACACAACAGGATATACGCCATTGTTAAAGAAATCTACTAAGCGTTGAACTGTTTGTAGTTGTACACCCGAATGTCCGTATGAAAGAGATTGTATCTTCATAAGCAACATTAGTTTTACAACATCTTGAGGTACTTCATCGCCTACGCCACAAGCGTGTGACATTACCAAGTTTTTTTGCAATTGTGAAAGTTCTTGTTTGCTTACCGAAATGTTGCACAACGAACCAAAGCCGGTAGTAACACCGTAGATAGGTTCTTTTTGTGTTTCCATCTTGTTGTCCAAATAAGCACGGCATTTTTCTATGCGTTTTGTAGCGTCTTCCGAAAGAGCTAACTGCATATTTTGAGTAATTATTTCTTTTACACGTTCTATTGTAAGACGTTCTGAATTAATGTAATGAATCATAGTTTATAATATTTCTATATTTTACTTCTTTGATAATAATCAATCTGCAAAATTACGCATAATTTTGCAATCTGAAAAGCAAAAACAATTATTTGTAATAAACTTTATATTATTATGACCTGTTGGTTGAATTAAACTAGTAAATATTTGATGCAATAGGTAGATTTACCTAATGAATAATTGATATATTGCATAAATAATCCATTAGATGAATTAAATCATGTATCTATTCTCAATTATTACATAGTAAGATGTTGCGAGTATGATTATATACCATTGACTATCATTTGATATGTTGCTTAAAAAATCATCGCTATGTAGCTAAAAATTCCTCCCGATGTCGGTGCAACTACTACGTGATGTAGCTAAAAATTCCTCGTGATATAAATTTCTTTCACTGATTGTGATATTTTAGAAATTGCCTGAAATTATATATTTTTGCAAAGTATTCGGGAATTTAATTCAACCAACGAGTTATTCTGCTACTTAGGTTGTGCTTTATTGTATAATACGTATTATATTATACAAGTTTGATATAGTATCGAACTCTCGTATAGTTTATTAGTGTTATTGGTTTTTATAAATAAAGAAGGTCGTAGATTTATCCACGACCTTCTTTTGCATATCGGTTATTTTTATCGAACTACTACTTTATAACCTTTGTCGTTTACCCTTACCACATATACGCCGGCGGCAGGCACGCTGTAGTGGCGATGGGTAAGGCCGTTGGCCGGCTCGCTTGCATGGCAGCGGCCCATAATGTCGTATATTGCCACAGGGTAGCCTTCGGCGTTAAGCACCTCTATACTGCGGTAGCCTGCTGTTACCTTCACTGCCGCCATTGGGTTTTCTTCCACACCATCGCAGTCCTCGGTATAGTTGTAGCTACTCCAATTGGGGTCGGCCATATAGGCCTCAGTGGCTCCGCAGGGGATAATTGTTTTGAATATACTATTGGCAACTTTGGTGTTGTAGGTATATGGTGGGGTTGGATTGACCAACACAAGGTTATTTAGATTTTCAAAATTTTGTCGCCCTATAGTATCTATTATTCCGGTAAACTCTACTGTTTTTATATCTGTGTCAAAGAAAGCACCCACTTCTATAACTTTAAGTGTAGAGGGGAAAACAAGATTTTTTGCAAAATTTCCACAATTACTAAATGCAAGACTATTAATACGTTCTACTGATGCACCACCGGTATAAGAGCGTAAACTTTGACAATAATTAAATGCTCCGTATGGAATAACTTTAACAGAGTCGGACATGACCACAGTTACTAAATTTTTAGCACCTTCGAAAACTTGTTCACCCAAATGTACAACAGAATTAGGAATAACTACATTACTCAAAAAAGAACCTGTAAAAGCACCATTACCAATAAATTTTAATGTATTCGGGAGGTTTATTTTTCGGATACCACTCCATTCAAAGGCTCCACTCTGTATAGTTTCAATACCTTCTGGCAAAACAACAACATTCAACCTATTTATTGAAAAAGCATCCATACCTATAACTTTCACTCCGTCCAATACTCGAACACTATCACTTGCCAAATGATAGGACAGCAACGTATCCATATCCATACTGTAAAGAACATTATCAATAACCTTATAATTGGTATTTAACGAGTCTATTGTAATATCGGTCAATCTTTTGTTACCACGAAATATTCCACCTTCGATATGTGTAACACTTGCAGGTATATGCATTGATGTCAGTTGTTCACACTCCGAAAAGGCCATAGTTTTTATTGTACGCACTGTGTTTGGAATAACTATGGAGCTTAGTTCACACGCCTCCATGGAGACTTCGGCAATGCATACTACACCATCGGGTATAACAAACACGCCTGTTTTTCCGGCTGGGCAACTTATAAGTACTGTAGTGTCTTTGTTATACAGCACTCCATTGTAAGAACTATAATATTGATTGGCCGAATCAACAGTAATGGTTTGCAAATCGAGCATTGGAGATATCGATCTAGTTTCCAAAGGCCCAACCAACGCCGGAATATGAATACTTTCTATACCCGAATTGGCACAAAAAGCATTTTTCTTTATTACTCGTAATGAATCGGGCAACACCAATCCACCACGTATTCTGGAATACGAAAAACATTCTTCACCAATAGAACGTATGCCCGAAGGTAGGCTTAAAGATGTTAAATCGGCTCCACTAAAAACCAAATCACCAATTGAGGTAACCTTGTACCATATATCATTATGTTGCACCGAATCGGGAACTACTACATCGCCTGTAAAAAAATAACAAACTTCCAAATTTTTTACTAGTGCCACCTCTCGTTTCAAATCCGATGTTATCTTGTAATAAAGATTACCTATATGAAAATCCGGAACATATACCTGGGCTTTAATACTTACGCTGAACACCGTCAGCAACAAAAGGGTAATTAATTTCTTCATTGTGTATTCTCCTTTATAGAATTTGTGTTTAAGTAGGTTCTAAAAATTCATTTTCTAACAAAATAGAGAACCTACCTTTGCCATTTTGCTAGAAATTTCAGTCTGCAAAGTTACGCATAAATTTTGGAATAAACTGCATTTTACCAAAAGAATTTTACCTTTGTATTTTCCCTG
>JAEIGA010013155.1_pt1 | contig 12590 bp, 13 predicted proteins | sample 9270691 | NCBI WGS metagenome assembly JAEIGA01 (sample SAMN17057246, study PRJNA624740) | gut metagenome | biome: biome; isolation source: fecal sample | host: Bos grunniens | place: China: Xizang | collected 2019 | reverse complement strand
TACCTTATCAAGAAGAACGGCGATGAGGTAGGTGGTGCTTAATGCTTATAAGACTCAATGCACTGTCTCAGGATTCGATATCTAAGGCAATTGCAAGAATCGACAAGATCCAGTTGCAGATTATTGAGAAGAACGGCAAGTATGTAAAAAAGCTTGCCAAGACAGGGATCGAAGAAGCCGGAGCACATCTGAACACGTTCAAGGGCGACTCAGAGCCTCCGACGTTAGAAAGCACAACACCTCATGTTAAAGTTGATTCCGACGGCAACATGTATGCAGATATCACTATTCGCGGTGAAGACGTCGCATTCGTGGAGTTTGGAGCTGGAATCCGATACAACACAGCACCCGGGACATCTCCTCATCCAAAAGGCGTAGAACTTGGCTACACAATCGGCTCATATGGACATGGACATGGAGCTGAGAGGCAATGGACTTACGTCGATGAAAATGGAGTTGAGGTGGTTTCCTACGGCACAGAGGCAGCTATGCCACTAGCTCACGCCAAAGCAAGGGTGGAGCAGACATATGCAGATATAGCCGCATCCACTTTTAAGGGCAAATAGGTGTTGACATGGCTGAGATTACTTACAATCCAATTCAAGAGATCTTCGAGAGGTTCGTCACAGAGCTTGTCGAAGCTGAAGTTATTACCGCTGACTGCATTTCATTTGGCAAGTCGGATGTCGGAGCTAGACTTCCGTGGATATCTTTCAAGCCGATGACCAATTACACTTGGCTTCAGGCGAGGGATCTACAGAACAATGAGAACGGAATCATCATCAACATCCAAGTTGAATGTTTTGCAAAAAAAGAATCGACGGCGATGAACCTGGAAGACGCGACAAAAGTTGTGCTTTTCAACATGGGTTTTTACTCGACAGGATTCGCACAGCGTTTCAAAAATAACGAAGTCCATAGATACATCGGGCGATATGATCTTCGGTATACCGGGGAATTGCTCGATTTATCACAATAAATATTGGCATCCAATGAGTGGGTGTCACTAACCACACAAAGATAAGGGGTATTAAAATGTCCGTTAAGGCTATTTCCACAATTGGTACAATACTTAAATTCGGCACTACTTCATCCTCTCTGACAGAGCTGTGCAAGATCAAGACTTTCCCCCAGTTAGGTGGTGAGAGAGAACAGATCGAAAGTACGGATCTCACAGATACCGCACAGACGTTCGTACCCGGCGTACAGTCTGTCGAGAGCATGACTTTTACAGCCAACTTCCTCGTTGGTACATACACGACACTTAAATCCAATGCACTGACAGACGGCTACTTCGAGCTTGATTTCGGTGCGGCAGGCGGCAAGGCTACATGGCAGGGCCAGTACGACGTATACGTTAACGAGGGCGAGGTCAATGGACTGGTCGAGATGACGATCGTCGTTTATCCTTCTACCGTTGTAACAATTGCGGCAGGCGGATCTAGCACCTGACGTTAGCTTGTAGATAGTCAAAGTGGAGGGTGACTATGTATATTTTTAAAATTCACGGCAAAGAGTATAAGGTTCGATTCACGTATCGCATGATTTGCGAGGGCGACCTTCTTGACAAGATTTCGGAAATTGGCAACTTCGAGGATCTCGATGCCAAGGGCGTCATGAGCAAGCTTGCCACTACCACGGCAGAGCTTCTTCTCGCTGGACTTCAGAAATACCACTCTAATGAGTTTGGATGGGATACTGAGGAAGAGAAGAAAGAGCGCATCATGGACATGCTTGATCTTTTCGACGACTACGAGGACGAGTCCACAGAAGAGCATCAGCAGAGTGCCGCAACACTGTTCAGTGACCTTCAGGGAGAACTGGAGAAGAACGGTTTTTTATCCGCTCTGATGGGAGCGGCGACGGAGGCGAACGCTACTCAGACGAAAGCGGAACAGATCAAGAAGGATATGGAGAACGAGCCAGTGAGGACTCAGGTGATCGATATGCCTCATACAGAGAGCAAGTCCTAAACAATGCTCTGCCGTACTTCCTGATGTTGGGAGTACCCGAAGAAAAGTTTTGGGACTCAACTCCCGTCGAATTAAAGCCATATCGCATAATGGATGAAATGATGCAGAAGCGTCGTGATTATGAGATGTGGCAGATGGGGGCATATGTAACCAATGCCGTGGGCGTAGCTGTAAGCAACGCACTCAACGGAAAAAAGTCTCATGCCAAATACCTTGATAAGCCATTCAGCTTGGCTTTGGAGGAACAGGAGAGACGCACTCCGGCGGACGACTTCACAAAATTCTCCGCTTGGGCGGTTGTTTACAACGAAAACTTCAAGAGACGAGATGGGCAAGGCTAATAACCTTGCCTGTTTTTTTATACAACGAGGTACGCTGCATGTCGCAAACAATAGATGAATTACAAATAAGGATAAGCTCTGATGCCTCTAGCGCGATTACTCAGCTCGATAGACTGGCAACCGCGATGAGTCGAGTCGGTAGCAACTCCAGTGCGATATCTTCGTCTGCGGCGGCAATAACGAGTTTATCGCAAAGCCTTGAGAGGTTTGGGAGTGTTGATTTTAAGGATGCCATCAGCGGCCTCAAAGAACTTCAGCCTGTCATCAAAAGCCTCAAAGGCAAAAACATTGATATAAAATTCAACGTTACTGGTCAAGATCAGATAGCAGACCTGAAGGATGTAACGCTCCCCGACTTAGCCAAGATCAATCTTAAGGACACGGGCATCAACTCAACGGTTAACGCCATACGCAGACTGACAAAGCTTGATACAGCTAAGTTTTCGGCAGCAACACAGTCGGTTGCTGACTCACTCGAAAAGATTTCCCAAGTTGGCGGAACGAGCAATAACCTCAATCAGTTTATCTCTGCTATCGCAAGGCTTGCCAATGCCGGAGACAAGACAAATCAGACAGCACAGGGACTCATAATCCTTACGCCAGTGCTCAAGGATGCTATTACGACATTCCAGGGAGTCGGCGAGATAAGTGGTTCTATCACGGGTTTTGTTACCGCACTTTCCAAGTTGGCGTCTTCAGGCAACAAGGCGTCTGTTACTTCGCAACAGCTCAAGGATTTGGCGCAAGCTGTTCTCGACTTCCTTCAGACATTACAGAATGCTCCTGAAGTCAACAGTAACATCGCAATGGTTATCCAAGGTCTTGGAAACCTTGCTAATGCCGGACAGAAAGTGGGCAATGTTCTCAACACTAGCGGGGTGTTTAGCAGACAGAGTTCCGCACTTGGCAACAATATTGCCATAGGTCTTCGTGCCGCGACGAGCGAGATTAAGAGTCTCCTTAAATTCTCGATTTCACTTGGTGCAAAGGGTGCCTCAGCTGTCGCAAATTTTGCGAGTAAGCTAGGACTCATTCCGAGATTTTCAAGCGGCATCGACAGGACTGCGATCAGCTTTGGTAATTTGTTGAGAGCGGTTTTGCCGTTCGTTGGCATAAGAGGAGTTTTTGACTGGCTCAAGGATTCCGTAGAAGCCGGATCGTCAATCGTCGAGTTGCAGAACGTCATTGATACTGCATTTGGTGACCTTGGCAAGAACTACGAAAGCATAGCCGGATACATCTACAATTGGTCTAAAGGGACGATTGATGCATTTGGCGTATCTGAGATAGCCGCTCAGAGATATGCCGGACGTCTGATGTCGATGTTTAACTCGTCAGGTTTTGACATTACCGAGGGCATGAGAGATTCTGCCGCTAGGATGTCAACAGACCTTATTGAGAGAGCCGGAGATATTGCGTCCTTCTATGACATTTCTGTCGATGAAGCTATGACAAAGATGCAAGCCGCTCTCGCCGGGATGACAAGACCCATGAGGGCTTTGGGCGTCAATATGAACGTCGCCAACTTGGAGGCTTTCGCACTCAGCCAAGGAATCAATCAGTCTTGGCAGAGCATGGATCAGGCGACTCAGATGATGGTTCGATATGAGTACATGCTTCATGCAACTCAGTATGCTGAGGGAGACTTTGCTAGGACGTCTCAGAGTTTTGCTAACCAAGTTCGCTTGCTTTCGTTGAACTTCCAGGTTCTGTCTACTTCCATTGGACAGGGACTGATTTCTGCGATTGCTCCGGCTATTGGATGGCTGAATGCTTTGCTCAAGAAACTCATCCAAGTAGCGAACGCATTTAGAACATTTATGTGGACGCTGTTTGGCAAACCGCTACAAGCCTTGAGGGGTCAAGCTGACGATACTGCATCTTACCTTGACGACGCCGCTGACTCTGTAGGTGGAATCGGTGACGCCGGAGGCGGTGCGGCAGATGGACTTGGAGGGGCAAGCAAAGCCGCCAAAGAACTGAAGAAACAGCTTACAGTGTTGCCTTTTGACGAACTGAACCAACTCGCCAAAAACACTGACACTGCCGGAAGTGGTGGTGGAGGTGGAGGAGGTGGCGGAGGCGGCGGAGGAGGAGTTGGTGGAATCGGCGACCTTGGACTTAACTCCATGCTCGATAACATCAATAACTCAGAACTGCCCGACGCCATCAACAAATGGGCTGAAAAGATCAAGAAAGCTTTCCACAATCATGACTGGAAGGGACTTGGCATCACTCTTGCCGAGATGGTAAATGAGGGACTTTGGTATTTGTTCAATCTGTTCAACTGGAACAGATACAAAGGAAAGGTCCTTGGATTCATCAACGCTTTCCACACCGTCATGAATCAGATGATGGCTAAGATTGATTGGGATCTTCTTGGAAGAGTCCTCGCAAGAGGTCTTAACATCATCACTTATACGCTGACTGCTTGGATTACTGGATTCCATTGGATTGATTATGGTGGATATCTAGCCACTGCACTCAACGGTCTGTTGGATGCATGGGACGCCGAAGCATTTGGTCGTCTTATCGCCGCTAAATTCAATGCCGCATGGCACTTCTTCTTAGGATTTGTCACTGGTTTCGACTTCAGACAGCTTGGTCAAAAACTTAAGTCTGCCGTCATCAGTGCCTTAACAAATATTGAGTGGAGCGACGTCGGCAAAGCTGCGGCTAGATTCGTCAATGGCATTTCAAGGACGATAATTGAATTCCTTGGAGACGGTGCTGTTAGGGATAAGCTTGCAGAGGCGTTTAGTACTACCATCAACAGTTTCCTTACCGAACTTGATGAGAATGATGTCAAGTCTGCACTTCAGGCTGTGGGCGATACCATCTTTGGTGGTCTGCTCAAGGCTTGGGATGGAATTGATAAATCTGCCCTTGGCAATAAGATATTCACCATCCTCAAGGGACTGCCTTGGGGTGCTATTGGTCTTAAGCTTGGTGCATCTATCGGAGCAAAGATTATCACGGGCATCTTTACAACTAAGGTAGTTGGAAATATCTTAGCAGATGTTATATCCAAATCCATTTCGGGTGCTTTGGGTACTGGCGGTACTACTGCAGCAACTACTGGTGGCACAGCCGCCGCTACTGGAGGTTCTGCCGCCGCACTTGGCGGAGCCGGAATCATGGGCGGTCTTATGGCATTCGGACTTTGGATGCGTAAGATGGCTGAAAACAATGGCGGTCTTGACCAGTTCAATGGACAGAACATGGGTCTTAGCACTCAGACATCTGTCGCTGACAGCCAGTCAAAAAATCAGAAGACGCTCAACCAGGCCGGGATGAATGGAGCCGGATACAACACTTCGCTTCAGACACAAACTATCACAGCGTCGCCTCAAGCCCAGAATGCTACTCAGACGATTCAGACGATTCTGACAGGCATCAAGGATCCTTCGTTTATTAACCTTGAAAACGCCAAGGCGTCTCTCATGGAGAATCCTGTTGTCAAGAAGTTGATGGACGGATCTCTATCCAAGGGCTTCAGCAATGCTTGGGTCAAGTTTACCGATACGGGCGCATATAAGGCTGTCAAGAAGTTCTCAGCCGATGTCTCCAAAGGAATGACCACTTGGTGGAGTCATTTTACGGATACAAAGTCTAGAGGCGCATTGAAGAAATTTAGCGCAAGTGTTACGAGTGGCTTGAGAACTTGGTGGACAAATTACACAACCAAAAAAGATTCGGCGTATGCCGTTGTGAAGAGTTTTGGCGCAAAAACAACACCTTTGCTGAGAACATGGTGGAAAAATTATACAGACCAAAAATCTTATCAAGCTAACAAAAAATTCGGCGCAGATCCCACTCCGTTGATGGTAAAGTGGTGGGGTAGATTCACCGACACGGGAGCATATAAGGCTATAAAGGAATTCGGCGCAGATCCCACTCCGTTAATGAAGGAATGGTGGGGCAAATTCACCGACACTGGTAGTTACCAAGCCAATAAGAGATTTGGTGCAGACCCGACCGAAAACATGAAAACATGGTGGGGTCATTTGGTCGATACAGCCGAGAGAAGCGTCACAAAAGTCTTCAAGGCAAAAGACGGCGGCAACTTTGTTGACTACGTCACAAAGGTTAAAGATTATGTTGTTAACAAGTGGATTGACATAAACGTGTCACTTAAGAAACATGATTTTAGCGACCTTGGTGCATGGGTCATGGGTGCGTGGAAGAGCCTTATTTCCTTCAGTTGGTTCGCAACTGGCGGTGTGTTTAATTCCGCAAGCGTAATCGGCGTAGGTGAAGCTGGATCTGAAGCGGTCATCCCTTTGACCAATCCGAAGACGATGAGGATGATTGGAAACGCAATTACCGAAGCCGGAGGAATGGGTAACGGCGGTGCTAACAGTGATGAAATTGCCGATGCTATAGCACTGAGGGTTCTCCCGGCGATGGCACAACTCATCAACGGCCAGAGTGATCGTCCAGTCAACGTAAATGCTGTTTTGTACACCGAAAACAACGAGGTACTCGCTAGGGCGGTACAGAGAGGGGAGCGTACTCTTGATAAGAGATACAATCCCGTTTCTCAGTACTCCTACGGTTATTAAAACAATGGGGAGATGGGTACAACAGCCTGTCTCCCTTTTACATATATGAGGTACACACATGGCACTATTAAGAGTTGATGGAGTGGACATGCCTGAACCCTCAAAGTTGCAATGGAGTTTGCAAGATGTGTCTGTCGGCGATTCAGGGCGAGACGACTCAGGCAAGATGTACAAGGGAAGAATTACTCAGAAGGTGAAACTTGAAATCGCTTGGAATGCTGTGTCTCCTAGTGCGGCGTCCACGATTCTCAATGCTTTCAATCCTGAGTACATCGATGTCAGATATTTCGACCCAAAAGCTAACGCATATCAAGTAAAGAACTTCTATGTTGGCGACAGGACTGTCCCTTTTAAAATCTTCACTTCGAATCAAAAGATGTATGAAACACTAAGCTTTGACATTATTGAGAGGTAAAACGCCATGATTAATGCTTCGACTGCTTTCATGCAGAAAGTAAATAACGGTGACATACCTCTAGTCAGGATGCAGCTCATCACGGCAGATGGCAATGCCGTTTGGCTAGAAGACGGAGACTTTTGGGGGGATACGATTTCATTCAGCGAGGCGACGTCTCTTGATGGTGAATTCACTTTTGGTGCCGCCGTCATCGGTGGATTTAACTTCAGCCTGACAAATTTCGACCGTTCACTCGACGATGTTGACTTTGGCGGAGCAGTTGCAATGCCGTTTGTCTACTATGAGATAAATGGCGTTAAAGAGTATTTGCCGAAGGGCGTTTATTACATCAACAGTCATGTTACATCGGGTAACATTGTTAGATGCACTGCTTTTGATGGGCTGAAATTGTTTGACCAGTCTCAGACCGAGATTACATATCCTATCACCTTCAAGAATCTTGTCACACAGCTTTGCAATGCTAACGGCATAACTCTTGCGACAACAAATCCCAAGAACGGAAGCTTCCAATTGCCAAAACCCGATTTAGGTGAGGGAACAGTTGCCACAGACAGACAGATTTTGTCATACGCCTGTGAAGTTACTGGGAACTTTGCAAGAATGGACGAGCAAGGCAGACTTGTCATCGGATGGTATGACTTTGAAAATACGCAAGACGTCAGTGCTACGTTTGATGGAAAGAGCCTGTGGACAAAGCCAACATCTGTTACGGGAATCAGGATAGATGCCGGGTCGGGTAGCGGAGCGTTAATGGCAATGTCCATTGATCCTAATGGCAATCTGATGTATATGCGTTCGTCGCAAGTGTCCGATACATTTACGATAAACGACAGTGGCGAAATGATAGCTACCACAGATTCGGGAGCTACATACACGATTGTCGATGGTTCGCTTATAAGGACTGGCGAGGAAATCGTCCCTGACACAGATGATTCTTCCGCCGGCAACAATATCAGCATACTTTATGGAACTGATGAATGTGTTATCGACATTAAAGAGAATCCATTTGTCACGATATCGAACATCCAACAGATATGTCAAATGGTTTCAAGGTCCATTTTTGGAATCGGTTTTCGCCCCGGCACACTGCCGATACTGTCCAATCCTTGTTTGCAAGCCGGGGATGTTCTTCGTGTAACTGACAGCACTACTGGAAATAACTATAACTTCCCTATCACGAGCCTCAGTTATACAAGAAACATCATCGAAAACTTGACTTGCGCATTTCGTGACACAGAGGACGCCGACCTTAGACCGACAGGATCATACACGATGCGACGAGATGTCAGTGCCGCCATGGAACAGGCCAAGGTAGCAGATGCCCTTGCTAGGGCGGCACAGAGCATGGCTGAGACAAGTGGATACCAACCTTACATCATTAGCGACAAAGGGACGGCTTTTACCGTCGATACCGACGTAACTCTTACCGCTGTCATATATGATAAAGAGATGAATGAGGTTGACCCTGAAGGAACGATGGTCATCTATAGATGGTGGGTGACCAAGGACGGAATTCGGGCATCATACCTTAATGGCGGCAAGCAATTTACGATTCCTGTGGACGACTCGTTGTGTGAGTTTGCCGCAGGAATTTACTTCGAAACCAAAGATATCACAGAGGGTGTCAATCCTTTCCTACTTTCCAAAAGAGGCGACACTGTTGTGCTTACTAATAGAGCCGGGACGCCGCTATCCGTTAGGGCGGCAGACGAGGTGGTGACATCATGATATCACAGCCTTTAACAATCATTAGGACAAACAAGATGGGCAAGCCGTATGTCCAAAGCACAGATCCATCTTTAACACACTCAATGTCACAGAACGACCTATGGCTTAATATCGGCGAAGGAACGATGAAAGCATGGGACGGCACTGGATGGGTTGAGATGCAGTTTGGCGAATCGGCTATCATGGACGACTGCATCACAAACAGAATGCTTGCCAATGACATTAGTGCATCTAAGATAACTGCCGGAATCTTGCAGTCTTCGGATGGGAGTTTCTACCTGAACATGGAAACCGGCGAAGCCGAGTTGCTTAAGTTGGTAATGGGCGGTCAAGTCGAAGGTAGTGTAGTTGCTACTGCGACCGATGAGAAGACTCGCGTAAGGATTAGAGGGCGAGAGGGAAATAAGACTGTCGGAGTAATTTTTGAGAATAGGTCAACTGTCGAAGGCGAGACTGACTGGGAGAACCGTGGGCAGATATATCCTAGAGCGTCAGATGGACGCAGCGTCTGCACGATGGACATATATGAGATAGGCCCCTATAGGTCTAGCAGACCTTTGATGGGATTTAACTCAGGCGCAGCTGACGGACTTATGTGGCGCATGATTAGCCAAGACTGGCTGAAAGCCGGATACTACACCTACCATGGTGCAAGGCTTGCCAAGAGAGAGACGCTCGAAGACTCTTTCACAAACATCACCCCAGTAATGACGGCAAACGGGGAAATCATGGGTGGCACTGCAATTGCCGGGACTGGAGTCGTCACATGTACACATAAATTTAATGATGTGATGCAGATTGACTTTCAGCTTAAGATTACCACAGCCGGGAGCGGCACTGGTACATACGGCATCCTGACATCTCTTATCCGCACTATCAACACAGAGATACCGCCCATCACTCCGCAGAATGGTGGGGTGCTGAACATTTTCACATCTTCGGGTGCGTTGAGCGCGACATATATCGGCACTACCTTTATTGCAGACGGAGATTACTGGACTCCGGCTCGTCACCTTTCGGGTGTTATCACAAAGATTGACGAGTCCTTCTTTACAGCAAACATGTTTATGTCGGGAACGGTGTACGCGACATACTCATATGAGGATTAATTATGGATCTCATATACAACGATACAACATACATCACGTCGGATGGGTCGATGTTTGAGGACATCACGATTCCTGTCGAGAGCCTCGACGAGGCTTGCGGTGTTGTCAATGCCCTTAAGGGTATGAACAGCTTCTCGCTTAACGGCATTGAATATACCAATATGACAGTTGTCAAGCAGACTATCACTATCACTGGTGAGTTCAGAGTTAACATCAAGCTTCGCAGAAAGAGCGAAAAGGAAATCATGCAAGAGGAGATTGACGCACTCAGGACTGCTATGGCTGAGTTGGCGACGACCACAAACAAGACAACATCCGCAAAGATAAACAAGATCCTTCAGAAAGGAGTAGCTGAATAATGTCGGTCACACATTTACCAGTGTACGCTCTTTCCGAGAACACTTCGCCTACGTCGTCCGACTTTATTGTTTTTCAGTCTTCGGCGCAGAATGGTGATGTTCAGCTGTTGAGCGTCAGTAATTTTATCAGCACCTTCCTTGAGAGCTATATCGAGGCAACGGAAATTGACAGTTCAACCATTGACTTATATACGTCCATGGGATGGACAGCACCTACATAAGGAGACGAGCCATGAATGTTATTTCAAGTCTATTGAATTTTATCGGGAACAAAATCGGCAACGTCTCCATGGGGACTACGGCAACTACGCTCACTGGAGCTATCGCCGAGCACGAATCAGATATCAACGGGATCAAAAACAAGCCCTCCCTCAAGTGGAAATCTGTAAGTGAGGAAGTAACCATAGTTCCAGGCGGTAGCTTGATAACACTTTCGACCCAGTTTCCCAACTTGAGCGGATACGGCAGACAGATTTTTAATGTCCGTTGCGCCAGTAATAATATCTTCTGTACTGGTTACAAGTATGACACAGACGGCGTCACGCCACAGCTACGTATGCACAGTCTTGCGTCGAGTACCGTAACGATCTATGTCAACTTAGTTTATCTTTATCTGTCTAATGACTGCACATGGAACTAAGAGGTGACGCATATGGAATTATCAAACATTATCGAAATAAGCTTTAGTGGGAAGGACACGGTCATCATTGATGAGATGCCTTTCCAGTATAACCAAGGCGTCTACATTAAGTTTGTTGACATCGAACTGCCTGAAACATATCAGGTGCATTTCTCGAACTCTCGCAATCAGACATCCATTGAGATGATAGGTAGCGAGGACGGCGTCCTCATCCCTTATGATGTGTGGGAGAGCGGAAAGACCATCTATGCATGGATCTATCTGCATCCAACCAATGACAGTGCGGTTACCAAGTACGAAGTGCAGATTGCTAAACGAAAGAGAGCACCTCTGCCTGACGGCACTGAACCTACGCCCTCACAGCAGAGCGCAATAGATCAGGCGATTGTTACGATGAACAATGTTGCTGAACGTGCTACTGCGATGATAGTGGAGATACAAGAGGCTCTTGACGAAGTGACGTTACAAGTCGAAGCGATGAAAGATGCCACGACGAAACTTAACTCGCTCGTTTTCAACATAAATTCGGGCGGTGAACTTGAATACACATATGAGGAAGGGGGAGAGTAAGTATGGCTGTTGTAACAACTAATCTTGGTGCGGTAACTGCTTATGCAGACGCTGTTGCCGGTGGTTATACCGGGACAAAAGCCGAGTGGCAAGCACTCATGGCAAGCTATGCCACGGTTGCAGAAGAAGCCGCTCAGAGTGCCACAGACGCTGAAACAGCAAAGAATGCCGCAGTAACAGCTAAGACGGACGCGCAGACGGCTAAGACGGATGCTATCGCCGCCAAGACAGCCGCACAGACAGCGCAGACCGCCGCAGAAACCGCACAGGGCAAGGCAGAAGATGCACAGACGGCGGCTGAGACAGCGGCTTCAACATTTACCACGGACACTACTCTTGAGGTTAGTGGAAAGGCGGCAGACGCAAAGGCCACAGGCGATGCCATTGATGAGTTAAAGGAAAATTTAAGCGGTTTAGAATCCGATGGAGTCGCACCGAGCGCAGAACAGCTTTTGTCCAAGAATACAACCGCTGATGCAGTCCCTTACCATTTCCGTCAGACAGGTGGAGATGGAGCAGACAGAGAATATGTGGATGCTATTGTTGGTGGGACGATGAATTGGAATCAGCTTGTTCCAATCCCACAAAATAACGCTTCGCTCACACAGAATGGCGTAACGATTACAGATAATCGTGACGGTTCTTTTACCGTATCTACAGAAGAAGGCGGCGCAACGGCAAACGTGCAACTAACTGTTGCGAATGTTTCCGTTACTAATGGAAGCAAGGTTGTGTTTTATGGTTGTCCTACTGGTGGCAGTACATCAACATTTTTCTTCGGTACATCGGCTACTTATGCCGAAACTGGAAATGGAAAAATGAGGACGTTAGGGGGTGTTAATTATAATTTTTCGATTTATGTAATGTCGGGAACTGTTTTGACTACT
>JAEIGA010013154.1_pt1 | contig 12590 bp, 12 predicted proteins | sample 9270691 | NCBI WGS metagenome assembly JAEIGA01 (sample SAMN17057246, study PRJNA624740) | gut metagenome | biome: biome; isolation source: fecal sample | host: Bos grunniens | place: China: Xizang | collected 2019 | reverse complement strand
GCGGAAAGAGGGGGATTCGAACCCCCGATACGCTTTTGGCGTATACACGCTTTCCAGGCGTGCCTCTTCAGCCACTCGAGCACCTTTCCTTGTATATACAAATATACCGGAAACTCGGCGCAAGTTACAAAAATTTTATAATCCGCGCACTATTTCGCCACAAAAGTAACCTTTTTTTTCAATAAAATAGCTATTTAAACAAAAAAAGGATAAATATTTTTATCATAGTGCCATTTTACATTATAAAAACGGCATTTTACGAAGGAATATTATATATTAGTAAGGAAAAATTGCTATCTTCGCGTTGCAATATTGCTAAAAAAACTCATCGTGAGACTATTTGATTATATAAATCCATACTGTTGGGTGGTTGCCATCAGAAATTTTGCTTTTGACGCCGGATGGCTCGAAAGTACAAGTTTCGACCTACCGATAATTTCAGTGGGCAACCTTACTGTGGGCGGAACGGGGAAAACGCCCCATATAGAGTATATTGTAAAGTTGCTTAAGGATGAGTTCAGAATTGCAACATTAAGCCGCGGCTACCGTAGAAAGACCAAAGGATTTTTCAAAGCTGCAGAGACGTACAGTGCAACAGAGATTGGCGACGAGCCGGCACAGATAAAGAAAAAATTTCCAGAGATTATTGTTGCGGTAGACGAAAAGCGTGTAAACGGCATAAAATGCCTATTAAAGGATGATAAAAAACCACAGGTAATACTGCTTGACGATGCTTTTCAGCACCGCTACGTAACCCCGGGGCTTAACATTCTGCTTGTAGACTACAACAGGCCTACGTGGCGCGACCATGTGCTACCGTTCGGCAGACTGCGCGAGCCGGCAAGCGGCATTAAACGCGCCCATGCGGTAATTGTAACAAAATGCCCGGCAAATATCAGCACACAAGAAAGAGAGAATATAAAGAAAATGATAAATGCAAAAGAAGATACGCCAATATTCTTCTCTACCATATGCTACGATGAACCTATCGCCATTTTCGATGTTAAAGATAGCAGATGCAATATAAACGAAAAATCTGAAATTCTGTTACTGACAGGCATTGCTCGCCCCGAGCCTCTAAAGAAAGAGCTTGAGCGCAGAGGAGCAAGAGTAACGCTGATGAAATACCCCGACCATCATCATTTTACAAGTAACGAACTGAAAGATATTGCCGAAAAATTCGCATCACTCCCATCGGATAAAAAGGTTATAATAACCACCGAAAAAGATGCCGAGAGGATAACAGGCCGCAACGACCTTCCCCCTATAATAAAGGAAAACATCTACACAATGCCCATAAAGGTAAAAATTGCAGAAAATGAAAAAATGTTTAACCAAATAATAGTCGATTATGTTAGAAAAAATCAAAGAGACCGCTGATTTTTTAAAGTCAGTAATGAAGACCCAACCCGAGACAGCCATCATTCTGGGCACAGGACTCGGCAGTCTTGTAAACGAAATAACCGAAATGTACGAAGTTCAATATAAAGATATTCCCAACTTCCCCCTATCGACAGTAGAGGGTCACTCGGGCAAACTTATTTTCGGTAAGTTAGGTGACAAGGATATTATGGCAATGCAGGGTCGCTTCCATTATTACGAGGGATACTCTATGAAAGAGGTTACCTTCCCCGTAAGAGTAATGCGCGAGCTAGGCATTAAGACACTTTTCGTATCGAATGCAGCCGGAGGTATGAACCCCGACTTTATCATCGGTGACCTGATGATAATAAAAGACCACATAAACACTTTCCCCGAGCATCCTTTGCGCGGTAAGAATATAGAGTATGGCGACCGTTTCCCTGACATGAGCAAGGCATACGACCCAGAACTTATCGCAAAGGCAAAAGAGGTTGCAGCAGAGAAAGGTATAAGAGTGATGGAGGGTGTTTATCTGGGTACACAAGGCCCCACATTCGAGACTCCCGCCGAGTATGTAATGTTCCACAGAATGGGTGGCGACGCAGTGGGAATGTCCACAGTGCCCGAAGTTATTGTTGCACGTCACTGCGGCATAAGAGTATTCGGTATTTCGGTAATTACCGACCTTGGACTCGAAGGCGTTGTTGTTGAGGTGAGTCACGAAGAGGTGCAGAAGGCGGCTGACGAGGCACAGCCCAGAATGACAACCATCTTCAAAGAACTTATAAACAGGTCATAATAATATATGAACGAAACACACAGAACTGAAATTGCCACTCTTGGCGAATTTGGACTTATAGAACATTTGACATCGGACCTCACTCCCGTAAATGCAGAGACATTGATGGGAGTGGGCGACGATGCTGCCATCCTATCGTTCAAAGAGGACGAGGAAGTGCTTGTAACCACTGACTTTTTGATGGAGGGAGTACACTTTGACCTTACATATGTTCCGCTTAAGCATTTAGGCTACAAGGCTGCAATGGTGAACCTTTCAGACATTTATGCAATGAATGGAACACCTAAGCAAATAACAGTATCCATTGCACTAAGCAAAAGATTTTGCATAGAGGACGTAGAGGATTTTTATGCGGGCGTAAGACTCGCGTGCGAACGTCACAATGTAGATATTGTAGGCGGCGACACAACCTCGTCACTCACCGGCCTTGCCATCAGCATCACAGCCATTGGCACTGCACCCAAAGGAAAAAGTGTAAAACGCAACGGAGCAAAAGTGACGGACCTTATATGCGTATCGGGAGACCTGGGTGCCGCATATATGGGGCTACAGCTGCTTGAACGTGAAAAAGTTGCAACAATGGACAAAGATGGGCTACAGCCCGACTTTGCCGGCAAAGAGTATATTCTGGAGCGTCAGCTGAAGCCCGAGGCGCGCCGCGATATTATAGAGCGTCTGCGCGAGGCTAATGTCACCCCCACTGCAATGATGGATATTTCGGACGGCCTTTCATCGGAGCTTATGCACATTTGCAAACAGAGCAAGGTTGGTTGCCGAATATACGAGGATAAAATTCCTATTGACTATCAGACAGCAGTGATGGCCGAGGAGCTTAACATGAACGTAATTACTTGCGCACTGAACGGCGGCGAGGATTATGAGCTTCTTTTCACCGTGCCCATCGCCGACCACGAAAAAGTTGCGAGCATGAAAGATGTTCGTCTTGTAGGTCATATTGTAAAAGAGGAATTGGGCGCAGCACTCATCACTCGCGACGGCGTAGAAATGGAGCTTAAAGCTCAAGGTTGGAATCAGTTGAAAAACAAATAATCTGCAAAGAGGATGTTTTTCCACCATCTTATACAAACAATCTTTCTTCTCGCAGGTGTAACGGCATTATTGGCGTCGTTACTAAATTGGAAGTGGTTTTTCAGCACAAAAAACGCCGAACCTGTGGTAAGAGCTTTAGGTAAGAAAAAGAGCCGATGGCTATACGGCACAATAGGTATAATACTTATTGGCGCTGCCATCGGCTTTTACTATCAAATAAGAGGGTTGTAGCCCTCTTTTTTGATAATAAAAGCCTAACACCTTGTGTAAAAAAAATGGCAACAAACTATCGCTTAACGCACACAACAGTTAAAATCAGACAACATTTTTTTAGACTGCGAGGTAGAAATGGAGCTAAATTGAAAGTGTTAGCATATGTAACAAAGTCGCCGATAGTACAACGAGGCGAAAAATTCATAGCACTCATCGTCCCCAGCATATACCTGTTAACGGCAAACAACGTACCTGAAGAAAGCACAAAAGATTCAAACAAGCATACCTTTATACATTAAAAGCCCGCAAATTGCGGGCTTTTAATGTATATAAGATTCACACTATTTTCTCATTTTTATAATTGTATATGAGTAGCGCGGGAAGGTATATTTCAATCCCTTACGTGGCAATACTACTCTTTTCTCTTTGGGCGAGACGTTCAATTTATTATCGACAGTGTTTGTCTCGGTAAGGTCGCAACCACCGATACTCCAAACACTAGCCTTGCTTTTATATTTAAAATTTTCAATCTCAATATCTGCAGTCTGGTCATGCTCTGTTATATTTGCCACATATACGAAAAGAGAATCACCCGCGTCGTTTAACTTAGCAGTAACGTCGAGACATTTTTCGTCGCTGCTTGAGGTCTTTACAACATTTGTAAACCAATGCTTCGAAAGTTCCTCGTCAATGTACGCCGAAGGCATGAACCAAATTTCGTGCGAATTGAAGTGTATGCGACCCTGGTCCCACATATAATGTAGTCCGTGTGGTTGGAAGGTATTTGCCGTACCTATCATCTTAAAATTATCACCGTAACGCTGAATCTTGTTATAATTGTGAGCATGAGCAAGACCACGATACCAATCGCATCGCCAACCATTCTCCTCCATAGGATGCAGGTTCAGTTTAAAGCCGGGAACATCCTCCTCTACCATGCGTTTAAGTTCAATACCCAACTGACGGAAAAATTTATCTGTAACAGCAAAACCCAGGTCTCCGCCATCGAAATGGGGGTCCCATGCAAGTTTATCTCCCTTGCCTTGAGCCACGAACCATCTGATAAGGTCCAATGTAAGTTTGTATTCGACATTTCCTCTTGTGTATCTGCCGTTATGCAAATTGAGAGAAGTCATTATAGTCATTTCGGGGTCTACCTTCCATGCTGCAAGAGCAAATTTTTTCATACACTCAACATAGCCGGGTGTTATGAGTCGTTCATTATCTACTTGGATATATTTAAGGTTGTAAGGTGCAGGATGACCATCAGCCACACGACGCGCACCCCAACGTGTATCGGCAGCACCATTGACATACTCAACAAAATCGCTAATATCCTCGGATGTTTCGTCCATACTCATGCCTATGATACACTCAGCGTTGATAGCCTCGGCAAGCTGCAACATTTCTATAAATGCAAAGCTGTGTGTCGCATATGGAGAAAAACCGCTACGGTAAGTGACACGACGCTCGTCGATGGGGCCCATCATCTTTTTCCAACGATAGTTGTAAGGATCGGTACCGCAATCGACCATTGAGCCATTGTATCGTATAGCCTTAATACCCTGACGTTTGATAGCATCAACAAAATTCTTTCTCAGAGGATAGCCGTTTACCCTACCCCATTCACCGGGCTGCATAAATGCGTAGCCCAAGTCTATTGAGCCTTTGCTTTTGAGAGAAATTCCGAATGCACCCTCAAGGGCCTCCTCGGAAGGGGTAAGTTCGAAAGTTACCTTTTCGTAACTGCCGTCACCCTTAAGTTCATAAGGTTTCTCGGCAATAATATTACCCTTTTCATCGCGCAAAGATAGGTAGATAGTGGTAGGCTGCTCGGCCTTCACACGCAAAATACCCTCATACTCTTTGCCTTTGCACAGATGGATACCCATTTTGTAAAGTCCGTGATTGGTAATTCCAACCTCGCCACTACCACCAACAAACTGCACGCGTTGCGTCTGACGGCCCATATAAGCCTTGCCGTCACGCACGAGTTTATAGTCATACTCGGCATTGCCATTGACACTCTTCGCCCAAAATTTACTTACCTGCTCGTTGCCGTTGATGCGACGCATCATCTCTTTTTGAATATTCGCAGGCAGAGAATCGAAAGGCAGATAGCGACGTTCGAATCTATAACCGGAAATTATGTACGGGTTGCTAAACTTACCAGCGTTGTAAACATCGTAACTGTGAACATCGCACTCCTCGGAGAGGCTGTTCCAATTAACAGCACAATATACCCAGCTTTGAGTAATCAGGTGCGGCACGCGACGTTCATCAAGCATTATATAAATTTTTGAGTAGTCGGAACGCTTGAGGTTAAGAAAATCTGTTTCTATATTCTCTTCAAAAGCCTCGCCATGTAACAACTGTCCAAAAACCCCACCATTTGTCTGATTATTTATATCCTCAATGTTTGTTCCATTGAAGAGAGGCGAAGATTTTGCGATGCTTACAGAAGCATCAACCTTTACTTTTATTTCATGTGCCGAGACAGTAAAAAGTCCCAACAATGCAATAAACAACAAAGCATGTTTTTTCATAAGATTTACATTTTAGAATACAATTGTACAAATATACAAAAAAAACAAAAACATTTTACAGACTAAAGGAAATTTCAACACCTTCAGCATTTATTTCAAGATTGGCAGTTGCCCCTTCTATTAAAGGATAACACTCACCGCCGTGACCAACGGGAAAGTCGAAACAGACAGGATAGTCATACTCCTCGACCATTCTGCGGATAAGTTCGCAAACAGTACCGCCAAAATCTTTATTCTCCCTGCAACCGTAAAAACGTCCGACCACAAGAGCCTTCAACGAGCCTAACACCCCAGAGAGTTTAAGCATATACAGCATACGTTCTATTTTATAGAGTGGTTCGTTAATATCCTCTATAAAAAGAATCCTTTCGGGTTTAAGAATATCATAAGGAGTGCCTATCAAACCCGAGAGGACCGATAAATTTCCACCGACGATACAACCTTTCGCACAACCTTGACGGTTCAATGGGTGCGCATTTACAGAGTAAAAAGGCAACCATCCGAAGAGCGTTTTTCGCAGATATTCCGAACTTACGTCGCTACCCTTTTCTGCCAAGTGGCGGCACTGTACCGAATGCAGCGACTGTATTCCGCTGCTTACACAAGCTGCAAGTAAAGCCGAGCAGTCACTCATTCCCATTATCCATTTAGGGTAACGCGCAACTTCATTATAGATATTCGGCAAAAGATGCACACAACCGTACCCACCGTAACTGCAAAGAATTGCCTTTACACAATCGTCGCGCAGCATAGCAAGAAAATCAGCAGCACGTTCCTCTATACTACCGGCAAAATATCCGTCACGAGCCGATGCATGAGGCGCAATAATCACTTTAAGCCCCCATGTAGCGAGCCTATCGGCAGCAGCGTGCAATATTTCAGGCTGTTGCAGAGCCCCGGCAGGCGACACTATTGCCACACAATCGCCACAGCGCAAAGGTTGCGGCCTAATCATTGCACGAGCAATTATCGTTTACAGTGCTTACCACTTTATAGAGTTTATCGTTAGGACGCACCTTTACAGGCACCTTAAACGATACATACGAACCTTTGGGCACACGCTCTACGGCTCCTAAGTCCACACGAGCCTCTTCGAGAGTAAGATAGATTGCACCGGTCGTAGGGCCTGTGATAAGCAGTTTGTCGCCAACCTGCATTTCACCGGCCTCGATAAGGAACTCGCCTACACCCAATTTCGAGAAATATTTTATTCCCTTACCAATATACACTTTACGTTCAGTTGCCTGCGAACCATACTTGTCGCTCCACTCGCCCAACTTCTGACCCAAATAGTAGCCGTCCCAGAAGCCACGGTTAAAGACTGTTGACAGACGCTCGTCCCAAGCATCTTTTTTCTCGTCGGTAAATGTACCCTCGAGACAAGCGTTCAATGCCTCTTTGTAGCAGCTGACAACAGTGCTAACATACTCGGCACTGCGCGCACGCCCCTCTATTTTGAACACTCTGACACCGGCCTTAATCATTCTATCCATAAAGCGGATAGTCTTAAGGTCTTTAGGCGACATAATATATTTATTATCAACCTCAAGTTCAATATCACTTTCGCGATCCTTCACAATGTAACCTCGGCGACACACCTGCATACACTGTCCGCGATTGGCGCTGCGTCCCAACTGATGCAACGACAGGTAACATTTTCCCGACACAGCCATACACAGCGCACCGTGACAGAACATTTCTATGCGTATAAGTTCGCCTTTAGGACCGCAGATATTTTCCTCTACAATTACACGATGAATCTCCTCTACCTGCTCCATATTAAGCTCACGGGCAAGCACAACAACATCGGCAAAACGAGCATAGAACTTAAGAGCCTCGCTGTTGCTTATATTCAACTGCGTAGAGAGATGAACCTCCATGCCTACAGAATTACAATATTGCAGCACAGCAATGTCCGAAGCAATGACAGCCGAAATTCCCGACTCCTTTGCCGCATCCACAATCTTGTACATAAGCGAAAGATCCTCTTCATATATAATAGTATTTACCGTCAAATAGCTTTTAACACCACGTTCGTCGCATATTTTTGCAATCTCGCGCAGGTCGTTGATGGTAAAAGCACTTGCCGAGTGGGCACGCATATTAAGATGCTCAATACCAAAATATATAGAGTCGGCACCAGCCTGAAGAGCAGCGGTAAGAGACTCGCGCGAGCCTACCGGTGCCATTATTTCGAATCCTTTAAAGTCGTTCATCATGTTTGCTTAAATATTTGTACTACAAAGTTACACTATTTTTGTAAAAAACCATTTTTCGGCGCACAGATTTTATATTTATATAAGCAAAGACAGCATCGAATTCGATGCTGTCTTTGCTTATATATTACCACACAATTAATGTGTATCTACAATCTTTGTTGGCTCCTGTTCTTCGTTGCGACGCTCAGTGTGATAGGCAAGCGAGGCTGCAAGGCGCAAGAATGCCTGACCGTCGGGAGTCTCGGGGCGCAAGGCAATAGGCTCGCCATTATCGCTGCACTCGCATATAGCCTGCACAAGAGGAATCTGTCCAAGCACAGGAACACCATACTGCTCGGCTACTTTCACACCACCCTCGCGGCCGAAAATATAATAGCGATTTTCGGGAAGTTCGGCAGGCGTAAACCACGCCATATTCTCGATAAGTCCCAAGATAGGCACATTCACCTTGTCGTTCATGAACATGTTCATTCCCTTTACAGCCGCAGCCAAAGAGACAGCCTGGGGAGTGGTAACAACCACAGCACCCGTTAGTGCAAGACTCTGAACGATAGTAAGATGAATATCGCTTGTTCCGGGCGGAAGGTCTATCAAGAAGTAGTCAAGGTCGCCCCAATCGGCATCTGCGATAAGCTGCTTCAAGGCGTTACTTGCCATTCCTCCGCGCCACAGAACCGCCTGTTCGGGATCTACAAAAAATCCTATCGACAGCAGTTTGACGCCATATTTTTCAATGGGAACAATAAGGTCGCGACCATCCTTATGCTCACTGTAAGGACGCGCATCCTCTACCTTGAACATTTTGGGGATTGAGGGACCGAAAATATCAGCATCGAGCAAACCCACCTTATAACCCAAACGCGCAAGAGCAATTGCAAGATTAGACGAGACGGTAGACTTTCCGACTCCACCTTTACCCGAAGAAATTGCAATTACATTTTTAACCTGCGGCAGGAATTTTCCAACCTCGGGACGCGCCTGCTGACGACTGACCACACTGATGTTACCAACAATCTCAACCTCGGGACCTACATATGTAAGAATAGCCGTCTCGGCCGACTTTACCACCGAACGAATGAACGGGTCGGTAGGTTTTTCAAACACCAAAGAGAAAGTAACCTTATTGCCGTCGATGCGAATATTATCATCGACCATGTCTGCCTCGACAAGGTTTTTCCCGTTGCCGGGGTAACGCACCTTTGTAAGCGCATCGAGTATCAATTTGGGATATAGTGCCATCTTCTATTTACTTGTTTGTAGTCCGCTGCGTTTGCTGCGATTGTAGCTTCGATAGCTGTCAAGTTCAATCTCAACATCAGGCTCGACAAGCGCACCCTCGGCCGGCAGACGGAAAGATATATATTTTATTGTTATTCCACGTGACAGCCATTGCTGTTCGTAGTATGTTTTTATCGTAAGAATCTCATCAATATTCTCTTGAGCATAAATATCCTCTATACACGAGAGTACCGGTAATTTATTAACCTCGGTAACGTAACGTGTATATGTAAACATAAAGTTGCTGTCGCACTTTAGATGTACAATGCCGTCTGAGGCAAGAATGTTGCGGTAGCGCTCGAGAAAAAGTGAGGAAGTGAGACGTTTAGTGTATTTTTTCATCTGCGGATCGGGGAAAGTGAGCCATATTTCACTAACCTCGCCCTGAGCGAAAAAGTGGTCAATAATCTCGATATTCGTACGCAGAAAGCCTACATTTGTAAGCCCCTCGCGCAAAGCCTCGGTCGCACCCGTCCACATGCGCGCACCCTTAATGTCCACACCTATGAAGTTCACATTCGGATAGCGACGCGCAAGCCCCACAGTATATTCGCCGCGACCGCAGCCAAGCTCTATTACAATAGGATTATCGTTCTTAAAAAATTCTTTACCCCAATTTCCACGCATAGGAAAGGGTGTAGCATCAGCTATAGAAAAGTGATGCTCCACCACATTAGGATACTCGCGCATATCAGCGAATTTCTGCAATTTTCCTTTACCCATCGAGATTATGCTGTTATTCGTTTTTCATACTCCTCTTTTACATACTCGTAAAAGTGAGCACATGTTGCATAGGTATAAGGATTCACCCACAAAGTAAGCAATCCGAAAGTGAGTATCGCCAAAATAACCCAGCCGATGAATGAAAGCATCAAAAGGAAATATTGCATCTTATGTCCCTCCATCATAGCCATACTACGCTCAATGGCAGCATTGTAACTAAGTTCGGGATTGTCTTTCATCACAAAAGATGTCTGCGAATAAGATATAGACTTTATTATACCCGGAACAACCAACAGCAATGTCCAAAGCATAGTGTAAACACTTTCTAATAGAAGTGTTCCGAAAATACGCAGAAAATCTTTATATCCATCGAAAAGTCTTTCAACTTTAAAACCGCATACAGTACGTTTGTCATCCAAGAAAGAGACAACATATGAGTATCCCATAGGTAAAACAAACAAACTCAAGATAGGTGTTCCTACACACGAAACAAGGCCTGAAATTGCAAGATATACAAATGTCAAGACCACTGGCTGTGCCCAACGGCCCTGCAACTGCGCCCAACCAAGGTCGCGAAAATATTTAGAATTTTTCTCCATTTTATTTACATTTAAATGTCAAGTACTGTTACCCAACCGTGTGTATCAGGCTCGTCGCCATACTGTATTGCACGCAGTTTGTTGTAAAGTGTGGTACATACAGGACCGGGCTTTCCATCCTTTGCAATAACGTATGAAACACCCTTCTCAAGGTCGTCGATACGTTCGATGGGGGAAATTACTGCAGCTGTTCCACAAGCACCAGCCTCGTCAAATGTGAGAAGTTCCTCTTCGGGGATTGCACGCTGCTCCACTGTCATTCCCAAGTCAGTTGCAAGCTGCATAAGGCTGCGGTTAGTGATTGAGGGAAGTATGGATGTTGATTTTGGAGTAACGTAGCTGTTACCCTTGATTCCGAAGAAGTTGGCAGCGCCACACTCGTCGATGTATTTTTTCTCCTTTGCATCGAGATAGAATTCACAAGAATAGCCCTTCTCGTGAGCCAACTGATTGGCCTTGAGGCTGGCAGCATAGTTTCCACCTACCTTGTAACGTCCTGTACCAAGAGGAGCCGAACGGTCAAACTCGCGGATAATAACATAGGGGTTTGTTGCAAAGCCACCCTTAAAATAGGGGCCTACAGGTGTTACGAATATCACGAACAGATACTCATCTGTGGGGTGTACACCCACCTGTGCACCAACGCCTATGAGCAGAGGGCGTATGTAAAGAGAAGCACCACTCTCGTAAGGAGGGATAAAATCCTTGTTAAGTTCTACCACCTTTGTTACCATTTCGCGGAAAAGTTCGGTGCTTACCTGAGGCATAAGAATACCGTCGCAAGTACTTTGCAGACGCTCGGCATTAGCCTCGAGACGGAAAATGCGCACCTTGCCATCCTTACCACGAAAAGCCTTGAGACCCTCAAAAGCCTCTTGACCATAGTGCAAACATGTAGCAGCCATGTGAATGTTAAGCGACTCTTCGCTGCTAACCTCAATTTCTCCCCATTTTCCGTCGCGGTAACGGCAACGTACATTGTAGTCAGTCTTCATGTAACCGAATCCCAGATTCGACCAATCGATATTTTTCATATTCTTGTTAAAATTTTGTTCAGATTTTATTACACAGATTTTGGCGCGAGCAAATTGAATAATGCTCACGACGGTTGCAAATTTACATATAATAAATAATAAGAGGTTTAATTTTTTACAAAAAAAATCGCAGAATTTGCAATTATCTTAGAATTAAACGGTTATTCGGATTGCTTGAGAATTGGGTAACGAGATAGCAACCGTTCGTATTTCTGAGTTCTTCTTTGTTATGCTTCAATGTGATAACTCTGATGGTGCAAAGGTAATAAAAAATATTGCTGACGGAAAGAGAAGTTGCAATGATTTCTTTTTCGTCAGCATCTTTTTTGAGTGCTGCCTAAGCTAAAATAAGTTTAATCCGTTTTGGATATATAGTCCATGGTATAAACCAAACCTTGCCAAAGTTGCAAGATAGTCAGCCAACGGTTGGCGAAGTTTAATGGGCAAAAAGATTCGCTAACTATGGTTAGCGTTTTCAGTTCATCCGTCAATGATTGTCATATCGAATAGATATACACATTATCTATAATAGATACTGCCTAACTGATAAAATTCTATTAACAGACGGATTTAGTTAGGGCAATTTGCCATTAAATCGATGTATTAAACTACTTGTAATGTTAAAAACTCAGCACCCTCAATAAAAAAACATAGACTTTCGTGGACGAAAATGGAGAATTTGTATTATCTTTGCACTCAGTTATAACTTAAATTATTAAATATGAACTCGTTCAGCCATTTTAAGGACCTATTTAACACAGAGAATG
>JAEIGA010013153.1_pt1 | contig 12590 bp, 7 predicted proteins | sample 9270691 | NCBI WGS metagenome assembly JAEIGA01 (sample SAMN17057246, study PRJNA624740) | gut metagenome | biome: biome; isolation source: fecal sample | host: Bos grunniens | place: China: Xizang | collected 2019 | reverse complement strand
TGACATAAGTTTAAGGTCTGAGAATTCACCTACACCAAAGCTATTGTGTGTACGTAGTGAAAATACAGGAATAGAAACACCAGCACATTTAAATGCAGGAATGCTATAACGGAAAACTTCGTCGTTGCGTTGGTAAATAGTGCTTTCTTCAACATCAAATAGATTTAATGTTCTGTTGTCGCCATATTCCCAAGAAACTGCAGTTTTTGTTTTAGCGTTATATAAAACGTATTTGTATTCTATAATTCCTTCATTGCCTCTAATGGCAGTTGCGCCTTTCCAAAGTGGAAATTCTGCATCTGAAAGAACTAATGCATTTGTTGTATCCCAGTTGCCTAAAGAGTCGCAGTTGCCAACTACAGCAATGCAAAGTCCGTCTTCTACACGAGGAGCACTAATGCTAAATTGGATAACTTTGTCTGCTTTCACTGCAGCTTGTTTTTTGCCTTTTGAAGTTCTTAAAATAAGACCTTCTGTGAAAGCTGAAGAGTAGAATGTTTTATCTTCTCCATTGCTTCTCCATGTGTCGTGTAAAATGTAGTTGTCTTTACCTGCTACTGCAGAGAATGCTCTGTCTGTGAAGTACTCACCAGTAAATGTTTTATTATCGTTTAAGATAATATAATTATAGGTGAATTTTTTTGTAGAATTTACTTCTACTTCCAATGACCAATTGCCATCTTCTTCATACTTCATAGGTAGGGCTTTTGCATTTACATTTGAGCCCAATTCCTCAGCAGAACCTACCACAAACAAGTTTTGTCCCCAACTTGTGCGGTAATTAATTTTAAATGTAATTTTCATAAAAATGAAATTATTTGTAAGTGTTTCTATTATGTAGTTTAAATATACTGAGCAAATGTACTATAAAAATTTATAACTATGAAATATAAATGTAACAAAAATGGACTACTTTAAACAAATTTAAGGTAGCCCAAATATATTATACAAATTTTAATTATTCCGCACGTCAACATCCGATTTAAATTCCCAAAACTTTCTGTTTTCTTTTAGCACATCCACACTAAAGTCGGGGCCATAATATTGGAATAATCCTTTCATTGATGGCTCTTCTGGTGATAGGTGGTCAAATACAAATTCTTTTGTTTCGCTGTTGTAAACCAAACTCATATTTGCCATATATGAATATTCAAACACCATTCTTGAAAAAGTTTTATTTTCTTTTTTGAAAACTTTTTGTCCAAATGTAGGACGTTTCTTTTCTAAATTTAGTACCTCGATTACCTTTACTTTTGAAATATTATTGTATGTAGAATATCCAAGAAGTATGTAGTCGCCTTTCCAAGGAATAATGTTGTAGTAAAGCGCGCCATACCAGTTTTTTGAGTTATATGTCTTATTTTCAGTAGGTTTAAAAGCTTCTTTACTAGAAATAGACCATACTTTTACTTTTGGTTTCTTCTTGTTTGTATTTTTTATTATAACAGCCTCGTAGGCAAAGCCGTTGTCTTGTAGCTTATAATTCCAAGAAATAATTTTTAGTTTACTATCTGGCGAAATTACACTTCCTATTCTATTTGAACCTAATGACGTTTTATAAAAATTTGAATCGGTCTCTGCAAACTCCATTACTTCTTGTTTAATTTTTTCATTTATAGAATAAGTGATACTGTCGTTTTCAGACAAATCTAACTGTGTGAAATATGTGTTTAGATTTTCTGAAAGTGAACTTGCAGAAACTGTTAATGAAATAAATAATGATATAATTAAAAGAATTTTTCTCATTTATATTTGTCAATTTTAATTACTCGCTACACTCCTAACTCCTAACTCCTAATTCCTAATTGATTTAACAAATCCACCCTGCCTATTTCTTTAAGATATCTTTTAATCTCTGCTTTAAATTCTCCTTTGTACCAGAAGAAGAAACTGCGTTGTCTGTTTTTTTGCTCAGCAGTTTTTGCAGTATAGACTTTCTCCATAGTATAAGGATTAATACCTGTGTAATAAATTTCGGTGGCTAGGGTAAATGGAGTAGGTGTGAAATCTTGCACTTGCTCTAGTCGGAAATTTAGTTTTTTTGTTTCTATGGCAAGTTCTGCCATGTGTTCTGGTTTGCAACCAGGGTGTGATGAAATAAAATAAGGAATCAATTGTTGTTTAAGGCCAGATTCTTCGTTGAACTTATTAAATTTCTTGTCAAATTCTTTAAACAAACTAAATGATGGTTTTCTCATTAAATTAAGTACCGTATCGTTTGTGTGTTCAGGTGCTACTTTAAGTCTGCCAGATACGTGGTTTTTTACCACTTCTTTTAGGTATGCATCTGTGGCAAGGTCGTATCTAATGCCACTTCCAATAAATGCTTTCTTTATGAATGGAAGTTTTCTCACAACAGAGTAAAGTTTCAATACTTCGCTGTGGTCTGTGTTTAGGTTTGGACAAATTTTTGGATGCAAACAGGTTGGACGTTTGCATTTTTTGCATATTTCAATGTCTTTTCCGCCTAGACGATACATATTGGCCGAAGGTCCTCCAAGGTCGCTAATGTAGCCTTTGAAACTCTCTTCTTCTGATATTTTTTCTATTTCTTTAAGTATAGATTCTGCCGAACGTGATACAATAAACTTGCCTTGATGAGCAGAAATAGTACAGAATGCACAACCGCCAAAACAACCTCTGTGCATAGTAACAGAGTGCTTAATCATGTCGTATGCAGGTATAGTTTTCCCTTTGTATCTAGGGTGTATTTTGCGTGTGTATGGTAGGTCGTAAATGGCATCCAATTCTACTGTACTAAGCAGAGGATAGGGTGGATTCATTATCACCATTTCTTTGCCAAATCTTTGACCAATGGTTTGGGTAGAAAGATATTTATTAGATTCTTCTTCTACAAGTTTGAAGTTTACGGCTTGCTTTCTTTTGTCTTTTAGGCATTCTTCAAAAGCACTTAACTCTATATCTACTTTTTTAGGAGTAGAAAGATATGCTATTTGTGGGGTGGCAAGAATTTCTTCGAGTGGTTTGTTTTCGGCATATTTGTGTGCAAGTTCTACCATAGCTTTTTCTGCCATACCATATACTAGAATATCAGCTTTGCTCTCTACAAGGATGCTCTCCTTTAGTTTGTCTGCCCAATAGTCGTAATGTCCAAATCTGCGAAGCGATGCTTCTATACCACCTATAATAACAGGTGTATCTGGATAAAGCTGTTTAAGGATTTTTGAATATACCGTGGTGGCATAATCTGGGCGAAATCCTGCCTTGCCTTCTGGTGTGTAGGCGTCGTTTGAACGTAGGCGTTTACCTGCTGTATAATGGTTTACCATAGAGTCCATAGCCCCAGAAGATACGGCAAAGAATAGGCGAGGAGTGCCCATTTTTTTGAAATCTCGCAAGTCGTCTTTCCAGTTTGGTTGTGGCACAACTGCTACTCTAAATCCTTCTTTCTCAAGCATTCTGGCTATTATGGCAGTGCCAAAAGAAGGGTGGTCTATGTAGGCGTCGCCCGAAAAAAGAATCACATCTACATAATCCCAACCAAGGGCTTTCATTTCCTTGGCAGAAGTTGGCAAAAATTTATTATTTTCCTTTAAGGATTTCATTATAACGTTTTGGGTCGTTTAAGATTTCTATACTTAATTCTAAAACTTTATCTGTTTTTAAACTTTCTTGTGCTTCGCCTTTAGAAAAATAATAGCGTTTGACTATTTCTGCAGATAACATTTGGCTCACTTCTGAACGGTATTTTTCTAATTCTTCTTCTGTGTTATGTTGCAATTTAGCTTCTAGGCTGTCAAGAATATCTTTTGTTTTTTCGTAGAAATTTTCTTTTTTGATAACTTCAATTAGTTTTTTTAAGCCTTCTTGAGAGTTGTTCTCGTATCTAAACTCTTTTGCGATAGCAAATTTTTTAAAATCATTGTAGATGCTATCAGAAAGTGTAAAGTCTTTTGTCTCACAGATTTCTTTATTGTTCAACTTAAATTCTGTAGCGTAGTCAAAAATAATGTTTTTATTTATGAGTTCTATGCATAAAAGAGCTAATGACATGCTGTCGTTGTCGTGTTTGTATCTGTATTCCACGTCTGGCATGATTCCTCTACCATCGCGTACTATTCTGCCTCCTTTTGTCTTGAATTCTGTGGTAAGGCTATCAGGAATAACATCAGATTTTTCGCCATCTTTTTGAGTGTAATTAATGGCTTGAATACATCTACCACTAGGGGTGTAATATTTGGCTGTGGTAACTTTTAGTTTGCCATCATAGGCCACAGGGAAAGTGCCTTGCACAAGTCCTTTTCCAAATGTTCGGCTTCCTACAATGACAGCACGGTCCAAATCTTGCATTGCACCAGATACAATTTCTGATGCAGAAGCACTGCCGTCATTTACCATTATGATTAATGGAATATTTAGGTCGATAGGATTGTTGTGCGCTTTGTATGTTGTATTTTCGCTTTCGTCTTTGCCTTTGGTAGAGACAATAACTTCTCCTTTTGGTAAAAAGAAATTGCTTATATTGATAGCTTCTCTCAAAAGACCTCCACCGTTGTTTCTAAGGTCGATAATTAGTCCTTTTATGCCTTTTCCTTTTAATTCAAGATATGCTTTCTTTAGCTCAGAAGAACAGTCGTCTGTAAATGAACTCAAGTTTATATAACCAATGCTATCTGCTACTACATTATAATATGTAATAGGATTGATGTAAATTTGTTTTCGAGTGATATTGTAATATTTTACTTTAGTTTCTCTTGGATGAAGAATGCCTACTTTTACTTCTGTGCCAGGGATGCCTCTTAGCATTTCGCTCACTTGAGAAACAGTATGTTTTTTAATTTCTGTCTTATCTACAGAAACAATTCTGTCTGCTGGTCTCAGTCCTGCATTGTATGCAGGCATATCTACATAGACCTCATTAATATATATTGCACTGTCTCTTTGGGTGATAATTGCACCCACGCCAGCATATTCGCCAGTGGTCATTAGGGCAAAATCTTCTTCTTTTTCTGCAGGGATATACACTGTGTATGGGTCGATGTTTCTAAGCATTCCATCAATGCCAGCTTTTACCATTTTGTTTAAAGGAATGGTATCTACATAGTGTAAATTTAGAGATTTATATAATGAATTGAATATTTCTAGGTTTTTTGATAGCTCAAAATATTTGTCATTTGAGTTTGCAAAAATGCTAATGCTAGAAAATAAAAGGCAAGTAAAAAGTATGATTTTTTTCATAATTATGCGCATATACTTTACAAAAGTAATATTTAATTAGGAAATTTTGTGCAAATGAGAGAAAAATAAATGCATTTATTTTTCCGAATGCAGCCAAAATTCGCCGTTAGGCAATTAGGATTTAGGAATTATTTACTATTTTTGTGTTTAAATGTGAAAATTTTAAATGAAGCCGATATACTATATTATAATATTACTTGCTTTTGCAGGAGGTTTTTACTCTTGTAGGACAAAAAAAGTGGCAGAAAATCCTGTTGTGGTAGAAGATGTAAAGCCACAAGTGGATACTACACTGATACCTTCTTTTCCTTCGGAGGTGTTGTATGTTCTCACTAGAGAATATGAAAGTGTGTGGGATAGCACTCGAGAAAAATATGACACAAAAGAGGCTGAGTATATCAGGAATAATAATGTCTCTATAAAAATGTTTATGGAGCAAAGATTAATGACTTTGTTTCCAAATTTGGCGTATGTGGGTTTGCTTGACAAGATAGAAAATAGAGCAAAACAGATGCTTCCAAGTGTATCAAAAGTAACACCATCTTTCAGAAGCCAAGATGGATATTATATGCCTTCATTTGCAGAGAGAGTTGATTTAGAAAGAATATCTGATGAAGATGAAATGGAAAAGCTCTATCTGTCTTATTCTGAACAAAATATCTTTAAAAGATTAAATGCTTTGGCAGATACTTCTAGCTTTGTTGCACTAGAAAAAATAAGGGATATTCAGGTGAAAGATAGCTTATGGAATATAGATAAAAAGCTCTCAGAGGATAGTGTTCCTTATTATATGAAAGAGAGTCTGCTTCTTTCTATGCTCACTTCTGGCCTTGGTTCTCATGTATTCTTTAGGATAATGCAAAGCAAGGCTCGTGCCACATATGTTGCAGAATTTTTCTATCCAGGACTTACAAAAGATGGTAGAAAAGGTGATGCTTATAAGCATTTGTATGTGAATACGATGCTTAGAAATTATGTTGGTTCTATTATGGCTTGGCTTGTAATGGATATTTATTGGGAAAATGCTGCTTCCAATGCTCCATGTGATATGGTGATGGATTTGCACAATAATCATGTGGGTAGAAATAGCCGTTATAGAGATTTGCGTGGTGCAAAAAATACAAAGTGGGTGGATTGGGCGTATAATGTAAAATCTTTTGTAGAAGATACTACTCGCAATGCTCAATATCACAATTGGAACAAGGAAATTCCTCTATTAGTAATAAAAGAAGAAGAGTCTAAATCCAATGATAGACTATATCTTTATTGGAATAAGGCAGATGTGGAAGAGGTGGTTGATAGCACTCAAGTAGAAATTGTTGAAAATTTAGAGTAATATTTAAGGTAAATTTAAACTATAAAATTTGCTTTTTAGTGTTATAATTCTTATCTTTGTTTAATATAAAATTACAGAGATGAATTTAACGGAGATAGATATAGAATTTTTAGCAAAGAAAGGGATTTCTGTAGAGGATGTTACGGATCAAATTTCTAAAATTTCTAGTGGGGTGAAAATGCCTAATATTATTAGGACAGCCTCAATAGATGATGGAATTATGATTATAACTGATGCCGAAAAAGAAACTCTTATAAATCGTTGGGAAACATATTTATCTAAAAAACCTTCTGTTGTAAGTTTTATTCCAGCTTCTGGTCGCGCACATAGATTTTTGAGAAATCTGAATGAATTCTTAAAGTCTGACAAAACAGAACCTACTACAAATTTTGAAAAGAACTTCTTTAATCATTTACCTTCATTTGCATTTTACAACGAATTGAATAAATTCTTTATGGCACTTGATAAAAAAGATGTTCAAGAGCTGCTAGAAGAAAAACAATATAAAAGAATAGTGGAATATATGTTGACCGAAAAAGGGCTTAATTACTTGTCTTGTCCTATTTCAATGTTTAAATTCCACACTGACAAATCAAAAAGATTTGTATCAATTCAAAAATACCTTCCTAAAAAAATTCAAAAATACTACGCTTCATTTGAGGAGACACGCACGCCTATTCAAGAAACATTGATAGAATGTGCTATGCTGTCAGGAAAAAACAAAGAAATTAATGTTTGTTTTACCGTAGATGAACAACATAAAGAATTAATTCAAGATTATATCGCAGATTTCAAACTTCCTATTGAAAAGAAATTGGGAGTGAGTTTTTCTGTTGTACTACAGGTACAAAATCCTGCCACAGATTCTATTATGTTGACAAAGTCTAGTGGCGTTCCTTGCAGAAATGAAAATGGTCATTTGGTATTGAAACAATCTGGTCATGGAGCGTTGCTGGAAAATATGAATTCATTGAAAAATGATTTGGTATTTATCAAAAACATCGACAATCAATCTCCAGATTCTCTTAAGAAACAAGTGGTAGAGTATAGGAAGATGATGGGAGGTGTGTTGCTACATAGCCAAAAATATATTAATAAATTCATAAAACTTTTGGATAAAGGCGATGTGCCTGATGATAAATTAATAGAAATTATTAATTTTGTAGAGAATGTTCTTAACGTGAAACGTGATAAGATTTTGTTGATGCCACGTGAGGAACAATATGAATATCTAAAAAATAAACTTAATCGTCCGCTTAGGGTATGTGGGATGGTGAAGAATGAAGAAGAAAAAGGTGGAATGCCATGTTGGGTTAAGAACGCAGACGGAACTATATCACTACAAATTGTAGATTATTACCAAATAGCTGGTAATGCAGAATACGAAAAATTATTTATCTCATCAACTCATTTCAACCCTGTAGATATGGTTTGCTGTATTACAGATTATAAAGGAAAGAAATTTGACTTAAATAAATTTTCAAATCCAGACGAATATATGTTACTCCCTAAGAGATCTTATGGTCCAGATGCTATAAGATTGGAGAGAGCAGGACTTTGGAATGGGGGAATGTCAGATTGGAATACAGTATTCGTAGAAATACCAATTAAGAATTTTAATCCAGTAAAAAGAATAAACGATTTACTTCGATACGAACATCAAAATACCTAAATATTATGGACCTAAAAATTATTCAAAACGACCCTTGGTTAGAACCATATCGTTCTGCAATTGAAGGACGACATGCGTATGCGTTACAAAGAGAAAAAGAATTAACTCAATATGGAGTTACCACTTTGTCAGACTTTGCGTCTGGTTATCTATATTTTGGTTTACACAAACAACCAGAAGGATGGGTACTTCGTGAATGGGCTCCAAATGCTACAGACATTTTTGTTGTTGGTGACTTCAACCAATGGCAACGCATAGAACAATACAAACTTAAAGCTATAGGCAATGGTGTGTTTGAGGGATTCTTCCCAGAAAAAGCTTTGACTCACGGACAATTATACAAACTTGTTGTATGTTGGCCTGGTGGCTGTGGAGAACGTATCCCTGCTTGGTGTAGAAGAGTGGTACAAGATGAGAATACCAAAATCTTCAGTGCACAAGTGTGGAATCCTTCTAAACCATACAAATTTAAAAACACAAAATTTGTTCCAAATACAAATCCTTTAATGATTTATGAGTGCCACATAGGTATGGGTACAAATGAAGAAAAGGTAGGAACTTATGCAGAATTTACAAAAAATGTTCTTCCACGTGTGAAAAAAGCTGGATATAATGCCATCCAAATTATGGCTATCCAAGAACACCCATATTATGGTTCATTTGGTTATCACGTATCTAGTTTCTTTGCTGCATCTTCTCGTTTTGGTACACCAGAAGAATTAAAAGAACTTATCGATACCGCTCACGGAATGGGTATTGCCGTGATTATGGATATAGTTCACTCACATGCAGTGAAAAATGAAGTGGAAGGTTTAGGTCGTTTTGATGGTACACCATATCAATATTTCCACGATGGTGGACGTAGAGAACACCCAGCATGGGACTCTCTATGCTTCGACTATGGTAAAAACGAAGTTTTACACTTCTTACTATCTAACTGCAAATTCTGGTTAGATGAATATAAATTTGACGGATTCCGTTTCGACGGTGTTACCTCAATGTTATATTTAAGCCATGGTCTTGGCGAAGCATTTAGTGGTTATGCAGACTACTATAATATCAACCAAGATGGTGATGCTATTTGCTACTTAACTCTTGCAAATAAACTTATCCACCAAGTAAATCCAAATGCTATCACTATTGCAGAAGAAATGAGCGGTATGCCAGGTCTTGCTAGTAAATTTGAAGATGGCGGTATGGGATTCGATTACCGTATGGCAATGGGTATTCCAGATCTTTGGATTAAATACATTAAAGAATATACAGACGAAAACTGGAAACCAGGTCACTTGTTCTGGGAATTAACAAACCGTCGTGCAGACGAAAAAACTATTTCATACGCAGAAAGCCACGACCAAGCATTAGTGGGCGATAAAACTATTATCTTCCGCTTAATTGATGCTGATATGTACTGGCACATGCAAAAAGGCGATAGCACATATATGGTAGACAGAGGTATTGCGCTTCACAAAATGATTCGTCTAATTACTGCTTCTACTATCAATGGTGGTTATCTAAACTTTATGGGTAACGAATTTGGTCACCCAGAATGGATTGACTTCCCACGCGAAGGAAATGGTTGGTCTCACAAATATGCTCGCAGACAATGGGAACTTGTAGATAACGAAAACTATCTATATCAAGACCTTGCTAAGTTTGACCAAGCAATGGTGAACTTAATTACCTCAGAAAAAGATTATATCGGTGTTAACCTATACAAATACTGGGATAATTCTGGCGACCAAGTAATCGCATACGGACGTGGAGATTTATTATTCGTATTCAACTTCCACCCATACAAATCATTCTCAGATTATGGAATGCTTGTTCAACCAGGCGAATACGAAATGGTACTTAATACAGACTCTAAAGAATTTGGTGGTTTTGGTCTTTCTGACGAAACAATTCACCACTTCACAAGACCTTCTGAAGAATATCCTGATAGAGGTTGGTTGAGTCTATATATTCCTTCTCGTTCAGCATTTGTTTTACGTAAAAAACCTACTCCTAAAAAGAGAGGTAGAAAACCTAAAAAATAGTGTTCACAAGTAATACAAAACAACTAGCTATATTGATTGACCCCGGTAAATACGGGGTCAATCGTTTAGTTACTTTGTTGCAACTTATGCAGCAAAATCCACCTCATTATGTGTTGGTGGGAGGTAGTATTACTTCTGCATCTATGGATGAAACCATTGCACTTATACGTCAGTATTTGAGCGTGCCAGTTATTCTTTTTCCTGGAAGCGCCACTCAATTTACTCCAAAAGCTGACGCTCTTATGTATCTTTCACTCATTTCTGGTAGAAATCCAGATTATCTTATAGGTCAACATGTACTTTCTTCTATTCCTATTAAGAGATCTGGTTTAAAAGTGATTCCAGTGGGTTATATGCTTGTGGAAAGTGGCAGAATGACTAGCGTTGAATACATTAGCAATACCAAACCTATTCCTTCAAACAAAGCCGACATCGCAGTGTGTACAGCTGTAGCTGGAGAACTGCTTGGTATGAAATCTATCTATCTAGAGGGTGGTAGTGGGGCAGACCGTCCTGTTCCAGGGGAAATGATACGTGCAGTGAAAAAGAATATTTCTATTCCACTTATAGTAGGTGGTGGTATACGCTCTGTAGAGGCATTAAAAAACGCCTACGCTTCTGGCGCAGACGTTGTTGTAGTAGGAAATATTCTGGAAGAAAAACCAGAACTTTATACCGAATTATTTCAGGCTTTGACTTTGTTGTAGATTGAAGTAAGCTCCATTTTGGCCCATTAACTCTTCGTGTGTGCCTCTTTCAATAATCTTACCCTTTTCTAGTACACAAATTTCATCAGCATTTCTCACAGTAGACAGGCGGTGAGCAATTACTATGGTTGTGCGGTTTTTCATTAGATTTTCCAATGCTTCTTGCACAAGTTTTTCAGATTCTGTATCTAGTGCAGATGTTGCTTCGTCTAGGATTAGGATAGGAGGGTTTTTAAGGATTGCACGAGCAATGCTAATTCTTTGTCTTTGACCACCAGAGAGTTTGCAACCACGGTCGCCAATATTGCTGTGGTAACCATTTTCTGTGGCAGAAATAAAGTCGTGAGCATTAGCAATTTTTGCAGCCTTAACTACTTCTTCCATTGTGGCATTTTCCACCCCAAAGGCAATGTTGTTATAGAAAGTGTCGTTGAATAGAATAGCCTCTTGGTTTACATTGCCCATAAGAGCACGAAGCGAATGTAGTGGCATATTCTTAATATTTACACCGTCAATTAGTATTTCACCCTCATTTACATCCCAAAAACGTGGTAGAAGATCTACAAGTGTAGATTTCCCAGAGCCAGATTGACCCACAACTGCAATTGTCTTGCCACGATTGATAGTAAGGTCTACATTTTGAAGCACCCAATCATTTTTGTATTTAAATGAAATGTTTTTGTACTCTATTTTGTCTGTAAATTCATTTAGTGAAACAGCATTCTCAGGTGAAGTTAGAGGGTTTTCTGCAGCCATAATCTTGTCTATACGCTCTAGCGAACCCATACCTTTGCGCACATTGTATGATGCGCGAGAAAGTTCCTTGATAGGGTTGATAATGCTATAGAAAATAAGAATATAGTAAATAAATACAGATGCTTGAAGTCCGCTATTGGTGCAAAGAATCAGATAACCACCATAGCACACCACAATAGAAATAATCATAGTTCCAAGGAATTCGCTCATAGGGTGGGCAAGGTATTGTCTTTTTACCACCTTAAGAATAGCTTCTCTAATTCTTTTGGTTTGATTGTGGAAGCGAGAAGAAATTTTGCCTTCTGCATTGAATGCTTTGATAATACGTAGTCCACCAAGCATTTCTTCTAGTTGAGAGGTAAGACTTCCTTGTTCTTGACCCACTTCCATAGATTCTTTTTTAAGGTTTTTACCTACAACGCCCATAAGTAAACCTGCTACAGGAAGCATTATAAATACGAACAATGTAAGTTCCCAACTAACACCTATTAGTACTAATAGGTAAATGAGTATGATAATAGGATTCTTGATAAGCATGTCCAAAGAACCCATAATAGAAGCTTCTACATCTTGCACATCTACGCTTACGCGAGACATGATATCACCTTTTTTCTCTTCTGTGAAGAAACCTATAGGCAAGGTAAGGATTTTGTCTAATAAATTGTTTCTTAGGTCTTTAACCACGCCTGTTTGCATATATGCCATGAAAACAGAACTTAAATAATAGGTAATAACCTTAAGGAATGTCATCACGATTAATCCTACGGCAAGGAAACCTAAGGTTTGGATTTTGCCATATTCGTGCATTAATGTGGTAACGTAGTAGTATAGATAATTTTTTAGATAATCGAAGGCACCACCAAATCCTTCAAATACTGGTG
>JAEIGA010013152.1_pt1 | contig 12590 bp, 10 predicted proteins | sample 9270691 | NCBI WGS metagenome assembly JAEIGA01 (sample SAMN17057246, study PRJNA624740) | gut metagenome | biome: biome; isolation source: fecal sample | host: Bos grunniens | place: China: Xizang | collected 2019 | reverse complement strand
TCATGAACGGCGTAGGCTCAAGGATCTCTGTGAGAACCTCAGCGGCTTTGTCAATGGCCTCTACGCTTGGAAAGTACTTTGTAGTATCCATCTCTTAACGATTAAAATCAGAAGTTGATTTATGGGTCAAAATTATAATTATTATTGCTCAATTCCTAATAAACCGACGCGTTATTTCTCTAATTCATCATGATCAGTGCAACTGACCTATGGCTGAATTCCAAGTGTACTCTGTCCTGGGTCGCCCTGTTGAGCGTAGCTTTCCACCAATTGTCGAAAATAACATCGTCTGTCTTCCATGCCAACCCCGATGACTTGATCCTAAGGGAGTTGTCCGGGCTGAATATGGATATCTGCCTGCCTATGCCGCAGTCAAATCCAAATGAATCAGTCGCGGCAAAGATGACGGCATGGTCGGTTATCATCTGGAGCTGGATGTCCATGGCATCGAGATCATATGTGCGCGCATACTCCATCAGCAACGATATGTTGCCGATGGTGTGGTCCTCTCTTTGCCCTGTGGCTCCGATTATTGTTATTGTGCTGATGTCTTTAAGATTCTCCAAGGCCCATCTGAACGCCTTGGTCTGGTCGTTGTGCTCCTGTTCGTCAATCTGGACTATTATGTCAGCATACTTTTTTCTCAGGTTTGCTGACAGCGAGTCCATGTCTCCGATGACCTTGTCCGGCAACCTTTCCTCTCCGAAGATCGTCTTGCTGTTACGCAGGAATTTCCTCAGCGCTCCGTCGCAGCAGATGATGAAATCGGCTGTGCGGATCAGGTATCTCGGATACTCTGTCTTCGGGAAGGCTCCGTCGCAGATTATGACAACTTCACGACTCATCCTATTTTCCTGTTATGTTTGATGATGTGCCCTCTGTGGTGCTGTATGTCATCGGCTCTCTGAATCCGATCAGGAAGTCCTTGACAGGCATTCTCTTCTTGCCTGCGATCTGCAGCTCAGTCACTGAGATGGCGCCGTCTGCGGTAGCGATCGCAAGGAACGTCTTTCCGTCAGAGAGGATTGTTCCCGGTGTCGCAGTCTCCAGTGAGCACTGTGCAAGCATCGAAGCGTATTCCTCGCCCTCCACCTTGAGGGTCTTGTATATCTTCATCTGGGTCACCTTGTCACCCTTCACGAGTTCTGTGAATGCGGCAGGGTACGGGCTCAGACCTCGGATGAGGTTGTAGATGTTCTGGGTCTTGCTTCTCCAGTCGATGTGGCAGAGTTCCCTGGTGAGCTTAGGTGCCGGTTTGAGTATCTCGGATCCCTGGATGAAACTCTTCTGTGGGCGGAACTCTACATTGTTCTCGATGATGGCCTCCACGGTGTTCACCACGAGTTCTGAACCGATGGCCATGAGTTTGTCGTGAACCTCTCCGACAGTCTCGTCCGGACCGATCTTGCAGTCGTATCTATACATGATGCCGCCGGTGTCCATTCCTTCGTCGATCATGAATGTCGTCACTCCGGTTGTCTTATCGCCGTTGATCACAGCCCAGTTGATAGGCGCTGCGCCACGGTACTGAGGCAGGAGGGCCGCATGGAGGTTGAATGTTCCCAGTTTAGGCATAGACCATACTACCTTAGGCAACATGCGGAATGCCACGACCACGAAAAGGTCCGCCTTCCATGCCTTGAGTGCCTCGAGGAATTCAGGGTCCTTAAGAGATATAGGCTGAAGCACTGGGATGTTGTGCTCCACAGCGTATTTCTTCACGGCGCTTTCGTTCACCTTGAGACCGCGGCCGCTGGCCTTGTCTGCAACAGTGACTACTCCCACCACATCATATCCGTTCTTTATCAGTTCGTCGAGAGGTGCTACGGCGAACTCAGGGGTACCCATATATACGATACGGGTCTTCTTGAATACTCCCATTATCTTAGACTTTAGTTTCTTGAAACCGTTCTTCAGGTTTCCGAGATTGAATATAGATGAATCGTTGATTGCCTGCCATGTCAGGTAGAGACCCGTCGGAAGCAGAATGTATGATGATATGAACACTCCGCTGAAAGCTCCGATGGCTCCGTCTCGGGCAAGCTTGGTGCCCGTGATGTCGATCACCCAGTAGAATACGAAGAACAGGACAGAGATGATCGCCGGCGTTCCAAGGCCTCCCTTCCTGATCAGTGCTCCCAAAGGCGCACCGATGAAGAAGAATATGATACATGCGATCGAAAGGGCGAACTTCTTGAGGATCTCGATGTCGATGAGTCTGAGCGTGAATGTGTGGTGGTAGGTCTGACGTGAATATGACGCCAATACGCTCTGCAGCTCTTCCGCATTGCTCTTCGCCTTCTCGTATGAAGTGATCTGGCTCTCTATCGATTTCCATTTCTCTTCCTCCTTCTTGATGAATGGGGTCGTCCTTCCCGCCTTTCCTGCAGAGTCGAGCTGAGAGTTGTATCTCAGTGTCCTTGAGTTGTTTACAGCCTTGACATTCTCCATGATCTCGGCGTGGTTCAATGCTCCGATGGAGTCCTGTCCGTGCTGGAGCTGTGCCAGGTTCATTGATTTCACCTGGTCGTCGAAACGGCTGGAGTCGGATTTCTGGAAGGCATAGTTCTCAAGAGGAATGATCATCTCCTGCTTGAAGAAGTCGATCTTCTGCAGCTGAAGGGTCGTGTCTCGGTATTTCCTGGTGTTGGTCTCCTCGTAGTTCGCGCCATCATACAATGTGAACGTCAGATAACTCTTGTCCTTGGACATCTTCATGAGGGCCGAGTCGGCAAGAGTCAGGCTGGTGTTGCCCTTGTTCTTGGTGTGGTTGTATACCATCACACCGTACATCATGCCCGAGTCGTCATGTCTTTCGTTCACGCGCAGGATGTAACCGTCGATGCCATTGTAGAATGTTCCTGTAGGGATCTTGATCTCCTCCTTGGTCTTTCCGATGTCATCCCTCAGGGTGTAGATCTTATTGTATGCTACAGGGATGAGGTCGTTTGAGATGAAGAAGGCGCCTACGCTGATAAGGCCGCAGATTATTGCAAGAGGGATCAGCACTCTCTGCAGTGAAATACCTGCCGCCTTGATGGCCAGAAGTTCGTTGTTCTCTCCAAGTGTACCGAGGGTCATCATGGATGAGAGCAAGGTCGCCAGCGGCAATGACAGAGGCAGCAGGGTAGCGCTGCCCCAGCCGAGGAATTCAAGGATTACCTTGAAACTGAGTCCCTTGCCGACCAGTTCGTCGATGTACAACCACAGGAACTGCATCATGAGGATGAACACGACCACAAGCAGGATCGCTATGAACGGTCCTACAAACGACTTGATTATGAACTGGTCTAACTTCTTCATAATTTTTGAAAAAATTATTCAGGTCTTAACCCCCTGCACCCCCTGTCAGGGGGATTTTCGGCCCTGCCCGGGCCGGTCCCTTCGGGACTTGTTGACTTACGCGATAGCAGATTCGATCAATTTTGCCATAGCGTCTGCAAGTCCGTCGACGTTCTTACCACCAGCTGTTGCCAATCCAGGCTGGCCGCCGCCACCACCCATAACGAGCTTAGCCGCCTCACGAACATCTGCACCTGCATTCTTTCCGGCCTTTACAAGGTCCTCTGAGTACATGAGCAGGAGCTGTGGCTTGCCTGCGGCCTCGAATGCAGCAGCGATCACGAAGTTCTCGGTTTCCTTCTGGAGCATGAATGCCGCGTTCTTGAGCATTACAGGGTCCATAGGTGTGTCGATCTTGACGATGTTCTTGCCGCCCATCTCGACCGCCATGCCTTTGAGTGCGCCCTTGAGAGCAAGCGTCTTCTCCTTTGCGATCTCCTCCATCTGCTTCTTGTATGCCTCGTTCTCTTCAACCATCTTTCTGATTGCACCTGCAAGGTCAGGGACGTTGTTGAAGAATGACTTTGCGACACGGATGGTCTCAGCCATCTCGTCTACGAGCTTCTCTGCTCCAAGTCCTGTCACGGCCTCGATACGACGTACGCCGGCTGCGATGGCTGACTCAGAAACGATTCTGAAGAATCCGATCTGGCCAGTAGCGGCTGCATGTGTGCCACCGCAAAGCTCGCATGAGTCACCGAACTTCACTACGCGTACCTTGTCTCCGTACTTCTCGCCGAAGAGTGCCATTGCGCCCATCTCCTGAGCCTCTTCCATAGTTGCGTTGCGGTTCTCGTCGAGAGCGTAGTTGGCTCTGATGAGAGTGTTCACGCGGTTCTCGACCTGTGCGATCTGCTCCTGGCTGAGCTTCTCGAAGTGTGAGAAGTCGAAGCGGAATGAGCTGTCGCAAACATATGAACCCTTCTGCTCTACATGGGTTCCGAGAATCTCGCGGAGTGCCTGGTGGAGGAGGTGGGTAGCGGTATGGTTGTTTTCGATCTGGAGTCTTCTATCAGTGTCCACATGGAGGCTGAAGCTCTCTGTGCAGTCAGCAGGGATGCGCTCTGCGACGTGGATTGTGAGGTTGTTCTCCTTGATTGTGTTTACGATGTTGATCTTCTCGCCGCTCTCAGAAAGGATGTAGCCGGTGTCGCCGACCTGTCCACCCATCTCTGCATAGAACGGTGTGCGCTCGAACACGAGCTGGAACATGGTCTTGTTCTTTGCCTTCACGGTGCGGTGACGAGTGAGCTGGACACCCTCGAGCTCTGTGTAGTCATAGCCGAGGAACTCGATGTTGTCGCAGTGTGCGAACTCAACCCAGTCGCCTGACTCTATTGCGGTTGCATTACGTGCGCGCTCCTTCTGCTTCTGGAGCTCTGCCTGGAAACCCTCGAGGTCGATCTTGTAGCCCTTCTCAGATGCGATGAGCTCAGAGAGGTCAATAGGGAATCCGAATGTGTCATAGAGTACGAATGCGTCTTCTCCGCTGATGAGCTTGGTCTGGGCAGACTTGGCCATGATGTTGTCCATCAGGCGGATACCTCTGTCAAGAGTGCGGAGGAAAGCCATCTCCTCTTCCTTGATGACGCGTTCGATGAGAGTCTGCTGCTTTACGATCTCCGGGTAGAACTCACCCATGTCGTCAACGAGCTGCTGCACGAGACGGCAGATGAAAGGCTCATTGAATCCGAGGAATGTGTAACCGTAGCGGACTGCGCGGCGAAGGATGCGGCGGATAACATATCCTGCCTTCACGTTTGAAGGAAGCTGACCGTCAGCGATAGAGAAGCTGATTGCGCGGATGTGGTCAGCGATTACACGCATTGCGATATCTTCCTCAGTTGTATTGCCATACTTGTGTCCAGAGAGTTCCTCGATCTTTGCGATCATGCCTGTGAACACGTCTGTGTCGTAGTTTGACTGCTTGCCCTGGAGAGCCATGCAGAGACGCTCGAAGCCCATTCCCGTATCAACGTTCTTGTTAGGGAGGAGCTCAAGCTCGCCGTTTGCCTTGCGGTTGTACTGCATGAACACATTGTTCCAGATCTCGATCACGAGGTGATGGTCCTTGTTTACGAGTGATGCGCCAGGCACTGCTGCGCGCTCCTCGTCAGAGCGGAGGTCGATGTGGATCTCAGAGCAAGGACCGCATGGACCTGTGTCACCCATTTCCCAGAAGTTGTCCTTCTTGTTTCCGAGAAGGATGCGGTCCTCAGGGAGGTGCTTCTTCCAAGCCTCCATTGCCTCTGTGTCGAGAGTTGTGCCGTCTGCCTCAGAACCCTCGAACACTGTCGCGTAGAGTCTCTCCTTGTCGAGCTTGTACACCTCTGTGAGGAGTTCCCATGCCCAATCGATGGCCTCAGTCTTGAAGTAGTCGCCGAAGCTCCAGTTTCCGAGCATCTCGAACATTGTGTGGTGGTATGTGTCGCGTCCTACCTCCTCGAGGTCGTTGTGCTTACCGCTTACGCGAAGACATTTCTGGCTGTCCGCAACCCTCTTCCACTTTGCCGGGCTGTTGCCGAGGAACCAATCCTTGAACTGGTTCATTCCGGCATTGGTGAACATGAGTGTAGGGTCGTTTTTCACAACCATAGGCGCTGATGGGACAATCTGGTGTCCCTTGGAAGCGAAGAAGTCCAAAAAGGCTTTTCTGATCTCTTTTGATGTCATATCTTGTATATTTTTATTTCGAATTCGGCTGCCGTGCATACGCAGGGGCAGAATAACTTGCAAAAGTACAATAAAATTACGAAAAATTCCACATGTCGGTGACCTAAAAATCGTTTTATTATATTTTTTATAGATGTGTAAGAGAAATTGATTATCTTTGCACGTTATGTCGGAATCAAAGCGCTACATATTCAACAGCAAGACGCTGATGTACGAGGTAAAGAAACGCTCGGCAAGGTCACGTGTCTTCAGAAGTCTGGGCCTGTTTGCAGTCAGCCTGGGCATGGCTGCGCTGTATTTCTGGATGTATGTCGCGGTCCTGGGACTTGAACCTCCGAAGACGGTCCTGCTCAGGAAGCAGAATGCCCAGTGGGAGGCTAAGGTCAAGGTGCTGAACAGGCAGCTTGATGACTACAGTGACGCATTGGTGGCCCTTCAGATGAGGGATGATGACATATACAGGTCTCTCTTCGGTATGAACGAGATTCCGTCCGAGGTCAGGAATGCAGGTTTCGGCGGTGTGAACAGATATGCCCACTATGATGAAATCGACCCGAACGGTGTGCTGAAGAAGACGGCTGTCAGGATCGATGTCCTCACAAAGAAGACATATGTCCAGAGCAAGTCGTTCGACGAGGTGGCGAAACTTTCAAGGCGCGCGGGTGAGATGGCTTCATGCATCCCTGCCATTCCTCCTGTCAACCCGGATAAGAAGATCTACAGGCTCTCCAGCTCGTTCGGATACAGGAGGGATCCGTTTACAGGCAAGTCGAAGCGCCATACAGGTGTGGACTTTGCACTGAAGCCCGGCAATCCGATCTATTCGGCCGGAGACGGAGTTGTGGAGTCTGTGAAGTTTGAGCTTTTCGGCTATGGCAACCAGGTGGTGATCGATCACGGTTTCGGATACAAGACCAGATATGCCCATCTCAAGTCGGTAGGTGTCGGCGAGGGCATGAAGGTGAAAAGGGGAGAGTGCATCGGACTCAGCGGCAATTCAGGCCGTTCGTCAGGCCCTCACCTGCATTATGAGGTGATCTACAAGGGCAACTATGTGAATCCGGCAAACTACTACGACCTGACCATCACTCCAGAGGAGTATGCGACCATGGTCCAGGACATCGCGGATGCGTCTGAAAGGATAACCTTGCATCCGTCGCATCAGAAGAAGAAAAGATAATGGCGAGCGAGTATACATATGACAAGGACAAGGTAGGTTTCCGAAGGGTGAGGACTTCCGTATGGAAATGGTTCCGCAAGGGCTTGCTGTTCCTTGTGGCTACCCTGTCGATGGCGGTTCTGTATTATGTCGTCTTCGCATTGTTCTTCAGTACGGAGACCGAACGCCGTCTGAAGGCAGAGGTCGATATGTATGAGCGCGAGATGCCGGAGCTGGAGCGCAAGGAAAGCCTGCTTTCCGATGTGGTGGAAGGCCTCAAGGCCAGAGACAACCGTATATATGAGGAGATTTTCCATACTACGGCGCCGGATATGGACAGACTCTCGTCCATGGACTTTCTTGCGGACTTGGATTCGATACCGGACGACAACATCGTCAGATATGCGGAAGGCAAGCTTGCTTCCATAGAGCTCAGCGCCGAAAGGGTAGAGGAGAATTTCAGAAGGGCGATGGAGGCAATAAATGACTCGGGCTTTGTGATGCCTCCTATGACGAATCCCTTGAAGGACTACACTTTCGCTCAGACAGGTGCGTCCGTGGGAAACAAGATAAATCCGTTCTATAAGGTGCCAATGCAGCATAACGGACTTGATATGCTTGCGCATTCTGGAGAACCGGTGTGTGCGTCTGCGGACGGAGTGGTCAAGGAAGTCATAAAGTCAAGGAAAGGCTTGGGAAATGTGGTCGTGATCGACCATGGTAACGGATACCTGACCAGATACGCCCATCTCGCAGACATGCAGGTGTCCAAAGGCAGGAAGGTCAAGCGTGGGGCATGTATCGGATATGTAGGTGTGTCGGGAACATCCTTCGCTCCCCATCTGCACTATGAGGTGCTTAGGGATACGGTGGTCCTTGATCCTATAAACCACCTTTTTGCATCGGTGACCCCGGAGGAATATATGAACATGATGGTGATGTCTGTCTCGACAGGGCAATCCCTTGATTGATAAGATGTCCCGGAATAAAATATGATTTATGGAAAAGTATTTCTACACAGTAGGCGAAGTTGCGGCGATCATAGGCGAAAGCACGTCCCTCGTGCGTTTCTGGGCCAATGAGTTCCCGAAATTCATCAAGCCTCAGCGTAATGGAAAGGGCAACAGGCTCTTTACCAAGGAAGATGTGGATGTCTTCAAGCAGCTCCACATGCTGGTGAAGGTCGAAGGCCTGACTCTTGAGGGAGCGGCCAAAAGACTGAAGGGTGAGAAGAAGGAAATAATCAGCAAGGCGCGTGTATTGGAGACCCTCAAGGGTATACGTAAGCAGCTGGAAGAAATACGCAAGGATCTGTAATGTCATGAAAGTAAAGGATATAGCAAATGTCATAGAGGCATTCGCACCTCTTTCCATCCAGGAAAGCTGGGATAACAGCGGCCTGTGCATAGGATCTCCTGAGTCGGAGGTGACGTCGGTCCTCCTTGGACTTGACTGCACTCCGGAACTGGTGGACGAGGCGATAGAGTGCGGCGCTGATATGATAGTGACCCACCATCCCCTCATATTTTCGGGCCTTAAGAAGATAAGTCCGGACGACATTGTCGGCGAGACCGTCATGAAGGCTATCGCCGCCGGTATATCAATATACGCGGCTCACACCAATTCCGATAAGGTGCTTTCTGGTGTCAGCGGTGCCATGGCCGCCAGACTCGGGCTTGAGAATGTGGAGATATTGGATGAGGATGGAGATGGTACCGGCCTTGGTGTGGTGGGCGACCTTCCGAAGCCGATGTCGGCTCAAGAGGCAGTGGCTTTCGTCAAGGAAAGGTTCGGTCTCAAGGCCATGAGGACATCGCGTCCGATTGACGGTCCGATAAGCAGGATCGCCATGTGCGGCGGCTCTGGCGGCTCGCTGATAGGGGCGGCCGTCAGGTCAGGCGCTCAGCTGTACATCAGCGGCGACATTTCATATCATAATTTCTTTGCACGCAAAGGCTTTATGATCATGGATATAGGACATTACGAAAGCGAAAAGGAAATAGTGGAAATTTTATTTTCTTTGTTAAGGAAAAATTTTCCTACCTTTGCGGTTCGCATTACGCAGAATATAAATAGTAACCCGATATATTATTTTTAAGCGATATGGCTAAAAAGACTAAGAAATTTGACACTCCGATTGACCAGAGAGAGACATTCGTGTCTATCCAGAAGACATTCGCAGACTCGGATCTTTCAGTAGCTGAGAAGCTCAGGACCCTGTATGCGCTTCAGCAGGCAGACACAGAGATTGACAAGATTCTCCAGCTCAGGGGTGAGCTTCCGCTTGAGGTTGAGTCTCTCGAGCGTGAGATCGCAGATCTCAAGGCAAAGTCTGCGCGCATTTCAGAGCACATCGACGAGATGACACACCTCATCTCAGAGAACAAGCTCAACATCGCAGAGTGCGACGCACAGATCGAGAAGTACAAGGCACAGCTCGAAAACATCTCGAACAGCCGTGAGTACGACTCTCTCAACAAGGAGATCGAGAACCAGGGCCTCCTCAGAATGATTGCTGAGAAGCACATCGGTGAGGCAAAGGAGCGCATCCAGGAGAAGAAGGCCGACCTTGAGACTATCAAGGAGAGAATCACAGTAAAGTCTGACGACCTCGCAGCAAAGAAGGAGGAGCTTGCGACAATCGTTGAGGCTACTGCAGCGCAGGAGGCGGAGCTTCGTGCAAAGAGAGAGACTTGTGCGGAGAAGATCGATGCAAGAACAATGAGCGCGTACGAGCGTATCAGAGAGAGCTGCAACAATCGTCTTGCAGTGGTATCTGTGTTCAACAGCGACTCATGCGGTGGATGTTTCAACACAATCGCACCACAGAGACTTATCGACATTGCATCTAACAAGAAGATGATCATCTGCGAGTACTGCGGAAGAATTTTGGTGAATCCAGATTTTGAATAGTCAGAATCCAAGACAATATGGCCAAAAAAAAGGAATCAGGAGTAAATCTTGATACATTAGGGCTTGAGGTGGGCAATAGACCGCCTCAAGCTCTTGATGTAGAAGAGGCTGTCCTTGGAGCTCTTCTGATTGAGCCCAACTGCGTCGATGACGCTATGGGAGAGCTCACCTCTGCATGCTTCTACAGTGAGAAGCACAGGATCATATTCGATGCCATGAGCGCATTGGTCAAGGAGCATGCCGCCCTTGACCTGCTGTCGGTTTCCCAGAAGCTCAGGGACAGCGGCAAGCTCGATGAGGTAGGCGGCACCGTGTTCCTTGTGCATCTGTCACAGAAGGTAGGTGCTGCTGCGCACATAGAATATTATATAAGGATCCTCAAGCAGAAATGTATCCAGAGGGAGCTTATCACAGCGTCGTATGACATCCTCAAGTCGTCCTATGACGAGTCCATCAATGTCGACCTTCTGATCGACAAGGCGCAGACCAAGATATTTGATGCGATCCAGAACAATGTCAAGAGAGACGTGCAGGAGATCGGATCTGTCATCAACGATGCGCTGGACGAACTCCAGAAACTTCAGGGCAAGACCGGCCTCAGCGGTGTGCCATCGGGTTTTGCGTCCTTGGACAAGATTACTCAGGGATGGCAGCCTTCTGACCTCATCATCCTTGCGGCACGTCCTTCGATGGGTAAGACCGCATTCGTGCTCAACCTCGCCAGGAATGCTGCGGTTGACTTCAATGTCCCTGTAGCTATCTTCTCGCTTGAAATGCCTGCCGTGCAGCTTGCAAAGCGTATGATGGTGTCGGAAACCAAACTGAATGCCGACAAGTTCAAGGGAGGAGAGAAGATCGCCGATTGGGAGTGGAAACAGCTTGACATCCAGCTCAAGAGACTGGTGAAGGCACCTATATATATAGATGACACTCCGTCGCTTCCGATCATGGAGTTCAGATCGAAGGTGAAGAGGCTCGTCAATCAGAAGGGAGTGAGACTTATCGTAGTCGACTACCTCCAGCTGATGCAGGGTCCTGCGGAACTCAGGGCCATGCGTGAGCAGGAAGTTGCCGCGATCTCACGAATGCTCAAGGCGACAGCCAAGGAGCTGAACGTGCCGATCATCGCCCTTTCGCAGCTTTCGCGTAACGCTGAGAACCGTCAGGGAGGAAATCGTCGTCCTCAGCTCAGTGACCTGCGAGAGTCGGGTTCCATCGAGCAGGATGCAGATATGGTAGTATTCATCCACAGATTTGACTATCAGGGACTTTCTGAGAATGCAGAGGATATCGGAAGGACTCAGATCATTATCGCGAAGCATAGAAACGGTGCCATTGCGGATGTGGACATGAAGTTCCGTGCTGACGAAGTACGTTTCGTCGACCTTACGGACACTGTCTTTGCCCAGGCAGACAGCGTAGGCGTGGATTCTGCAATGAACAGCGATGCTGCTCCAGGACCATACCCTCCTATGCCGGATACATATGATCCGTATCCGTCTGATGGTTTCGGTGGCGAAGGCAGCTTTGCATAGTGACCTGACATATGCGTCACATATATAAGATACTGATTCTCCTGTGTACATTTCTGGCGGCTTTGCCGGTATGTGCGCAGGAGAATGATGTTTCCAGACAGACCTATTGCATACCGGTAAGGACTGTAGCGGAGGAGGAGCTTGCTTATCAGGCAGGGGAGAAGCTTGTCTTCACCATGCATTATGAGTGGGGCAACATAGACTCCGATGTGGGGACCGGCTATGTCAGGCTGGATACGGTCAGATTCAATGGCCAGAAGGCGTTTCATTGCGCTGTAGACGGCAAGACCACAAGGCTTTTCGACCTTTTCTTCAAGGTCCGAGAGGATTTTGACTCGTGGTTTACATGTGAGGGACTGCGTCCGCTGAAGTTTACGCGTGATACCCATGAGGGTAAATACGTTGCAAAGAACACCTATATATATGATTGGAATGCTCCGGAACCGTATATTGCGGCCGATGTGTATTCGTCCAGCAGCGGACAGAGAAACCTTGAACTGCCGTTGACGTCGTGCACCTATGATCTTCCGGCGTTGTTCTTTCTTGCCAGGAACATGGATATAGAGAACATTGTTCCGGGTAAGAAGTATCCGATGACCTTCGCGATCGATGATGACGTGTATAATGTGTATTTCATTCTATATGGCCGTGAGACGGTCAAGGTGAAGGGGCTCGGTACGGTGAAGACGATCAAGTTTGCGGCGAGGCTTGTTGCCGGAGAGGTGTTCAATGGTGAGGAGGATATGATGATATGGATATCCGATGATGAGAACAGGATTCCGATCAAGTTCGAGGCTCCGATCCTTGTAGGTACCGCATCGGGGCGCCTCAAATCATATGAAGGATTGAAATATCCTTTCAGTTCATTGATAAAAAGGTAGTGACACGTCATTGCGAGGAGCGTCAGCGACGTGGCAATCTGTTAAATTATGTATTTATGTCAAAGAAGAATGAGATAGTTCATGCCG
>JAEIGA010013150.1_pt1 | contig 12592 bp, 18 predicted proteins | sample 9270691 | NCBI WGS metagenome assembly JAEIGA01 (sample SAMN17057246, study PRJNA624740) | gut metagenome | biome: biome; isolation source: fecal sample | host: Bos grunniens | place: China: Xizang | collected 2019 | reverse complement strand
ATGAGCGCGTCTATCGCATCCGTCTGCCCTTCCATCAGTTCAAGAAGTTCCTGTTTCCATCTGATTAGCATTTCGGTCTGTTCCCGAATTGCGTTCATGTCTTCAAGCTGCTTCTTTTGCCGATCCACTGCGGTTTTGTCACTGAGCAGCTTGTTGCTTTTGCCCCTGTTGCAATCCCGGCATGAAGTGACAAGGTTTAACAGGTCGTTTTTCCCACCTTCTGAAACCGGCAGAATATGGTCAATTTCCAGAATCACGTCAGGTGCGCCGCGCCCGCAGTATTGGCATTTAAAGGAATCACGCTTGAAAACCTCAAACCGAAGCCCTTTCGGTATGTTCTTCCTATTCCCTGCCATCTTTTCTTTTCACCTCTTTGTGCGTGTGCATCGGAATCCAAAGCCCGTTGTTGCCCATGTTTTCAGCCATCCATGCCGAAGCCTTTTCAAAGCTCAGATGATTCAGGGCGGCAGCGGCTTCGTAAGAGAATTCACCCGCTTCAAGTTTTTCTGTCGCACGCTGTTCAAGCTCCATTTCTGAATGGTTGGCTTCTACCAAGTACAGGTCAAAGCCCTTCGCTTCAACGCCGTCCAGTGTGCCCGTATCAACGGCATACAGGCATTTTCTTCCGTCCCGCGTGTAAATCTTCAACCCGAAACAGTCAACGTTGTGGCGAAGCTGTACAGGCTCAACGGCGAACGTTCCGTAATCGTACTTTCTGCCGATCTGCAACACGTCAATGTTGTGCCGGTCAACTTCTGCCGCCAGAAGGTTACGCGCCAGAAACGCGCCTGCACAGAATCGCAGGGTTGGACGCAGTGCCGCCAACGCCTTTATGGTAGATTTGTTGAAGTGGTCACCGTGTCCGTGACTGACGAACACAACCTGAAGACCGCGATAAACCGGCGCGACAGCCTTGAACGGCACGCCCATGTCAAGCGCAAGCGCGTTGTCCAGAATCGTGCAGTTGCCGGTTGAACCTGTGGCAATGATGTTTACATCAAAACCGCTCAGTTTCATGTCAGTTCATCAAGGTTGACAGGCTGCACCGTTCTGCGCCTGCGCTGCGGTTCTGGCTGCGCTGCTGCCGGGGCGGGTTCTGCCGGGGTCTGTGCCTGCGGTTGCGGAGCTTCGGCAGGGGCTTCTTTCATGCGGTTCAAAAAGTAGTCATTGCCGACAATGCCGTCTTTCAAGCTGCGGTAGACCTTGCCAAGCCGCACAATATCGGCTTCGCTGAACGCTTCAACGTTCTTGCCGATAAACGCCCGGAGCTGTTCGGGGGTTACCTCATATTCCGCGAACTTCGCAACCATGTCTTTGATCCGATCCTCAAGGGGCACATTGCTGCCCGCTTTCAAGGTCAGTTCGCACTGCTTCACCGCACTGTCGATTACGTCACCGGGGATGATTGCCAGAATACAGGAACGCACGCGGCGGCTTGCCTGATTCGCCACCATTTCGTAAATGTCGCGGGGGTCGGTAAGCGGGTAATCCCCGTTTTTCGTGTGCCGCTTGTGCGGAACGGTGAAAACCTTGGTCTGGCGGGTATTGGTTTCCAAGTCCCATGCATACGCCATAACCTGCGATTCGCCGCCCTTCTGTTCAAGCTCCACATAGCCGAAATCAATGTTGCCCCAAGACTGCGCCACACATTCGGCAAGCCTGATACTTGGGCCGGTCACGGTTGTGCCGCCGCGTGAATACTCATAAATTGCGGCTTCTGCCAGACTGCGCCGGGTGCAGGCGCGTAGGATTCTGTCATTGCTTTCGCGCTCATCGCGGGGGAAACGCTTGGCAACGATCATAGCCGCCTGTACTTCTTGCGCCTGTCTGCTTGTAACCATTGCGGTGGTTACGCTCTGTGCCGTAATGCCCTGCGGCGCATCCCCGAATACGTTCAACTCATTAGCCATAATTGATACCCTCCTGTTTCAAAAAGTTTTTGATTTTAATTGCCTGCTCCCGCGTAATTCCGTAGCAGGTGAATGTCACGTCATAAAATGCCGTGTCGTGCGTTTCTTGGGCTTCTGTGACAATCGGCGGCTCAAAGGTAGGAATTTGTACGGCTGCGGCTTCTTGCCGTTCTCGCGCCGTTCTGCGGGCTTCAGCGGCTTCTTGTTCTGATTGAATTCTGCGCCTGCGCCCCTGAACGATTGCAACCGCCTGCCCAACGTCAAAGCATTTCTTGTACTCCACCATGATTTCGGCATCGTCTTCCAACTGTTCAACACGGTCAACGTCTGCGGAAATTTTCGCCATGATGTTGGCAAGACCTTCGCGCAGCTTCTTCTTGCCCGCGCTCTTTGCGTCTGCAAGGCTGATCTTCAACCCGGCAAGGTTCATCGCGGTTTCAAACGGCAGAAAGTCAATTCTTTCAAACCGGCACAACTCGTCAAAGTATTCGCGTAATTCGGTTTCTGCCTGCCGCTTCAACTCGTTTTCAAAGCTGTCAACCGCGTTCTTCAGGGCGTTGTCTGCGGCGGTAAAGCTGTCTTTGACGCACTCTTTGTAAGCGGCTTCAACTTCATCCCACGGTGTAAGATACTGCTTCTTCGCGGCAATGCGCTGCTTGTCGTATGCGTCAAACTCTTTCCGCATCTGCGCCCGCATCGCCTTAACAGTCTGTATGCTGTCCTCTGTGGCAACCATCGTCTTTGCCTGTTCAGCAATCCCGCCCCACAAGGCTTTGACCGCCTGCAACTGTTCGGCAATCACCGGCAACCGTTCAATGGTAATCAATGCGGTTGTCGTTTCATTCATCTTCGTCTTCCTCCTCCTGTTCATCGTCATCGTATTCGTCTGTGTTCGGTTCTTCTGTCAGATAAAAGAACTCGTTTCTGTACCGCTCTGCGCCGTCCCCGATCCACGGCGGGTCTGGCAGGTCAACCCATCGCATCAGATTTCACCCCGTCCCGCATCAGCCGCAGAAATGCACGCTTCGGAATCTTCACCCGGCTTTTAACCACTATCACCGGGAAACCCAACGAAAGCGGGTCTGTAACGGCTTGGTCATGGATGTTCTGTGATTTCGCGCCCAGAACCGGCGCAACCTGCGAACACGTCAACCAGTCACGCGGGAACGCTTCAAGTTCGTCAAGCGTCATCGTCTTCCCCTTCCTCATAGTCTTCAAACCAATTAATTTGACCGGGCAGAACATCATATTCCATCCACCAATTAAAAACGTCTGTCGCGGTTGCGCCTGTAATTGAATTGCCAAAAGCGCGAAATGGTTTGTTCCGTTGCCGTCTTAGTTCAAGCATCCTTTCAAATGCCTTGATGTAATGCCACTGGTATTTTGGCCACCGCCTGAAATCTCTCTCTCTCTCTCTTGTGCCTGCCATTGGGCAACCGATACAGCCAAGGCGGTGAAATCCTTCGCTGTAAAGTTCGCAATACGGGATTCCGTTGCCCCGTATGAACGTCCACACTTCCGCGTCAGTCCAGTCAATAATTGGGTTTACTGTGGTCTTGTGCCGCTTGTAACATTGCTCCACCAATCTGCGGCTGTCTTCGTTGTCGTTGGTGAGAATCAAACCGCCGTGGCGTGGCCCAACCCTGAAATTGTCCTTTTGTTCTTCTGGCAGCGTCTTTTTGCCTTGAATCACAACCGCGCCTTGATTGATCTTGCGGTTGACGCTTTCAGCCCAACGAACGCCGGTCACCGTCATGCGCCCATCCCCGCCGCTTTCTTTCAGCTTCTCGCAACAGTAACGTGCCACGCGGGTCGGCGGGAGCATCTTTTCGGGTATCAGATTCCACATTGTTATGGGCTTGCCTGCAAGTTTCTTATTCTTGTAGGTTTCCGAATAATACGGAATCTCGCGCACAACGTCAGGGTGCTTCTCTTTGATGAAGCGAACCAGTTCTGGCGGGTCAACGCTTGTGACTCGGTAAGTTGCGTCATATTTCACGCCTGCCATGTCCAAAAGGAATTTGCAGGTTATGGAATCCTTGCCACCGCTGAACGCCAAATAATAACCTTCTGGCGGTTCAAACGCTTTCAGCCGTTCAATGCTCTTCTGAACCTTCTTTTCAAGTTCTGTCATCGTTTTCCCCCTTTCGCGCTTTTCGTGAATTAAATTCACGTTTCAACTTAAAAAAATACGGTTCACGTCTTCGGCAGACAGGTCAAGGACGGAAACAAGGGTTTTAATTTCCGATTCCTTGAATTCGTTTGTGCCTGCCATCTTCAGTGAAAGCCCGGTTGCCGAAATGCCCAACGCTTCGGCAATGTGCTTTCTACTTACGTTCTTGCGTGCGATTTCTGCCCGAAGTTCGTCACGATTCACCATGTCACCCCCTTTCTTTTCCAGACCTCCCGCCGGTTGGCGGGAACGCACCGGGCTTGACTGCTGTTTATACTCGCCCGGTCGAGTTTTAGAATTCTGTTAGTATTTGAAATTCACCGTCCTTTTTGATGCAGCCATAGGTGTAGCCGTTAAGCTCCATTTCCTTGTTGGCGTAGAAGTGAAGTTCCCCGTTGTGATACCAGAAGTCGAAGATTGCGTCCGGGTAATGTTCCTTTACATACTGCCAATAAGCGTTAATGTTCGGTCTGTTTTCTTTCATTTTCGTTTCCCCTTTCTGCCGGTTTAACCATCCCACCGGCAAGGTTGTTAGTTTTATGCGACTTTGTGAATCAATGTGCGGAAGTGGAAGCACTGAATATTGTAGCCGCCTGCGCCGATCGTTTCGACTTTCGCCGTTCCGCGTTCCCCGTGGATGAAGCCGTTAAGTTCTCCCTTTGCGCCAACTTCAAGGCTTGACGCGTCCGTGATTTTCCCGGTAATTCTGTTCGTTCTTTCGATGATGTCATCGTATTTGGCTTCTGCGTCTGTGTTCAGGTCTTTCGTTAGTTTCTCAATGTCAAGCGCGAATTCGTAAGCGGTTCGGTCTTTATTCAGTGCCCGCGTAATATAGGGGTAAAGAAAGTTCCACCGGCGACAAAAGGCTTCATCTTCTTCGCAGTGTTCTTTATACAACCGCTTTCTTTCCGGGTCGTTAAACTTAAGCCCGCGCACCTTTTCATCGTATTCCTTTCTTGCTTTGTGCTGTTCTTCAAGGTCTGCAAGGTACTTCGGCAGGCTGTTCACATAGAAGGTTTTTACCCGTTCTTTCCAGTTCTCAAGGAACACAAGGATTGCTTCAACGTTTCTGCTGTTCGCCTTTTCCGTTTCTGCCTGAAGCTCTGCCCGGTACTTTTCAAGGGCTTCTTTCGCTGCATCCAAGTCGCGGATTGTGTGCTTCTTGTCGTACTCGCTGTAATAGTAGGGATTTACTTCCCAATTCGTGGATTCTGCCTTTTCGATCCGGGTCAGCTTCTTTGTGAGCTTTTCGATTTCCTTTTCTTTCCCTGCAATCCTCTTGTTAATGAATTCGATTGTTGCCATTTTTGTTTCCTCCTGTTTTTCTCCATATTTTGGGCGGGTGTCCATTGTCAATTGTGAATCATATTCACTATTCTTGAGTATAAGATAGCACAACCGTGAATCATTGTCAACACTTTTTTTGAGATTTTTTAAAAAAAGTTGACAGAGAATCACATTTGTTATATATTGTTCTCTGGGGGTGAATACATGACAACAGGAGAAAAAATAAAAATGCTGCGGAAAGCGGCAAAAATGTCGCAAGACGAACTTGCGAAGCTAACCGGGTATACAGACCGGTCAAGTATTGCAAAAATTGAATCTGACAAAAGCGAATTGACTGAATCGAAAATCAAGTTGTTTGCGAAAGCACTGAACACAACCCCGGCTGTTATACTTGGGCTGCAAGAACCGGCTGTTTCGGAAGAATTCGTAACTTTCGGAATCATCGGAGAAGTAAAAGCGGGATATGACCATTATGCAGAATACGAAGACGAAAACGGTGAAATTGATATACCTGTTTCTTGGCTGAAGGGAAAGCCAAAGAGTGATTATTTCGTATTGCAGGTTTCGGGGGATTCCATGTTTCCAATGTATCAGGACGGGGACGTTGTTTTGATCCTGAAGCAGAAGACAATGAACTATTCCGGGCAAATATGCGTTGTTCGGTATGATGATGACAAGGCAACCCTGAAGCGGGTTGAATACATCCCGGAAAACAACAGTATGAACCTTGTGCCGGTCAACCCGAATTTCCCGCCGCTTGTCGTGAAGGGCGAAGAATTAGACCATTGCGAAATATTAGGTATTCCGCGCATATTGATACGGAGAATCTGACAACATGGACGTTTGTAAAAAATGCGCCGCTGCGCTGCCAGAAGGGGCGTTATTTTGCCCGCAGTGCGGAAGGGCGGTAAATTACACCCCCACGCCCAGAAAGCGCGGGAACGGGCAAGGAACGGCTATAAAGCGCGGTAAGACTTGGACAGGGATAAAGCCGGGTTACAAGTACACGGGCGAAGATGGGAAACGGCACAGGAAACGACCGACAAAGGGCGGCTTTCCCACGAAGAAAGACGCGCTTGCGTGGGCTTCGTCCGGGGCTGACGGCGCGGAAGAAGCTGCGCCCCGCCTGATTGACCTGTGGGAAACGTGGTCAAAGAATGATATGCTGAAGTTGTCCAACTCCAAGCAGTGCGCCTATAAGATTGCCCGCCGCAGGCTTGAGCCGATCATAGCCCGGCAAATTGACAGCCTGACGGTTGACGATCTGCAAAACGTCATCAACGAAAAGTGTTCGTCATACTACACCGCCAAAGACTGTAAGAACCTGCTTTCGAACCTGTACAAAAGGGCAATGGCTTCGAACGGCAACCGGGGACGGATCAGCCAGAACCTTTCCGAATTCATCGTACTTCCCGCCATAAACGAAAAAGAAGCCGCCCCGCTTACCCCCGAAGAAGTGGGAAAGCTCTGGACGGCTTACGAAAACGGCAGCAGAATTGCCGGGTATGTGCTTGTAATGATTTACACCGGCATGATGCCGGGCGAATTGCTTGAATGTCGGAAGAACATGGTTGACCTTGAACTGCATGAAATACGCGGGGCAGGTCTGAAGACCAAAGCGCGAAAACAAACCGCCATAGCGTTCCCGGCGTTTCTCGCGCCGGTTCTTGCCGATCTAATGGCACAGAGCGCAAGCGTGAAGCTGCTTGCCATGAACAAGGATAACTTTTATCATGAATTCTATAACACCATAGAAGCCGCAGGCATAGACAACCCGGAATTCATCGGCGCAGGCGGGAAGAAAGACCACCGCATAACCCCGTACAGTTGCCGCCACACATACGGCACTGAAGCGGTCAAGATGGGGCTGCACCCGGCTGTAATTCAGAAGATGCTTCGCCATTCCAACACAAAAACACAGGAAAAATACACCCATCTGGGCGGGGACGCGCTGCACGCCGCTGTCGAACAAATACAGAAAGCCCAATGAAGGGCGGCAGCTTGTTAACCACCGTGTTAACCATAGAGCGGCATTTTATGGAATTTTATGGCACTTTTCGCAAAAAATCAGGGAACGGCGGCTTTCGATTCTGAGAACATACAGAAACAAAAAATACCCGAAACCAACCTAATTTGGTCAGTTTCGGGTATTTTTGGCGCAGAAGGAGGGATTTGAACCCTCGCGTGCTTTTTAGACACCTACTCCCTTAGCAGGGGTTTCAAGAAGTCAACAAAACAAGGGCTATTCGGCTCTTTTGTCAACCACTTGTTAACCATAGAAATTTAGTTGACTTCCAACGCACCCAACGCGTTGAACGCGTTAGAAAGCCCCTGTTTGCGTTGGATTTCTTAGTTGACGGGTAGTTGACTGCCTATTTCGTCAACTGCTTGTAAATCTGATGCGCTCCTGTTGCTGCTAACCCTGAAACGATCCCGATTGCAACAGCCGTGAGCGGGTCACCTGCGGGGAACTCTGGCATTACATACGTTGCGACAACGCCAAGAACGCCGCCGCACGCCCCGGCAATGACCGGCAACCACTTGTTGTCAAGCGGCGTGGCTTTCACAGCTTCAACGATCAGAAACACAATGACCGTAATTACGGGAACGGCTACAATACCAAGGCTTTCAATTATTTCCATATCAATACACCCCTTTTCACGCGTGCGCTTTGCTGTTTAAATAGACTTCAATTTTATTGATGGATTCTGTAACCGCTCCGTCACAGCCAAGTTCCTGAAGCCCCTTTAAACACGCCAGAACGCCGGTTGTTAACAACTCTTGTTCTTTCTTAATGCTTCTGATTTCGTCCGAATCTTCGCCCTGTTGATGAAACCACCCGAAGACCTTTGCAAGATACTTTACCAACGCGACAAACGCGGCAATCACCGCCGCAGCCGTGACAATCGTTTGCCACGTCAATGTAAGCTGAACCATTGGATTCAACCCCCTTCAAACAACTTTCCCCATGTCTTCGGGCCAACGATCCCGTCATGTTCGGACGGTTGCCCCGGAAACATGGATTTTTGAAACGTCTTTACTACATCTTCCAAGTAACTGCCGAAATTGCCGTCAATCTGGGCAATCATGTAGCCGCGTGCATATAGCACCGCCTGAAGTACGGCAACGTCAGGCCCTTCCATGCCTTTGCAAATCACGCGGGGAGGCCAGTATTCCGTTGCGGGTATGGTTTCCCATCCTTGCGGCGGTTGCGGCTGCTGCTGATCTGCGGGCGGGTCTGGTTGTGCGCCGTTCTGCCATGCGTTCAGGTCAAGCTGTGTTTTCAGTTCTTGCGCGTCACGAAACCGCGTATCAACGTTTTTGATTGCGGGGTTTTCGAAGTCATAGCAGATGCGTTTTGTGCATTGGTATACGTCATTGCTTGAACAAAGAAAACGCCACAGTTCTGGAAAATCCGTTTTCAACTCCGAAATTGCAAAGTCAACTTGTAGCAGAACATTGTCAATGGCTTTCCCTGATGCCTTCCAAGCGTCCCACAACGCGGATTTACGGGTCGGATATGTCCATTGCGCCAAACCGAAGCCCCGCGCCTTGCAGAATTCGGCTTTTGACATTGCGCCCGACATGATCCGGGAAACGTAATCTTTCGAAAGCGTGCGGTATCTGTCGTTGTCACCTTCAAGCCGCCCCGGTTCGCAACATGATTCTGCCTGAAAGTTGCCAAGCATACCAAGTGCGCCCGCTTCGGTCATGCCTGCTTGTCGCAGGCGGTTAAAAATCGTTTGCGCGTAACTCATTTTTGTATGAATTCCTCTATAAATTCCTCAAGTTCGTCTTGTGTAATCATGTTTTTAACTCCCTACCAAGACCGCACAAGCCGAAAACAAGCAAGATATACTTCGTCAGTGCTTGCACAGCTCGCGCATAGAATGTCATTTTCGCTTTCAGGTTTAACAACGTTCCACCCAATCATATAACAAGCTGCACCAGTCATTTTTGCTCTGCAAACCAAATAACATACATATTCTTCAGTTTTGTCATTTGTTACAAACCGCGCAGTGCTGTCAATGGTAATCTTTCCGACATTCCACAAGCACCCGTTGATGTTGCTGTTCTGATGGTCAAGAATCACTTTGCCGTAAGGGAGATAACTTGACATATACGCTGAGTTTGGTTTGTCAACGTAGTAATTTGCCAGTTTCCCGTCATTGTCCGTGTAAACGGGTGTTTTTGTACCAAGGTCGGAAACCTCCCACACAGCAACCGCCCCGTCAGGGATTTTCACCGCTGACGCTGCGGAAACGGTCACAGCGTAGGAAACAAAAGTGAAAAGAATAATAGCAGCGGCAATAAAGGAAAGCAATCGCCTAATCATCTGACTTTTCCCCACCATCAAACAGCGGTTTATCCCATTCCGGGTTATACGGCATTGCGTTTTTTATCTCATATGCAATATAAGCCAACACAACAACCAAAACAAAAACAACAACCTTCATATCAGCCTAACTTAATCCCTTCAACGTAGTCAAGTTTTAAAGCCCAGTTTTGGTTTGTGTTTGTCTGTGCCAGTGTTGCCGTTGTGCTGTTTGACGTTGTTGAAATGCTTGTTAAATCAAGTTGTGAATTGTAATAAAGGGTCGGCGTGCTTGCTGTTGTGCTTGGGTCTGAAGATGCTGAAAGTGAAATTGTACGCGAAGTCAGCGGTAACAAGTTAAAAACCTTTGGGTTAAACATCCACTGGTACATTTGTGCGTTTGTGTGTGCGTAGAAAATTATATAATCGTAATTGTATATATTATCATTCAGCGTGATTGTCCCGGAAGTTTTCGAGTTGCCGATCCAGTTAGCAAGAACAACGCGCTTTAAGCCTGTGTTGATTGTACTGGTTGCCATGTTTTAAACCTCCCCAAGCGTCACAATTAATGACGTTGCCGCCTTTGCAGTTCCGTATACCGTCAGACCGCCCGCGCTTGTCGTAACGTCCCACGTTGACGAATCTGCAAGGATAGAACTGTCAGAAACTTCCCACGCGATAACAACCATGTTCGCATTTATGTCCATGTCGCTTGTTATTTGCCCGATTGTGGCGGGGGAAGCAGACGCGGCAATTGAAACGATTTTCTGAACAAGGGCGTTTTCTTTTGACGTGTCAGACGGGTGTACATGATCTTCGCGGGAGTACGCCGTTGCTGTACCAACCGCCGCAGTTCCGTCCATCAAAGGCGTTGAAGAGCCGGGAGAACCTTGCCCGTCCTGACCCTGATACGCCGTTGAATAAAGAACCGTTGTGCTGTCGTTGTCAAACGTCAGGGTTGTCTTTGTCCATGCCCACGTTCCGGGGCTTGTTGCCGGTCTGGTATTGCTCCAAGACGTTGGCACAGTTGTGCCGCTGTTGCTGTTGGCATACTGGTAAGCAGTTCCCGTAACAACAGGGGCAGGCCCGACAGTTCCAACAGAGCTGTAACCGCTGTCAACGTATGCCGCGCTGTTTTCGTCCCATATCATCCAGTTTTTTGTTGTGCTGTTAATGTATGGCGGGTGAGAAGACGCGCCAAGCACGCCCGCAATCTGTAACGACAAGATGTTGTAATAGTCCGATGACAGAAATTCCGTATCAGTTACCGCTGACGGCTGCACATTGTTCGCCCATCCAAACGCGGAAACGCGTGCGTCATTCGTGTCGTAAAACTCCAACTGCATCAACACAGTACCGGCAACGGTCAAAGCCTGCTGTACAATCTTGACTGTTGCAACGTTCCCCGTCCATGTCACGGCGGGGTTGCCGTCTTCGTCAACGTCATAGACGCAATTTGTCCCGTCTGGCTTGTGCGCCCTGACAACTCCGTGATAACCCGCTTGCGGATTCCAAGCGGCAGAACCGTCAACAAGCGTGGCGGTAATTTCTCTTGAAAGCGTATCACCCTGAACAGCCCACGATACCGTTGCAATGTTCGGGAGTTGAAGGTTCAGGGTCAAAGAAGTTGTTGAAGGATTCATAGATTATTCCTCCTCTGCTGTTCGGTCGTAGATGTTGAACATCTTTACGCCCTTTTTGCTGCTGATTAGATAAGTTGCATGGTACGGAATTCCGTTAATTGCGCCAGACGCAAGGGAAGAATAATAAACGTTTAACGCTTCGTTATACGTTGCCCGGTCGAAGGTCTGCGAAGCAACCACGCCGGTTGCCAACTTCTGCACTTCCGTTATTGTATAAAACTCATCCATTGTTTATTCGTTCCTTTCCTCATAGCCGCCTGAAAGACTTGCTTTGATTCCATAGGGTTCTTGCATGAGATAATCCAACGTTGTGAAATCATGAAGAACATAATTCCCGTATGTTATTTCGTTCGTCATTTCAGGGTTTGAAAAAATTGCGGCGGCTTCGGCAAAAGTCACGTCAGAAAGCGCAACAAAGGCTTTTCCGGGGATTGTTGCGAAAAACGCGCAAGGATATGAAGCCCCGTTTGCAAATGTAACCGTGTCCATAAAAAGCCCCCTTTATGCCTGATATTCCCAAGGGTAATGCATAATGCCGTTAACCTCAAAAGGCGTGCCGCGTACAAAGCCATAGCCACCTTGTGCAAGGTTGTTGCGTGCTGTAATGTTCTGCGCTGAAAAGTATGTCGGCCCGCTTGCCCCGGCAACAATAGCCCCGCCATAGTCTGCAGCATAGCCAAGGTTGGTGTTGATTCCGTTTACCGTGTTGTTGGTGGTTATCGTACTCAATGCAATTTTGCCGCTTGAGCCGCCTGTAACTGCGTTGGTGGCAATCTTGTTGGTCGAAACGGCTGACGTGTTTATTGTGCGTTCAACAACCGCGTTGTCATTTATCGGGTCTGACCCAATCGTTTTGCTTTTGATGTTCTGCCCGTTAATGTTTGTCACGTTGATGCTGTCGGCATTAATCGTCCCGGTTGTTATGTTGCTTGCGTTGATGTTAACAACCCGAAGCACGTTCGCAAACAGCGTGCCGCCGTCTTGGAAGGTCGCGCCCATTGAGAACGGGCCGTTGTAGCCGTTCACGCTTGCCGCCCATCCCTGATAATTGAACCGCCAAACCTTTTGCGCCGTTGCCGGGTCGGAAGAATCCGCAATATACAGCGTGTCAGGTTCTCCGTCATCGTCTGTGTCCAACAGGCGCACGCTGCCGCCTTTCGCGCCAAGCATTGCCGCCGTAAGCCCGTCATAATAAGCCGCCTGCTGTTCGTTCCAATCACTGTTCACGTTGGTAATGCTCTGAATGATCTGTGTTACCTGTGAT
>JAEIGA010013149.1_pt1 | contig 12593 bp, 8 predicted proteins | sample 9270691 | NCBI WGS metagenome assembly JAEIGA01 (sample SAMN17057246, study PRJNA624740) | gut metagenome | biome: biome; isolation source: fecal sample | host: Bos grunniens | place: China: Xizang | collected 2019 | reverse complement strand
GGACGTTCTGATGGTCAACTATCAGACCCACTACGGCGGAGCAACCAGTATGTATAAAAATCAGCTTTCCGCTGACTTTATCACCCCCTTCCGTGATGAAGCGGAAAAGGAATTTGATTGCTACTTCGTCTATCACAGCGGTGCCTCCGGCAACCTGAACTTTAACTCTGCCATCGCAGGGGAAAAGATCTACCCCAACTTCATCGAAGCCATTGAAGGCTTTATGATCGCCACCCGCGAGGCCGTTGCCAACGAGGAAAAAGTAAACACCGGCAAGGTCGTTGCCATCGAGGACAAATACGTGGCAACCGTTCGCAAAGACAGCGAAGAGAGAGTTAGTCAAGCCAAAGAAGTCAAGGCTGCAGGCTACGAATCTCCCAAGGGTGTCAGCCTGATCAAAAAGTACGGCTTCGGCTCCAAGCGTGAAGCCAACGCCATCATCACCCGCGCAGGAATGGACGATACCAAGGACATTTTGCTCCACGCCATCACCTTCGGTGATATTGCATTCACCTCCTTCCCCTACGAAATGTTTTATAAAAACGGCAAAGATTGCCGCAAAGCTTCTCCCTTTAAGATGACCTTCGTCTGCTCGCTTTCCAACGGTGGTAACGGATACATCCCCACCACGGAAGCCTTCCCCCACAACGGCTACGAGGTTTACGTGTGCCGCTTCGTGCAGGGTACCGGCGAAGCACTGGTAGACAAGATGGTTCAAATGCTGAACAGCTGTAAAGGACAAGCGTAATTTTCTAAGGAGTCTATTATGAAAAAAGTAGTTGCGATCTTCTGCCTTTTGGCAATGCTTCTGCCTTTGTGTGCCTGCTCCTCCTCCATTGCCGTGGAGGAAACGGCTACCGCTACTGCAGAAACCCAAGAGAAAAAAGAAGAAAAGAAAGGCGAAATCGTCTATCCCGACCGTTTTGCCGTAGGTTTTTCCCGCGTAGACATTACCCCTCAGACCCCCATTCCCATTTACAATACCACCGCAACCGGTGTCCACGATCCCCTGTGGCTGACCTGCACCGCCCTCTGGGACGGAAAGACCGCAGCCCTGATCTACTCCGTGGATTCTTGGTTCGTCAACGTTTCCACCACCCAGATTCCCATGAAGCAGCTGGAAAAGAAATTCGGCATTGATCCGAAAAACGTGATGTTCAATTCCACTCACGCTCACTCCGCGCCCAATATCGCCTCCAGCGAAAATCCCGACGTGATCCGCTACTGCTCCTTGTTTTACAAGCAGGCACTGGTAGGAGCCGAGGAAGCGCTGCGTGATCTGGACGTGGTAGAAAAAACCTTTACCGGCAGAGCAAATACCGAGGACGGCATCACCTTCGTGCGCCGCTACCTGATGGGTGACGGAACCTGGAGAGGCATCGCCTCCTCCAATCCCAACAGCGATTTCGTAGCCCACGAATCCAAGGCAGATCCTGAAATGCGCACCATCCGCTTTGACCGCAAGAACAAAAAAGACGTTCTGATGCTCAACCACCAGACCCACTACGGCGGCGCCACCGGTCTTTATCCCGATATGATCTCCGCAGACTTTATTACCCTCCTGCGGGAACAGGTAGAAAAGGATATGGATTGTCACTTTGCTTACCAGTACGGTGCCAGCGCCAACGTAAACTTTATCTCTTTCATTCAAGGCGAGCGCAAGTACGCTTCTTATCCCCAGGCAATTCCCTCCTTGGCACAGACCGTCAAGGATGCGGTAGCGGCTGAAAAGGAAACGGCTACCGGCCCGATCAAATCTGCCTCCACCGAATTTGTAGCCACCGTCCTGCACGATTCCGAAGAACGAGTCAAGCAAGCGCAGGAGATCACCGATGCCGACGAAACCCAAAAGGGTACGCTTGTCGCAAAATACGGCTTTGACTCCAAGAACGAGGCAAGCGCGGTCGTTCGGCGCAACCGTAAGGCAGAAACCGAAAATCTTCCCTTGAGCGTCATCACCTGCGGCGAGATTTGCTTTGCCGCCTTCCCCTACGAAATGTTTGATACCAGCGGTCAGCAGGTAAGAGAGGCTTCCCCCTTTGAAATGACCTTCATTTGCTCTCTGACCAACGGTGCCTTCGGTTATCTTCCCACCGCAGAGGCATTCCCCCACGGACAGTACGAGGTCTTCGTAACCTACTATGTGCAGGGTACCGCTGAGGCGCTTGTTGCCGAGTCCGTCCGTATGCTGAACGAGTGTAAAAACGCAGCCTGACCCGACGAAATTTTTTCAGGAGTTTTATGATGAAAACCATGAGAAAAACCTTCGCTTTGCTTTTGGCTCTGGCGCTGATTCTTCCGCTCTGCGCCTGCAGTTCAGGCCTTGCTACCGAGGAACTCGGCACCGCTGAAAACAAAACCGAAGAAACCAAGACCGCCGCGGCAAATGAAACCGGTGAAATCGTCTACCCCGAAGGCTTTTCCGTAGGCTATGCGCGGGGCGACGTAACCTCCACCCCAATGCCCATTTTCGAGGCAACGGGCGAAACTGCCCACGACCCGCTTCAGTTGACCTGCACCGCCCTTTGCGACGGTGAAAACGTAGCGCTGGTAATGTCGGTCGACCTTGCGGCAATCACCGCATCCCTTGCCAAAACAAGTACGGGAATGATCGAGAAAAACTTTGGCATTCCCGCCAGCAACGTCATCATCAACGCCACCCATACCCACTCCGCTCTTACCGGCGGCAACAGCAGTGATTCAGGCGTGCGCTGGGCCTCCATTTACTACAAGCAGCTTCTGATCGTGGTAGAGAAAGCACTCCGCGACCTTGCCCCCGCAGAAGCCTTTGCAGGTGTATCCCATACCGACGGAATCACCTTCGTGCGCCGCTATCTGATGGAAAGCGGCAAATACCAGACCAATCCCCAAGGCGGCGCAGTTGCCCACGAAACCGAAGCGGACAACGAGCTGCGCACCCTCCGCTTCAAGCGTGAGGGCAAAAAGGACGTTTTGATGGTCAACTATCAGACCCACTACGGTGGAGCTACCAGCATGTATCCCCATCAGGTCTCCGCAGACTTTATTCACCCCTTCCGCCAAACTGCCGAAAAGGAACTGGATTGCCACTTTGCTTACCAAAGCGGTGCTTCGGGAAATCTGAACTTTAATTCCGAGATTCCCGGTGAGCGTAAATATCCCAACTTCGTGGATGCCATTGAAGGCCTTATGATCTCCACCCGCGATGCCATCGAAAAAGAAGAAGCTGTCGCCACGGGAAAAATCGTATGTCAGGCAAATGCCTACGAGGCGAAGGTGATTCAGGACACCCCCGAGCGCATTGCGCAGGCAGAGGAAATCACCGCCCTCTCCCACGATGCCTCCAAGCAGTCTATGCTGGTAAAGCAGTACGGCTTTGCTTCCAAGCGCGAAGCCACCGCAGTGGAAACCCGTGCAGGCTACGGCGAAACCCAAGGGGTTCCTTTAACCGCCATTACCTGCGGTGAGATTGCCTTTACGGGATTCCCCTACGAAATGTTTGACACCAACGGTCAGGAAGTCAGAGCAGCATCTCCTTATAAAATGACCTTTGTTTGCTCTCTTACCAACGGCTCCTTCGGTTACATCCCCTCCGCATTCGCATTCCCCCACGGCGGCTATGAGGTTTACGTGACCCGTTTTGAAAGCGGAACGGCAGAAGAACTGGTTGCCGAAATGGTTCGCCTTTTGAACGTGTGCAAAGCTGCTGCCTAAAACTATTCAAGGAGTTTTTTATGAAAAAAATCATTGCTCTCGTCTGCCTTCTGGCATTGATCCTCCCGCTCTGCGCCTGCAGCTCGGGACTTGCCACCACCGAGCCTACCGCTACGGCGGAAAACACCGCTGAAACCAAGGAAGAAGTAAAAAAGACGGAAGAAAAGCCGAAGGATACCTCCCCCATCGTTTATCCCAAGGATTGCTTTTCCGTGGGTTATTCCCGCGTAGACATTACCCCCGAGGTGCCGATCCACACCTATGACGGTGCCATCGCCCACAAAGTACACGACCCCATCCAGATGACCTGCATCGCCATGAGCGACGGTGAAAACGTATTTTTGCTGTACGGTCTGGACCTGCGCGGCATTCCCACCGGCTTTGCCAACTATTCCGCAGAGAAGATCTCCAAGGAATTCGGCATTCCCGAATCCAATATCTTTCTGAACTGCACCCATACCCACACCTCTCCCGACACCACCGAAGAGCCGGACGTTCTCAGATGGCGTCAGCTCTTTCTCAAGCAGCTGCCCGTTGCAGCGGAAGAAGCACTCCGTGACCTGACTCCCGCCAAGGCATTCGGCGGCATTTCCCACACCGAGGGCATTACCTTCGTGCGCCGCTACCTCCTTGCCGACGGTACCTACAAGTGCAACCCCGGCAGCAGCGACAAACCCGTTGCCCACGAGTCCGATGCCGATACGGAAATGCGCGTGGTTCGCTTTGAGCGTGAAGGCAAAAAGGACGTATTGATGGTGAACTACCAGACCCACTACGGCTCCGTAGGCTCTCTGTATCCCGACAGCGTTTCCGCTGACTTCGTTCATTGGCTCCGCGAGGACGTGGAAGACCAGATGGATTGCCACTTTGCCTATATTCAGGGCGCGGCAGGTAACTTAAACTTCCAGTCCGTCATCCCCGGCGAGCGCAAATACCGCACCTTCGTCGAAGCCATCCCCGCTCTTATTGAGGATATTCAGAATGCAATTGCCGTAGAAAGCGAGCTTGCTACCGGCACCATTTACGGTGATATGGTAGACTACGAAGGCAAAGCCTGGGATTATGAAACCGATAAAATCACGGGCACCCGTGAGATCAACCTGCGCGCAGTAGGCTTCGGTGATCTTGGCTTTGTAGGCGCTCCCTACGAAATGTTTGATATCACGGGTCAGCAGATTCGCGCTGCTTCCCCCTACAACATGACCTTTATCTCCGCTTACACCGGCGGCAGAAACGGCTACGTCCCCCACGCGGAGGGATACGAGCACGGTGCATACGAGGCACAGTGGGGCTGTATGGTTGCCCCCGGCAGTGGCGAAGAATATGCCGGCGAGCTGCTCCGTATGCTGGGCGAGTGCAAAAATAAATAAGATTCGATTCAAATCGCCTGCTCTCACGCAGGCGATTTGCAACAGTGGAAAGGTTCTGCCATGAAAAGAACGATTGCCTTCTTACTACTCTTTGCCATGCTCCTGACCGCAGTTTCCTGCTCTGCGGGACTGCAGACCGCGCGGGAGCAGACAAATACCGAAACCGCGGTGGAAGAAAAAGAAACGGAAGAGCCCCTTCCTACGGGCGAGATCGTTTACCCCGAGGGTTTTTCCGTGGGATATAACCGCCAGAGCGTGGCGCCCGAGGTTTTTCCCGTTCAAACCTACACCTACTTCAACCATATGGGGTACAGCAATCACGACCCCGTGCAGCTGACCTGCACCGCCATTTGCGACGGTACTACCCCTTTTTTGATGATCTCTCTGGATATCCGCGGAGTGGATACGGGTTTTGTGGATTATTCCACCAGACTCATTGAGAAAGCCGTGGGCATTCCGAAAGAGCAGGTCTTCATCAATGCCACCCACACCCATTCCGCCCCCGATAACTCCCATCTGGGCGAGGGCAATTTGAAGCAGTGGGTACAGCTTTACTACAAACGTCTGATCCGTGCCGTTACCCTTGCCCTTCACGATCTGACCCCCGCCGAGGCTTATATCGGCACCTCTCACACCGAGGGCATCACCTTTGTGCGCCGCTATCTTCTGGAAAACGGAACCTACAAATGCAATCCCTCCAAGAAAGATAAGCCCATTGCCTACGAATCCATTGCAGACAATGAGCTTCGCACCGTCCGCTTCGATCGGGAAGGTGATAAAAAAGACGTTCTCATGGTCAATTACCAGACCCACTATCACGGCACCTTCGCCACCCAGGTTTCCGCAGATTTCGTGCATCCCTTGCGCCAGAAGGTGGAAAAGGAATTGGACGTGCATTTTGCCTACCACAACGGTGCCTCGGGCAACTTGAACTTTAATTCCCACTTAGGCGACAGAAAGTACAAAAACCTTGAACAAGCCGCCCATGCCATCGGTGACGTGGTCAAGGATGCGGTTCAAAAAGAAACGAAGGCAAATCTCGGCACTTTGCAGCACGAAGCATCCTATTACCAAAGCAGAGGGCAAGAGGTGCGCCTCTATGCCTTCACCATCGGTGACATCGGCTTTGTTTCCGCCCCTTACGAAATGTTTGATACCAACGGAAAACAGATTCGTGAAGCCTCCCCCTGCAAAATGACCTTCGTCTGCGCCTACACCAACGGGCATATGGGTTACTGCCCCTCCGCGGAGGCATTCCCCCACGGCGCTTATGAAGTAGAGGTTTCCCCCTTTGTCCGCGGAAACGGTGAAGAATTTGCTCAGGAACTGGTTCGTCTCCTGCATCTCTGTAAAGAAAGGACTTAAACGATGAAACGAATATTCAGCCTTATTTTGGCACTGATTACCATCCTTTCCCTTTGCGCCTGCTCCTCCGATCTTGCTACCGAGACCCCCACGAAAACCGAAGAAGCCATCCAAAAACCAAAGAAAACCGAGGAAGAGGAAAAAGAAACGGAACAGCCTCTTCCCACGGGTGAGATCGTTTACCCCGAAGGCTTTTCCGTAGGCTATAACCGCCAGAGCATTGCCCCCGAGGTATTCCCCATTCCTACCTACACCCAGTTTGATCACGTAGGCTACAGCAACCACGACCCCGTGCAGCTGACCTGCACCGCCCTTTGTGACGGAAAAACCGCCTTTCTCCTGATCTCCATCGATATGCGCGGTATGGATGCAGGCATTATCGAATATTCCTGCAAGCTCATTGAAAAAGCGGTGGGCATTCCTGCCGAGCGAGTGATGATCAACGCCACCCACACCCATTCCTCTCCCGACAATGCAAAATTCGGTCAGGGCACCATGAAGGATTGGCAGCAGCTGTATTACAAAAGACTGGTACGCTGCGTCACCCTTGCCATGCACGATCTGACCCCCACCGATGCCTACGTAGGAACCGCCCACACCGACGGTGTTACCTTCTCCCGCCGCTATCTGATGCACGACGGCACCTATGAAACCAATCCCGGACCGGGAGACGGTATTCCCGTTGCCTACGAAACGCAGGCAGATACGGAGCTTCGCACCGTTCGTTTTGACCGAGGCGATGCCAAGGACGTTTTGCTGACCAACTACCAGACCCACTACCACGGCACCTTCGAAAAGGAGGTTTCCGCTGACTGGGTACACGTGATCCGCGAATACGTGGAAAAGGAAATGGACGTGCATTTTGCTTACCAGAGCGGTGCCTCTGCCAATATCAACTTCAAATCCTCCTTGGGTGACCGCAAGTACAAGGATCTGGAAAGCGCATCCGTTGCCATTGCCAAAACGGTCATCGAAGCGGCAAGCAACGAGGAAAAGGTGACTCTCTCCTCCCTGCAATACGAAACCTCCCTTTACGACGGCAAAGTCAAAACCGGCGGAACCAAAAAGGTAAACTTTTCCGCCTTCACCATCGGTGATATCGGCTTTGTAGCCGCTCCTTACGAAATGTTCGATACCAACGGACAGGAAGTCCGCGCCGACTCTCCCTGCAAAATGACCTTCGTTTGCTCCCTGACCAACGGTGGCTTCGGCTACGTTCCCGCCTCCTACGCTTATCCCCACGGAACCTACGAGGTTGAAATTACCCAGTTTGCCGAAGGATGCGGTGAAGAATTCGCTCAGGAACTGGTACGTCTCCTGAATGCGTGCAAAGCAAAGGAATAGTATTTCTCAGCCTCTGAAAACCAAACATGGGTTCCATATCACTTTGTAAAGCACAATACTTTTTCATTTGAAGTTTTTTGTCTTACTTTTTTCAAAAGAGTAGAAAGGTAAATTTATGAAACGGCTGCTGTGTGCACTTCTCTTTGTTGCAATAGTCCTTTCTCTGTGCGCCTGCGCTTCTTCCATCGCCGCTGAAGAAACTCAGGCGGAAACGAAAACCGAGGAAGCCACCCAAAAACCGAAGCAAACCGAAGAAAAGGAAACGGAAGAACCCCTTCCCACGGGCGAGATCGTTTACCCCAAAGGCTTTTCCGTAGGCTACAACCGTCAGGATATTTCCCCCACGGAGTTTCCCATCGTCTCCTACGCTCAATTTGACCGCACGGCAAAAAGCGTTCACGATCCCATTCAGCTGACCGTTACCGCCCTTTGTGACGGGGAGAATGCCGCCCTCATCTGCTCTGTGGATATGCGCGGATGCCCCGAGAGCTTTGCAAAATACTGCGCCACGCTGGTGGAACGGGAGGTAGGGATTCCCAAGGAGCTTTTCTTCTTAAACGCCACTCACACCCACTCCTCCGTGGAACAGAAGCTGTTCGGGCAGGATGCCACCATCAAAAAATGGCAATCTATGTTTTATAAAAAACTGATCCGTGCCGTGACCCTTGCCCTCCACGATCTTACCCCCGCAGAGACGTTCGTGGGTACCGCTCACACCGAAGGCATCACCTTCGTGCGCAGATACTTAATGGATGACGGCTCTTACAGAGGCATCGATACCCCTGCGGGCAGCCGCGTACACGTTTCCCACGAAACCGAGGCAGACAGTGAACTGCGCACCATCCGCTTTGCCCGTGAAGGCAAAAAAGACGTTTTGATGGTAAACTATCAGACCCACTACGGCGGCTCCTTCTCCGACTCCATCTCCGCAGACTTTATTCATCTGGTCCGCGAACAAACGGAGCAGGAGCTGGATTGTCACTTTGCTTACCACAGCGGTGCAGGTGCCAACCTCAGCTTTGTCAGCAATATCCCGGGCAAGCGCCTCTATCCCAATATTGAAACCGCTTCCCCTGCCATCGTGCAAACCGTCAAAAATGCCGTTGCTGCCGAACAAGCCGCCCAAACCGGAAAAATCGTCGGCATCTGGGAGGAATATCATGCCACCGCCAAAGGAAACTGGAAAAAGGTCATTCCCTTCTCCGCCATTACCTGCGGTGACCTAGGCTTCATTGCCGCCCCTTACGAAATGTTTGACACCAACGGGCAGGAGATCCGCGCTGCCTCCCCCTGCAAAACAACCTTTATCTGCACCCTCACGGGCGGCGGATTCGGTTACGTGCCTTCCGCCCTCGCCTTCCCCCACGGCGGTTACGAAGTGAACAACTGTCAGTTCGTGGAGGGCAGCGGTGAGGAATTTGCCAAAGAATTCGTTCGCCTCTTAAACGAGTGCAAAAACAAAGCATAACAAATTAAGCGAGAGAAAGAAAAAACGAAGGTAGTTTTACTTTTTCTCGCTTTACTTTTTCCTCTGACCTTGTTATAATAACGTTATGAAAATAGGAGGAGTCACCATGAATACAAACATTTTGGATTACGGTGCGGTATCAGGGGGAACCGTCCTTTGTACCGATGCCATTAACAAAGCAATCGAAGCCTGCGCCCAAAGCGGCGGTGGCAGAGTTACCGTTCCCGCGGGATTTTATCTGTCGGGCACCATCTGGCTCAAGTCCAACGTGGAGCTGCATCTGGAGCACGGCTCCACCATCAAGGGCAGTGACAATATGGACGATTACAACCCCGTAGATGCCTACGAGCAGAATATGTCCAGCCCCGTCAACGAAAAATGGCTGGGCAAGCACCTTGTGATCGCCCTCGAATGTGAAAACGTAGCCGTTACCGGCACGGGTACGCTGGACGGCAACGGAGATTATTTTCTGGGTGAAGCAAAGCCTTGGAGCTGCTACGTGTGGCGCGACGGTTGCCGTCAGGCAAAGGACGAAACGCTTTGCCGCCCCGGTCAGCTGCTCTGTTTTATCGAATGCAAGCGTGTACTGGTAGAAAACATTACCATTCGGAACCAGCCCTGCTGGGGATGCTTCCTCCACGGCTGCGAATACGTGACCGTGCGCGGTCTGCAGACCCGCAACCCCACCACCTTCTTCAACAGCGACGGAATCGATATTGACTGCTGCCGCTACGTGACCGTTTCCGATTGTATCATTGATACGGGTGACGATTGCATTGCCATCCGCGGCAACAACCGTCCTTTGAAGGATAAAAAGGTCTGCGAATACATCACCATTTCTAACTGTGTTCTCGGTTCCAGCTCCTGCACCTTCCGATTGGGCGTAGGCATCGGTCTCATCCGCCACGTGCGGGTTTCCAACATCACCGTGACCCGCGGCGCGCCTGCCATCCATCTGATGTCCAGCTATATGGGAAAAGGCTCCACCTCCATTGAAGATGCCTCCTTCTCCAATATTTCCATTTCAAATTCCGCCCGTCCCTTTGAAATTACCGAGCATTCCGCAGGCGGCACCGCCACCATCCGTGATATTACGGTAGAAAACGTTCGTGCAGAAACCTACGGCTATTTCCACCTCAACGTTCTGAATGAAAACACCGTGGAAAATATCAATCTGCGCAACTGGCAGGTCATTCTCAAGGAAGGTCCCCAGCCTGTGGTACCCAAGTGCTACGAGCGCAGAGGAACCGTATGGTTCCGCGGTAAAAACGTGAAGGACCTGACGCTGGATCAATTCAAGATTCAGGACCCCGACGGCTTCCTTTCCATCTGGCCCGACGGTCTTTTCGGACTTTCCGATTGCGAAAACCTGAGTATGAATGCCGTCACCTTGAACGGAAAACCCGTAGAAGCCTAAAGAAAACACAAACAAAAAAGCCTCCCGATTACATCGGGAGGCTTTTTCTCTTCCTTGGGGAAAATGCAATCAGTCCAAATATTCTTTGGTAATGAAGATCGGTCTCTTTTTTCCTTCGATATAGATCTTGGAAATATATTGTCCCATGATTCCTAAAATGATCAGCTCGATACCACCGACGAAAAGAATCGAAACGATCAAGGTGGGGTAACCGGGAACCGAAATTCCGAAAAACAGCTTCTGTATAATGACGAATATAATATAAAACAGTGACACCACGGAAAAAAGGCTGCCCACGTAGGTTGCCAATTTCAAAGGGAACACCGTAAAGGCAAAAATTCCTTCAATGCCATACTTCAACAGTTTTTTGAAGGACCAGGAGGTTTGCCCTGCCGTGCGGTCCTTTGCCTCGTACAGGATAAAGTGGGTGTTATATCCGACCCAGGAAAAAATACCCTTGGAAAAACGGAAATATTCCTTCATCTCAAGGATGGAGTCCACCATATAGTGGCGAAACGTGCGGAAATCGCTGGCGCCCGATTTGAAATCGGTTTCACACATCTTATTGATGAGCTTGTAAAAGCACTTTTTGAAAAACGAAAGCAGCTTTCCTTCGTTTCTGCTCTCCTGATATGCGGCAACACAGTCGTAATCCGCATTTTCTTCCAAAAAATCCACCATCTGAACCACCGTTTCCGGCAACTGCTGAAGGTCGGCATCGATCACCGTTACGTATTCCCCTTCCGCCTTTTGCAGGCCCGCATACATGGCGGCTTCTTTTCCAAAGTTTCTTGAAAAATTGATGATTTTGATATTGTCATTTGCGCGGTATAATTCCTTTAATACCTTCAAGGTCTGATCGCGGCTTCCATCGTTTACAAAAATCACCTCAAAGGATTCGACGTGATCTGCAAAGCTTTCGTTGCACGCGTCATAAAATCTTCTGACGTTGTCCTGCTCGTTATAACAAGGCACCACCAAAGACAGTTTTACGTTGTAATCCATTTTTACCCCCACCGCGATCCCAAAACGGAATCAACGGCAAAATATTTCGTCATCGCCTATTTTCCATACGGTCGGGATTGCCGCAAAATGCACCAATCCAACCATTCATTCCTCATCTTTTATACCACAATTTTCCGTTTTCGTCAAGAATGCCCCTCTTTTCAGTCTTCTCCCAAAACTTTGATATATTCCTTCGGGGAGCGTCCGTAAAACTTTTTGAACTCCCGTGAAAAATAACTTTCATCCTGAAAGCCGGAAAGGAAACACACGTCGCGAACCGCATACATCTGAGAGGCAAGAAGCTCCGCGGCGCGGGTCATTCTCAGGTGGTTGATATACTTGACGGGAGTCATGGCAAAACGCTTGAGAAACAGATTCCGCAAATACACCTGGCTGATGGAGCAAAGATCGGCAAGATGGGAAATGCGGATGCTCTCCTTATCGTAATGGGAATGAATATACGCCACCGCAGGGTCCACTATGGCAGTATTGGCATAGGGAATCTCATATTCATTCTGCAATTGATAGAGAATGTGATACAGCTCGGATTTGATCTTTGCCGAATACCCCGCTCCCTTTTTCCGCCAGATTCTTTGGCTGTCCTTAAAGCTTTGCAGATAGGCATTGGCATTTTTCACCGTGATGGCAAAAGGCTGAAATACCTCGTCCCCCGCCAGCTGAAAATTGATGGCGTAGCATCCGCAGGATACCTTATCCTTCACCGTATAGTTCGACCCTTTGGGAAAATATACCAGAGTGTCCTTTCCCACGTGGAGCTTTTTGTTTTCAAAGGCAATGGTTCCCTCGCCCCCGAGAAACAGAGCAAGACCATGGCTTTTTCTGTTTTTATGAATCGGTGCGGCTTTCCCCGCCGCAACGTGGCAGGCAAGCTCTATTTTTTCCACCGTGAAATCGTGCTTCATAAAATTCT
>JAEIGA010013148.1_pt1 | contig 12593 bp, 11 predicted proteins | sample 9270691 | NCBI WGS metagenome assembly JAEIGA01 (sample SAMN17057246, study PRJNA624740) | gut metagenome | biome: biome; isolation source: fecal sample | host: Bos grunniens | place: China: Xizang | collected 2019 | reverse complement strand
TAAGGAGGAATACAAATGGCAGGCATATTTGAAAAGCTCTTCGGCACATATTCGCAGAGAGAGCTTAAAAAAATTCAACCGCTTGTAGATAAAGTCCTCTCATATGAGGAGGAATATAAAGCACTTTCCGACAGTGAGCTTAGTGCAAAAACCGTGGAGTTTAAAGAAAGGCTGAAAAACGGAGAAACTCTTGACGACCTTCTTCCCGAGGCTTTCGCGGTAGTTCGCGAGGCTGCGTGGAGAGTTCTTGAAATGCGGCATTTCCCCGTACAGATAATCGGCGGAATTGTTCTTCATCAGGGAAGAATTGCCGAAATGAAAACTGGTGAAGGTAAAACACTTGTTGCAACACTTCCCGCATATCTTAATTCCCTGACAGGAGAAGGCGTGCATATCGTAACGGTAAATGATTATCTTGCACGCCGTGACAGTGAGTGGATGGGTAAGCTTTACAGATTTTTAGGGCTGAGTGTCGGCCTTGCCGTAAGTCAGATGGAGCCTTCTGCAAAGCAGGAGGCATATAATGCTGACATAACCTACGGAACAAATAACGAGCTTGGCTTTGACTATCTTCGTGACAATATGGTTATTTACAAGCAGAATATGGTACAGCGCGGCCACGCCTTTGCAATCGTGGACGAGGTTGACTCCATATTGATTGATGAGGCACGTACACCCCTTATCATAAGCGGTGCGGGAGAAAACTCCACGCAGCTTTATTCTATTGCAGATAAATTCGTACGCACCCTTACCTCACAAAAGTTCAAGGAGCTTGACGATAAGGAAGAAAATGACACTCCGGATGCAGATTATATAATTGACGAAAAAGCAAAAACCGTTACCCTGACACAAAGGGGTATTCAGAAAGCAGAAAAGGCATTTAATATAGAAAATCTTTCCGACCCTGAAAATATGACCCTTTCGCATCATATAAATCAGGCAATGCGTGCACACGGCATAATGCATCGTGATGTCAACTATGTCGTAAAGAATGGCGAAGTGCTTATTGTCGATGAATTTACGGGACGTATTATGGTCGGCAGACGTTACAGTGACGGCCTTCATCAGGCGATTGAGGCTAAGGAGGGCGTTAAGGTCGAAAGGGAGAACAAAACCCTTGCAACAATTACCTTCCAGAACTATTTCCGTCTTTATAAAAAGCTTAGCGGTATGACAGGTACTGCAAAAACTGAGGAGGAGGAATTCCGTGGAATTTACTCCCTCGATGTTATTGAAATTCCCACCAACAAACCGCTTTTAAGAACAGACGAAAATGACCAGGTATATAAAAACCACCGTGGCAAGATAAAGGCAATTGCAGACGAGATTGAGCGTGTTCATAAAACAGGTCAGCCTATACTTGTTGGAACAATAACCATTGATAAGTCGGAGGAACTCAGCGCAGTGCTTAAGGCACGCAATATAAAGCATCAGGTTCTTAATGCAAAGCACCACGATAAAGAGGCACTGATTGTTGCGCAGGCAGGTAAAAAGGGCGCAGTTACAATTGCAACAAATATGGCGGGCCGAGGAACTGATATTGTTCTTGGCGGTAACGCTGAATATATGGCAAAAACCGATATGGAAAAGCTTGGCTATGATGAGCACCTTATTTCAGAGGCAACGGGTTTTGCCGACACCAATGATGAGGCTATAATAGAGGCACGAGAAAAATTCTCTGAGCTTTATAACAAGCATAAAGTGGCCATTTCTGCAGAGGCGCAGGAGGTGCGTGAGGCAGGCGGTCTTTATATTATTGGTACAGAAAGGCACGAATCACGCCGTATAGACAATCAGCTTCGGGGACGAAGCGGCAGACAGGGTGATATGGGTAAATCAAGATTTTTCATAGCTCTTGATGATGATTTGATGCGTCTTTTCGGTGGAGAAAGAATTGAAAAAATGATAACCACTCTGCGTATTCCTGAGGATGAGCCTATTGAGCAGAGTATCCTTACAAGTGTAATAGAAAATTCCCAGAAGAAGGTAGAGGGTAAAAACTATTCTGTGAGAAAATATGTTCTTCAGTATGACGACGTTATGAACCAGCAGCGTAATGTCATTTATGAACAACGCCGCAGAGTTCTTGACGGCGAAGACCTTCGTGAAACAATTATGCAGATGATTGACCAGATTATTGACGGTGCAATGTCAACGTACGCAAGTGCGCAGTACCCTGATGACTGGAATATGACAGGTCTTATTGATTATATTGAAGGAATGTTCTTTACTCCCGGGGCACTTGATTTTGCTGCCCGTGATTTTAATAAGCTTGACCACGAAACCGTGCGCAATGAAATCAAGGAAAAGGCTATGCAAGCCTATAAAGCTCAGGAGGAGCTTTTCGGAGATGCAATGCGTGAGGTTGAACGTGTTGTAATGCTCAGAAGTGTTGACAGCCGTTGGATGAACCATATTGATGATATGGAACAACTCAAAAACGGCATAAATCTTCGTGCATACGGTCAGCACGACCCCGTTAAAGAATATCAGTTCCAGGGCTTTGATATGTTTGACGAAATGATTGCCCTTATCCGTGAGGATACTGTACGCAATATCTTCCACGTAAAACCGCAGGCTCCCATTGAAAGAAAAATGGTTGCAACACCGACATCTACATCACACGGTGACGGTTCGGAAGCAAAGCGCCCCGAAAGGCGTTCTTCCGAGAAGGTAGGAAGAAATGACCCCTGCCCGTGCGGAAGTGGTAAGAAATACAAGAATTGTTGCATGAATGGATGATAAAATAAATATAATTGAAAATTGACAATGGAAAATGGACAATTATGGTAGATTTTCGCCATATGCGAAAATCATCCTTCATTTTCAACTTTCAACTTTCAATTTTCAACTTATTCGAAAGGATTGATTTTTTGTGATAGTTGAGTATGAACAGATACGTCTTGACCTTGCCGCAATGGATAAGCCCATTGACGAATTAGGGATAGCGCTTGATATTGATGGTGCAAATGAGGCGATAGCAAAGCTTGAAAAGGAAACTTTAGAACCTGATTTTTACAATGATATTAAAAACAGTCAGAAAGTTCTTCAGAAAATCAAGGAGTTTTCCAATAAAATTGAGCGTTTTAAATCTCTCAAGTCCGATTGGGAGGATATGAGTACCCTTGTGGAGCTTGCTATTGCGGAGGATGATGAAAGTCTTCTTGATGAAATTCAGACAGGCTTTAATTCCCTTTCCGAAAATATTGAGAATATGAAGCTTGAAACACTTCTTTCAGGGCCTTATGACAAGAGTAACGCTATAATCACTCTCCACGCAGGTGCAGGCGGAACAGAGGCACAGGACTGGTGCCAGATGCTTTTTAGAATGTATCAGATGTGGGCAGAGGCAAGAGGCTATAAGGTTTCAACACTTGACCTTCTTGACGGCGACGAAGCAGGTCTTAAGGGCGCAAGTATTCTTATTGAGGGATTAAACGCCTACGGATTTGCAAAGTGCGAAAAGGGTATTCACCGCCTTGTAAGAATTTCTCCGTTTGACTCGGCAGGACGCAGACATACATCATTTGCCTCGGTTGAGGTTATGCCCGATATTGAGGATGATATCGAAATCAATATTAACCCCGACGATTTGAGAATTGATACTTACCGTGCCAGCGGTGCAGGCGGTCAGCACGTAAATAAAACAAGCTCCGCAATACGTATAACACATATTCCCACGGGCGTTGTTGTTGCCTGTCAGAATGAGCGCAGTCAGTTTCAGAACAAGGATACTGCTATGAAAATGCTCAAGGCAAAGCTTATGGAGCTTGCCGAGGCAGAACAGAAAGAAAAAATCGAAGACATTAAGGGTGTACAGAAGGAGATTGCCTGGGGCAGCCAAATCCGTTCCTATGTATTCCACCCCTACAATATGGTTAAAGACCACCGCACCAATTATGAGGTTGGTAATATAGGCAGCGTAATGGACGGAAACCTTGACGGGTTTATAAACGATTACCTCAGAAAGGCAAGTCTTGGTCAGCTTAACCTTAAATGACAAAATGTCACAATTTGGGTACATTCCTCAAATTGTGACATTTTTAATGAAAGTTGAAAATGAAAGAAAGGATTTTCCTATGCTGTGCTTTTTAAGCGGAAACACACTGAAAATAATTGCCGCCCTTTCCATGCTCATTGACCATATCGGTTATATGTTCTTTCCAAATGTTATAATCTTTCGCATTATCGGGCGGCTTGCCTTCCCCATTTTTGCATATATGATTGCCGAGGGGTGTCGCTATACAAAAAACAAGCTACGGTATTTTTTGACAATATTTATTCTTGCACTTCTTTGTCAGTGTGCATATTTTTACTCTACGGGAGATATGTACCTGAATGTTCTTCTTTCCTTCTCCCTCTCAATTGTTTTAATATTTTCATTTCAGCAATCTCTTAAAGCACTCGGACAAGGCTTGTATATAAAGGCACTCCTATTCCCCTTATCAGTAATGCTTATATATATTCTCACCCTGTATTTTAAAATTGACTATGGCTTTTTGGGGATAATGCTTCCTCTTTTTGCAAGTGTTATTTCGCCAAAGGATGAATATTCCCGCAAAGCTAATGTTGCCCTATTTACTGTCGGTCTTTTTATTCTTTCTTTATCACTTGGCGGTATTCAGTATTACTCGCTTTACGCATCATTACTTCTTTTAATGTATTCGGGCGCACGGGGGAAATATAAAATGAAATATTTCTTTTATGTTTTTTATCCACTGCATCTTATAGTCTTAGAAATAATAAAAATTTGTTTTTAACTAAAATGTCACGATTTGGGGACAGTCCCCAAATCGTGACATTTTTAATTTATTTAATTGTATAATTTCCTTTAATCATAAATATGCAGTCTGTAGATGTCCTTACCCCTCTGCCATCATCAAGCGGAACAATCAGAAGATGATTTCCCTGAATCTTTGTGCCATTAGGAAGATCAAAGCCCATCGTGACATCACTCAGTCCGCCCTTTTGCGTTCCAATTACAGAGCAGGTTCCCATTCTGAGTATCATTTCCGTTCCTGCACCACATATAACACTTTTTCCTGCACCGACATCAACAACCCTAAACTTCATTGCAGGATAAACCACACTTTCAATGTAGCTTTTTGTTATAAGCGGGTCTGCCTCTGTCCCCGGCTCTGCAGCATAGGAGCCTGCCACAAACATCACGCACAGTGCCCCCATTATAATTGCAAGTCTTTTTTTCATAAGTACCATCCTTTCTTCAAAACGAAGTATTCGTTTCGGCTATACCAGTCCAAAGCTGACCGATATAGCGTCATTTACTTTTATCATTTGCAGTTCATCCAATCTGCCTATTTTTTCCCGAAGGCGTTGTTTATCAATAGTGCGCACCTGTTCAAGCAAAATCACACTGTCACGGGAAAGCCCGTATTTCTGGGCATCAATTTCTATATGCGTGGGCATCTTTGCCTTGTTGATTTTACTTGTTATTGCGGCAGCAATAACGGTGGGGCTGTATTTGTTACCCACATCGTTCTGCACCACAAGAACAGGTCTCACACCACCTTGTTCCGAGCCTATAACCGGACTTAAATCAGCATAAAAAATGTCACCGCGTTTTACTATCACAATTTTCACTCTCCGATAAAAATTCCTCGTAGATTTCATATGCACTTTCATCGGATAACAGAGAATTTTCGGCGATTTCAAGATTTATATCGCCCATTTCAAGGTATCCCCTTTTCATCTGTTCTTTAAGTTCTATTCTTCTTTTTTCACTGACAAACTTTTTTACTGCCAGCTTAATAACCTCACTTCGCGACCGATTATCTGCTGCGGCGAGGTTATCAACCTCCTCCACGAGCAAATCGGGCAGTGTGACGGATATTGTGCGATGAGCCTTTTCCTCCATCTGACATGCCCTCCCATGCAATAAATACTACATAAAGTATACTACATTTTTCACGGCAGGTCAAATGTAAGTTATTCCAATGAATGATTTTCTGCAGGCTATGTAGCCAACCGCTTGTGCAATCTACATTTGTAATTATGCACACAATTTACCAATCCCATACATTTAGTCATCGGAAAGTCAAACTACATATGCAGTTTGACTCTCCGATGACTAAAAAAATAATTTACAATTGCCTGAAGCTTTCAGGAATAAGCTTTATAAGATCATCAGCCGTAGTGCCTCGTGCACCTATCTCTTTTTCTGCAATAATCCCGGTGCGTGTATGTATATAGCAGCCTGCCGCAGCAGCGTCCGTCAGCGACATCCCCTGCGATGCGAGAGAGGCTATAATTCCGCCCAAAACATCTCCTGAGCCTGCCTTTGCAAGTGCACTTGTCGCATCAAGGGAAATGTATTTGTTGCTTCCTCCGTAGGCTATAACCGTTCTTGCACCCTTAAGAAGCAGTGTCACGCCGTTTTCTCGTGCAAATTTATCGGCAATGGCTATACGGCGGCTCTCTATATCTTTTACATCACAACCGCTTATACGTGAAAATTCAAGCACGTGCGGAGTAAGAAGCACGTTTTTATTGCGTATTATATCTATCTTTCCCGAAAGGGCATTGATTCCGTCTGCATCTATTACTACCCCTGCGTTCGTCACATTAAGCACATTTTCTATAAGCTCACTGTGGCGTCCTTTTCCAAGTCCGCAGCCTATAAGAACGCTGTCTGCCTCTGCAAGTGCTCCTCTTGCCTCATCGCTTAGATTTGGTCTCATTACACCGTTTTCCTCAGCCTGAGGAATAACAATAGCCTCCTTTACCAATATATTCAAAATCTGACATATTGACACCGGAGCAATAATCTTCACCACACCGCAACCGCTTTTATATGCCGCCATTGCCGCCATCGCAGCCGCACCGGGCATTGTTTTACTTCCTGCAACTATTACGGTTGTCCCAAAAGTCCCTTTGTGGGAGTAACGGTTTCTTGCAGGCAGCATTGATTTTACAAGCTTACCCGTAATCGGCACGCACGTACTCTCACGAATCTCATCATATTTCACACGTATGCCGACCTCTGCGACCACTATTTCACCGCATAAATCAACACTTTTATTTGACATCATTCCCCTCTTTGGTGCAGTAAATGTCACGGTCTTGTCCGCTTTTACGCATATACCGCATTTTGCACCGCTGTCAGCGTTCATACCGCTTGGAATATCTGCCGACACAACGTAGCTTTCCGATGAATTTATTATTTCAATTGCACGCAGTACCCTTGCATCTGTAATTTCACCATTAATCCCTATTCCAAAAATTGCATCAAGCACGCAGTCAAACTCTTCTGTCGGGAAGGTTACTTCCTGAGTTACGGGAATATCTGCCTCCGTTGCTCTTTGACACAAAGCGGCACATTCCTCGCTTGCAGGTGGGAAAACCTGGACAATCTCCACATGTATACCGCTTTTTTTCAAAAGAAGGGCAGTGGCGTAACCGTCACTGCCGTTATTTCCCTTGCCACAGTACACACGTACACTGTTAAAGCCGCAAAGCTCCTTAAAGCAGGCGTTTGCCGCATTTTCGATAAGATAAAGCGATGAAACCTCCTGCATAGTAAGCTTTTCTGCCTCTTTTATCATTTCAGATGATAAAAACAACATAGTATCATATCCTTTTAATCATAAATGTGTATCTTTGAAGGAGAATACTTTCTAAGATTTGTGAGCATTGTATAGGTCGGCTCAAACTTAAGAAGTATTTTTGAGTTCTTATCAATCACAGCAAAGTATACGTTTGCATCTCTGCGTCCTGATGTAGCATCAAGGGTTTTATCAAACTGCCCATTAAGGCGTGCTTTGTATGCCGTATCCTTAACTGATGCAAGCACCTCAATATCCTGAGCACTGAAGGTTACAAGTCTCCTTCTCGCAGTTGCATTCATAATAACATCAATATCAATGCTGTCACCTGTAATGATATACTCAAACTCCTTGTTCATTCTTGATGATAGCTTAAATGCGCCAAAATAAACGCCAACTACTGCAAGCATCAGAATTCCGCCAAAAGCGCCTGCTTTACCTAAAAACATAACAAGCAGGAAAAGCGCAACCACCGTTGCCGCAAAATAAAGAAGTACGGAAAGTAAAATTTCCTTTGCACCTTTATTTCTTTTTATCATATATTCATTAAATTCCATTTTGATAAACCTCCGCTATATTCCCAAATCCAGCCCTGCATTTCCCTGAGAGGGTGCAGGCTGTGAAGGAGTTACGGGATTGGGAGCAGGTGTTACAGAAGGTTCTGTCGGCTGTGTTACAGAAGAATTTGGTGCATCGGGAGAAACCCCTTCTCCCTCGGGCGTCATTTCAACAACGCCCTCAACCTGTTCGTTCTTTTCCACAACCTCTGCACTGCCCTTTGCCAGGTCATTTTCATTAAATTCATACGGATGCGATGTACAAAGCTTTGTAGGAATTTCGCTCTTTTTATACCTCTTGCTTGTAATCTTTCGGCAGGAGGGGGTTGCCCTCATCTTAGTTTCTGCACAAAGCATTACACTGTATGTTCCCTTCTCTTCATCAGCAAGGAATTTCTTGTTTTCAAGTCCTTCGTGAATGGGAGCCATAACCTTTCTCCACGCTACTGCGGCAGGATTTGGTGAAAAGCCTCTAAGTGTTGCAGGCTCATCATATCCAAACCATACTGCACCTACATAATAAGGTGTGAAGCCTACAAACCATCTGTCGTTATTACTTGAGGTTGTACCCGTTTTACCTGCAACACGCATTCCGCTAAGTCTTGCAGCAGTACCCGTACCACCGTTTACCGCATCTGTAAGCATTGAAATCACAGATTCTGCCGTTGTTTCACTCATAGCAATCTGTTCCTTCGCCTTATGCTCTAAAATAACCTTACCGTTAGAATCTACAACCTTTGTATAAAGCGACGGCTTAATATATTTACCGCCGTTGGGGAAAGTACAATATGCGGCGCACATCTCGAGAACGCTCACACCGTCTGTAAGACCGCCCAGTGCAATCGGGGCAAGCGCCACATCAGAGAAAACCTTTTCGTTCTTTTCACGGTTTTTCACAAGGGTTGAAACATGAAGATTATTTTTTACAAAATCAAATGATGCATCAGGTGTAAGGTAGTTACAAATCTTTACTGCGGGCACATTGCGTGAGCCACGAAGCGCCGCCGCAACAGTAATTCTGCCCTTAAAGCTACGGTCATCATTTCTAGGCTTCCATTCTCCGAATTCAACGGGGGAATCGTTTACAATTGATGACGGTGTAACAAGACCGTACTCAACAGCAGGTGCATATACGGAAAGGGGCTTTATTGTTGAGCCAGGCTGACGCAGAGTATGCGTTGCACGGTTAAGGGTACGGTTACCCTCTTTCTCCCCTCTACCGCCTGAAAGTGCCTTTACAAGACCTGTGTACGGGTCCATAATAACCATAGAGGACTGCGGCTGAACCGCTGTGGATGCCTTCTGAAAGGCTGACGGATCATTATAAACCTTATCCATAGCCTCCTGAATTTTTATATCCATAGAAAGATAAATCTGAAGTCCACCGTTATAGAGAATTTTACTTGCATACTCTTTGGTGTAGTTATACTGCTCCATCAAATCTTCGATAACCTGGTCGATTGCGGCATCTGTGAAATAGCTCTGATAATTTTGACTACCCTCTTCATCCTTCTTTACAAATACGAGCTTTTCGTCAACAGCCTCTTCATATTCTTTATCGGTAATAAAGCCAAGCTCCTTCATTTTTTTAAGTATAACAAGCTGCCTAGCCCTGTTATTTTCAGGGTTAACAAGCGGGTCGTACTTTGTCGGGAACTGCGTTATTCCTGCAAGAACAGCGCATTCTGCGAGAGAAAGGTCACTTACCTCTTTGCCAAAATAGGTAAGTGCCGCACTCGCAACACCGTTACACTTCTGACTGAGGTAAATGGTATTAAGGTAATATTCGAGGATTTCTTCTTTTGAAAGCTCTCTTTCCAGATTAAACGCCCTGTATATTTCCTGAATTTTACGCTTTATCGAATATTCATCATCACGGGTAAGATTTTTTATAAGCTGCTGTGTAATGGTACTTCCGCCGTAGCTTGAATTACCCTTTTTAGTTATATATTGAATTGCAGCGCCCATAAATCTTTTCAGGTCAACACCGAAATGGGAATAAAAACGCTCATCCTCAATTGCAACGAAAGCATTTTTTAAATGCTCGGGAATTTCAGAGCTTGTCGCCCATATACGGTTTTCCGTATCGTAAAGCTGCTCTACCTCGATGGCTTCGCCACTGTCAGGATCCTCTGCATATACAAAGGAAGTCAGGTTGAGACGCATATTTTCAACATCAATAAGCTCCGCATCCTCAACATAACCGAGCAGTGACCCTACAACAAGACCTACCACCGCAATAATAATAATTCCCAATGTAACACCCAACGCCATTAAGGCACGGGTTAATATACTCTTTTTACGCTTGCGCCCACTTTTTTTCTTAGCCATAAAGCGCACCTCCAAAAAGCAGATAAACTGCCGATTATACAGGCATAAATACCTATACATCATAAGTATAACACCAAAGCATTAAAAAAGTGTTACAAACGCAAGATTATTTGTATACAACACTAATTACAGGAAAAAATAAAGATAATCATATAATAGTCGAAAAGCAAGGAGTGTTAATATGAAACGCAACAGCGGTATATTTTACATTTTTCTTATGTGTATAATTGCATTTTCAGCATCAATGGCAGGCTATGTTTCGGGGGTACGTGCAACGGGTCAGAAGATGCGTCAGCAAACACGCCTTTCCGCCCCCTCCCCTTTTGCAGAGAGCCGTGCGTCGCTTCCAATAGAAGATACTCTTCCCATTATAAATGCAGATACGGAAATTACAACCACATATATTCTTCGTGATAGGGACGGAAAACTTGCCCTCTTCTCCAAATACTCCGACGGAAAGGAAAGCCTTTATCAGGACTATGACATTTTAACAAAATCACTTCCAAAATCCGACCGTGAGCTTCTCATAAAAGGAATAGAGGTTTCCTCCCTCAGTGAAGCGCTGCAGCTTGCCGAGGATTATTCAAGTTAAAAGCAAAAATGCCGTATTTTTAAGAAAATCTCTTTAGAAATACGGCTTTTTTGATACATAAAATTACTGAAAAACCAAAAAGAGTGAGCAAAAATTGCTCACTCTTTTAAGTTCGTTAAAAAATTAACTTACGCCTCGATAGCAGATACAACGCCGCTGCCAACTGTTCTACCACCCTCACGGATAGCGAAACGAAGACCTTCTTCGATAGCGATAGGTGTGATAAGCTCAACGCTGATTGTTACGTTATCGCCAGGCATACACATTTCTGTGCCAGCAGGAAGCTCGATAACACCTGTAACGTCAGTTGTTCTGAAATAGAACTGAGGACGATAGTTGTTGAAGAAAGGCTTATGACGGCCACCTTCTTCTTTAGTAAGAACGTAAACCTCACCCTTGAACTTTGTATGAGGATGAACGCTGCCGGGCTTTGCGAGAACCTGTCCTCTTTCGATTTCGTTTCTCTGAACACCACGGAGAAGAGCACCGATGTTGTCACCAGCTTCAGCCTGAGGAAGAAGCTTTCTGAACATTTCGATACCTGTTACAACAACCTTACGAGCCTCGTCTGTAAGACCAACGATTTCAACTTCGTCGTTAACAAGGAGAGTACCTCTCTCAACACGGCCTGTAGCAACTGTACCACGACCTGTGATAGAGAATACGTCCTCGACAGGCATAAGGAAGGGCTGATCTGTAGGACGCTGAGGAGTAGGAATATACTCGTCAACTCTAGCCATAAGCTCAACGATAGGAGCATACTCAGGAGCGTTGATGTCTGTAGAAGTAGACTCAAGAACCTGAAGTGCGCTACCGCAAACGATCGGGATGTCATCTCCCGGGAATTCGTATTCTGTGAGAAGGTCACGGATTTCCATTTCAACGAGTTCGAGAAGTTCGTCATCGTCAACCTGGTCTACCTTGTTCATAAATACAACGATGTTCGGAACGCCAACCTGACGAGCAAGAAGAATGTGCTCACGGGTCTGCGGCATCGGACCATCTGCTGCAGATACAACGAGGATAGCACCGTCCATCTGAGCAGCACCTGTGATCATGTTTTTAACATAGTCAGCATGTCCCGGGCAGTCAACGTGTGCGTAGTGTCTTTTGTCTGTTTCATACTCAACGTGAGCAGTAGAGATCGTGATACCTCTTGCTCTTTCTTCGGGTGCCTTGTCGATCTGATCATATGCTGTAAAGTCAGCCTGACCCTTCATGCCAAGAACCTTTGTGATTGCTGCGGTAAGAGAAGTCTTACCATGGTCAACGTGACCGATTGTACCAATGTTTACATGGGGCTTGCTTCTTTCGAATGTAGCCTTTGCCATTGTAATTCCTCCTTTATTTGTTGGATTTTATTTTAATTAAATTATAATACAAAACCAAATCAAAATCAACTGATTTTTTTGATTTTATTATTCACCCTTATTTCTAAGAGAGATAATCTCGTCCATAATGCTCTTGGGAACTTCCTCATAGTGAGAGGGGCTCATAGAGTAGCTTGCACGACCCTGTGTATTACTACGAAGGTCAGTAGCATAACCGAAC
>JAEIGA010013147.1_pt1 | contig 12594 bp, 9 predicted proteins | sample 9270691 | NCBI WGS metagenome assembly JAEIGA01 (sample SAMN17057246, study PRJNA624740) | gut metagenome | biome: biome; isolation source: fecal sample | host: Bos grunniens | place: China: Xizang | collected 2019 | reverse complement strand
TAGATTTCGACTTGGCACCAAGCCTAACCCCTTCTGACAACAAATTGGGTTTGTCGTGATAAGGGGAATTTTTATTAGGGAAATTAGGGAAATTAGGGAATTTAGGGAGAGGCAGTGCTGTACGGTAGGCCCAATCCCTAAACTCCTTAAACTCCCTAAACTCCCTAACCACTATCAAGGAAATTTAGCGAGAACCGCGCGCATAACGCACGACCCCTCCTTAAACTCCCTAAACACTGTCAAAGGAATTTAGCGAGAGCAGCGCGCACAACGCACGACCCCTCCCTAAACTCCTTAAACTCCCTAAACTCCCTAAACACTGTCAAAGGAAATTTAGCGAGAGCCGCGCACACAACGCACGACCCTCCCTAAACCCTCAAGATAGCGCGAGGCGTTTAGCGACAACTACGATAATTTACTAATTACTAATTGCTTATTGCATTAGATGGAGAAGATTTTAATTATAGACTTTGGGTCGCAGTACACCCAGCTCATAGCACGCCGTATCCGTGAGATGCAGGTATATTGCGAGATTCACCCTTTCAACAACCCTCCAGCCTTGGACGACAAGGTGCGCGGCGTTATCCTCTCGGGTTCGCCACGCTCCGTGCGCGAGGATGATGCTCCACGCTTCGACCTTCAGGCCATAAAGGGTAAGTTGCCTCTTTTGGGCGTATGCTACGGTGCGCAGTACCTAGCACACTTCTTTGGCGGTAAGGTGGAGGCGTCACCAAGCCGCGAGTATGGCCGTGCGCGAATGCAGGTTGTCAAGGCCGAGGATCCCCTCATGCGCTCCCTATCCAAGGAGTCGCAGGTGTGGATGAGCCATGGCGACACCATCACCACCATCCCCGAGGGTTACGACATCATAGCCTCTACGGAGGATGTTGCCGTGGCGGCATACCGCATCACAGGCGAGCAGACATGGGGCATACAGTTCCACCCCGAGGTGTACCACTCCGAGGAGGGCTTCACCATGATTGAGAACTTCGTGAAGGGCATCTGTGGCTGCGCAGGAAGCTGGACACCAGCAGGATTTGTGGAGAGTACCGTGAAGGAGCTTCGCGAGAAGCTCGGCGATGACAAGGTGGTCCTCGGCCTCTCGGGAGGTGTAGACTCCTCTGTTGCGGCGATGTTGCTCCACAAGGCTATTGGCGATAACCTATACTGCATCTTCGTAGACTCGGGCCTCTTGCGCAAGGATGAGTTTGCCGAGGTGATAGACTCCTACCGTGGCATGGGCCTCAACGTCAAGGGCGTAGATGCCTCGGAGAAGTTCCTTGGTGACCTCGCAGGAGTCACCGACCCCGAGACAAAGCGTAAGATTATAGGCCGCGACTTCGTGGAGGTCTTCGAGCAGGAGGCAAAGCAGCTGCAGGGTGTTAAGTGGCTCGGACAGGGTACTATATATCCCGATGTTGTTGAGTCTGCGCAGGTGAATGGCACCGCCGTAGTCATCAAGTCGCACCATAACGTGGGAGGCCTCCCCGAGACGATGGGCCTCAAGGTTGTAGAGCCTTTGCGCCTCCTCTTCAAGGACGAGGTGCGCCGCGTGGGACGCTCTATGGGCATGAGTGACCGCCTCATAAACCGTCACCCCTTCCCTGGCCCTGGCCTCGCCATCCGCATCCTTGGTGAGATTACCCGCGAGAAGGTGGAGATACTTCAGAACGTAGATAAGATATACCTCGACATCCTCCGTGAGACAGGGTGGTACGATAAGATATGGCAGGCTGGCGCTATCCTTCTTCCTGTTCAGTCTGTAGGCGTCATGGGTGACGAGCGCACCTACGAGCGCTGTGTGGCGCTTCGCGCTGTGCAGTCTACAGATGGCATGACCGCCGACTGGGTACACATCCCTTACGAGATTCTTGCGCGCCTCTCTAACGAGATTATCAACAAGGTTCGTGGCGTAAACCGCGTAGTCTACGATATCTCGTCAAAGCCACCGGCAACTATTGAGTGGGAGTAGAAATTTTCGATTTATATAGGGCATCTTTGCCCTATCCCTAAATGTAAGAGACTCTGGGCTGTACGTTTTGTACTATCCCAAAGTCTCTTCTTTTGTGATAGAGCAAATCTGCTCCTCTAAAATCAAAAATTCGTCTCGCGCTGTGGTAGGTGATTTCTTTTGTGATGCGCCACTGCTACACCACTCTGACGCTAAAAGTTATCACGCTAATCAATGTCGAGGCCAAGCCTAACCCCTTCTGACAACAAAGGGGTCTCGCGCTATGGAAGGTTGTTGTCATCGTCATTGCGAGAGCCGTTAGGCTCGTGGCAATCTTTTTTATTATTAGGGAATTTAGGGAAATTAGGGAATTTAGGGAAATTAGGGAATTTAGGGAGAGAATAGCACGCCGCTAACCCCAATCCCTAAACTCCCTAAACTCCTTAAACTCCCTAAACACTGTCAAGGAAATTTAGCGAGAACAGCGTACACAACGCACGCCCCCTCCCTAAACTCCTTAACCTCCCTAACCACTATCAAGGGAGCAGCGCTTATACGCTTCGGCTATCTGTCAAACGCCTGCGCCTTGAGGGCTATGCCCTCACCATCGGGGGTTACTAGCACCACGCCCGACTCCTCGCGCGTGATGTGACCTATGACATCCACAAGGCCGAGCTGCATAACCCTCTCCTGCATCTCCAGGGGCACCGTGAAGAGAAGCTCGTGGTCCTCGCCGCCGTTGAGCGCCGCGATGACAGGGTCTATGTGCATCTCCTCGGCAAGGTCGGTGGTCTGGCGTGCTATAGGTATGCGCTCCAGGTAGATGCGTGCGCCACACTGCGAGCTACGGCATATCTGGCGAAGGTCCGAGGCGAGGCCATCCGAGAGGTCTATCATCGAGGTTGGGCGTATGCCACTCTCCTTAAGTGCCTCTATAATATTTACGCGCGCGCGAGGCTTCAGGTATCGCTCCAGCAGGTACTCATAGCCATGGAACTTGGGTTCGGGGTTCTCCACATCCTTCAGCACGCGCTTCTCGCGCTCCAAGAGGTGAAGACCCATATATGCTGCACCAAGGTTCGAGGTGATACATATCAGGTCATGCTCCTTGGCCCCTGTGCGGTAGGCGATATCCTCCTTCTTGGCACGTCCTGTGGCGCTGACGCTTATCACAAGGCCATTCATAGATGCTGTGGTGTCGCCACCCACGAGGTCTACGCCAAGCTCCGCGCAGGCACACTCCATACCCTCATACAGCGTGTCGAGGGCCTCCACAGTTATCTTTGCCGAGACACCTAGGGCCACGACCACCTGCTCGGGCTTGGCGTTCATAGCTAGGATGTCATTCACGCCACGCACTATAGCCTTGTATCCCAGGTGCTTAAGAGGAAAGTAGCTCAAGTCGAAGTCTATGCCCTCGGTCATCATATCTGTTGTGAGGAGGAGTGCCTCCTCGCCGAGGTCTATCACTGCGGCATCATCGCCAGCGCCAAGGAGTGTTGTGGCGCTGCGCTTTCCCAGACGCGAGGTGAGACGATCTATAAGTCCAAACTCACCCAATGTAGATATCTGTGTCATACTATATCTCTCTTTTCTAAAATTTTTGCAAAAGTACCGTTTTGATTGGATATTTGCAAAAAAAAATATATCTTTGCGTCAAATTTTTTTTACCCCGACAATTAACAAAAACTTAAATAAAAATGTTAAATATTATACTTTTCGGAGCGCCAGGGTGTGGCAAGGGTACGCAGGCAGCACGTCTGGCCCAGCATTACGACTTGTATCATATATCTACAGGCGAGGTTATCCGCTCGGAGATAGCACGTGGCACGGAGCTAGGTAAGAGCATGGAGGGATATATCTTGCGTGGCGAGCTTGCTCCCGACTCTATCGTTGTGGAGATGGTTCGTGACTTCATGCGCTCACACAACGACAAGGGTGCTATCTTTGATGGCTTCCCACGCACCACGGCACAGGCCGAGATTTTTGATGCCATGCTCAAGGAGATGAACTCCGAGGTTAGCGTCATGGTATATATGGATGTTCCCGAGGAGGAGCTTGTGCGCCGCATCTTGCTTCGTGGCAAGGACTCTGGACGTAAGGATGACAGCTCCGAGGAGGTGATTCGCAACCGCATCGAGGTATACCGCGAGCAGACGGCGGTTGTCGCAGAGTACTACGCACAGCAGGATAAGTACTCCGACATAGATGGCCTAGGCACCATGGATGAGGTCTTTGAGCGCCTCACCGCGGTTATCGACAGCAAGCGATAATTTTACTCGGGTGATAGAAATTGTAACGATGAGCAATCTTGTATAATAAAGTACGAGGTTGCTCGTTTCGTAAGTTATGATAGCAAAAAAGATAAGATATTGGCTCTTGGTGGCTGTGGCGCTCCTCTGTTGTGCCACGTCACTCATGGCAGGGCGTTATCGCGTTGCCGAGATTCGCAATGTGCAGCTGCAGGATAGCAGGCGCTTTGTCACAAACCCCGATGGCATCATCACCGCCCACCATCAGGCTACTCTCGACTCTCTCTGTTACGCCCTCAAGGCGCAGGGCATCGCTGAGGTGGCTATCGTTGCTGTGGAGGATATAGAGCCTAGGGATATCTTTGACTTCTCGCAGTCGCTCTTTGAGGGGTGGGGTGTTGGTGATGATAGCCTCGACAATGGCCTCGGCATCCTCCTTGTTGAGGATATGCGCGAGATACGCTTCCACACAGGCTATGGCGTGGAGGGGGTGCTTACAGATGCCATGTGCTACAGGATTCAGCAGGAGGTTATGATACCTCACTTCCGCCGTGGCGACTACTCGCAAGGTATGGTCGAGGGTATGCGTGCTGTGGCCACGCTCCTCGAGGGTGGTGATTTGCCCACTGCCGAGGCGGAGTCCGATGAGAGTGCCATGTGGCTAGCCCTTATCGTCACACTTTTCCTCGTTGTGGTGCCTATAGCCGTGCTTCTCATCTATGAGTATCGCCGCACGAAATGCCCCCACTGCAATAAGCATAAGCTCCTTGTCGTGAAGTCCGAGAGGATGCACCTCTCGACAGGTGCGGTGCTTCTTGTCGAAACCCTGCGCTGCGCAAACTGCCAAAAGGAGATAGTGCGCCAGCGTGAGGATAACGACCCTCATCGCCGCGGTGGCGGTGGCATGCCTATCTTCTTCCCTATGGGAGGGTCACGCGGTGGCGGTGGCTTTGGTGGCGGTGGCTTTGGTGGCGGTGGCTTTGGCGGTGGTAGCTTTGGTGGCGGTGGTAGCTTTGGTGGCGGTGGCTCCAGCTCTAGTTGGTAAAATCTTGAATACTAAATAATTATAATGCTATGAACAAGAAAACGTTATTTATCATCCTCGGCATCGTTGCCGTGGTTGTAGTATGGGCTGTTAGTGGTTACAACGGCCTTGTAACAAGACAGGAGAAGGTAAACGAGGCATGGGCAAACGTGGAGACCGTATACCAGCGCCGTGCCGACCTCATCCCCAACCTTGTATCTACTGTTAAGGGTTACGCGGCACACGAGCAGGAGACCCTGCAGTCTGTTACCGAGGCGCGTGCCAAGGCTACGGCGATGACCATAGACCCCTCTACCGCCACTCCCGAGGAGCTAGCCTCATGGCAGCGTGCGCAGCAGGAGGTATCTTCGGCTCTTGGACGTCTCTTGGCTATTTCGGAGAGCTACCCCGACCTCAAGGCCAACCAGAACTTCCTGGAGCTTCAGCAGCAGCTTGAGGGTACCGAGAACCGCATCTCTACCGAGCGCCGCAAGTATAACGAGATGGTGCGTGGCTATAACGCCTCTATCCGCCGCTTCCCCAAAAACATCCTTGCCACGATGTTTGGCTTCGAGAAGATGACGATGTTTGAGGCGCAGGAGGGCGCAGAGGTAGCACCCGAGGTGGTGTTCTAGTTGCCCGTCATTGCGAGAGCCGTTAGGCTCGTGGCAATCTCTTTTTTTGTTAGGGAGTTTAAGGAGTTTAGGGAGTTTAAGGAGGGGTCTTGCGTTATGCGCGCTGCTCTCCCTAAATTCCCTAAATTCCCTAGTCAGTATACAACGCCCAGCGCCCAACACCCTTCCACAACGCACTCACCTCTCACCTCTTTGCCCTCACCTCTTTGCTCTTTCATAAATATTTATTATATTTGCGGAGATAATGTGCAAACCACAGATTTAGAACAAAAATGATACATAACCTTAAAATAGCCCTCGTGGCGCTCATCCTATCTCTAGCCTCGCTAGCTAGTGCCGTGGCACAGGTGAACGAACCCGAAGAGGGCAAGGGTGCCGAGCCTACCAAGGAGTGGAAGAAGATGACCCCACAGGAGTATATATACATGTGGCGACATATCGCCGTGGAACATATGGAGCTTTATGGCATCCCCGCAAGTATTACCATGGGTCAGGCAATCCTAGAGTCGGGATTCGGAAATGGATACCTCGCACGTGCGGCAAACAACCACTTCTGCATAAAGTGCAAGAAGTCGTGGACAGGGCCTACGATAACCCACAGCGACGACCGCCCCGATGACTGCTTCCGCGTCTACGACACCGTTGAGGCCTCCTACCGCGACCATGCCGAGTTCCTCAACGAGGGTCAGCGTTACGAGTTTCTCTTTGCCTACGCAAGTGACGACTACAAGAGCTGGGCGCATGGCCTCAAGAAGGCGGGATATGCCACAGCCCCCGACTATGCGGAGCGTCTTATAGGTACCATAGAGCGTTACAACCTTCAGCTCCTCGATGGCAAGGATGGCATAGCGGCATACGATGCTTATGTGGCTGGTGAGCTAGGCATAGACCCCAAGAGGATGCAGAGCGCCGAGGGTGCCAAGGGTGCCAAGGGAGCCGAGGGTACTGATGATGCCCAGAGCCTACAGAGTGGGGTAGTGGAGGAGTATATACCTCGCGATGCTACGATGGCCTATGCTGACCGTGGTATAGACCCTAACAACTTCCGCGTGACGATAAACTCACACCACGGATATAGCGTATACCTCACAAATGGCGCATACTACATCATCGCCAAGGAGGGAGATAGCTTCGCGAGCCTAGGTGAGCTATTTATGATATCGCCCAATCAGCTACGTAGGTATAACGACCTTGACGAGGGATGTGAGCCACGCCCTGGCGATGTGGTATACATAGAGCGTAAGATGTCGCGCTGGGAGGGTAAGGATATGCTTCACAGCGTGGAGAGTGGCGAGACCCTACACTTCATTGCGCAGCTCTATGGTGTGCGTGTGAAGTCCCTGGCGAAGCTAAACCGCCTGAAGGTAGATGCTACGCTACAGACGGGGCAGACGCTGAAGCTACGATAGTGGCGGTGGCGAGGCTACGAACAACGAAAAATAGAGAGATATGAGTACACTACGAGAGAAAATTTTGGAGGCTATAGTGAAAAAGTCTACGCTCAAGCAGCAGATTTTTGACAACACCTTCTCTACATTTAACGACCTTAAGGAGACCCTCTTTGAGATGGCCTCGGAGATTGACGATGAGCTTGATGGAAAGCTCGACCGCCGCGTGCGCATAGAGTACCGCGACAGGGGTAAGTTTGAGGCGCAGTTGCAGGTGGCTAGCGACATCCTCATCTTCCAGATGCACACCGACATCTTTGAGTTTGACGCCAACCACATCATCTGGCAAAATAGCTACGTGCAGCAGAACCGCGACAACTCCTACATCGGTGTCATCAACATCTACAACTTCCTCTCCGACTCCATGAAGTATAACCGTAATGCCGATGAGGGATACCTCATAGGTCGCATCTTCATAAACCGCGAGAGGTGCTACTTTGTGGAGGGTAAGCGTCAGACGGCGGTGCGCCCCATGGCCTTTGGCACCAAGAAGATAGACCGCGAGGCACTTGTGACAATTATCGAGACGGCGATAAACTACGCCCTCAACTTCGACCTGCTCATGCCCCCCTACGAGGAGAATATACGTGTTACTGTCGATCAGTTCAACACCAAACTCGACAACTCAAAGTTTACAACAGGAAAGCGCTTGAGCTACGACTTTTCGATGGATGATATCTAAACCACTGATAATGAATAACTAAAAACAATAATGCTATGAGAAGACTACTATCTACACTCACTATGCTAGCTATGTCCGTGAGCCTCTCGGCGCAGGTTAGCTACCTTGAGATGGTGCAGAAGCGCGATGATGCAGCGCCAAACTACATATCGCCAGCATCGCTAACCCCCGCAGCAGGAACAGACCAATATATGGAGCTTGATGGCCGCGAGGTGAAGCTCTACGACTACAAGCGCGAGTCGAAGGGTGAGGTGGTATTTCGTGCCGATAACCTCATAATGTCCTACGTGAAGTCTCCCGATGGCACCATGGCCCTCTACGAGAAGTTCGATGGCACATCACCACGCAAGGAGATATATCGTCACTCCTACATCTCGGACTACTTCGTGGCATGCCCCGATGGCTCGACAATACGTATCGATGATGTCCGCGACATCTCATTCTCGCCCGACTCACGATTCTTGGCCATGTCCTACAACAACGACATCTTCCTCTACAACATCGCCACTAACGACATCTACAACATCACCGATGACGGCAAGTGGAACCACATCATCAACGGCACCACCGACTGGGTCTACGAGGAGGAGTATGGATTTACCAAGGCTTATGCCTTCTCTCCCGATGCCTCGCAGATAGCATACCTCAAGTTTGACGAGAGCCGCGTTAAGGAGTTTGAGATGATGCGCTTCGACAACAACCTCTACAACACTGCCTACCGCTTCAAGTACCCCAAGGCTGGTGAGGAGAACTCTATCGTCACACTCCACATCTACGACATGGTCACACGCCAGACCACAAAGGTAGACACAGGCTTTGAGCAGGATCAGTATATCCCACACCTAGGCTACACCCCTGGTGGTAAGCTCTACTACTACCTCGTAAATCGCCTCCAGAACCACTTTAAGGTGGTGATTGTCGAGAGCGATGGCGCACAGAGAGTCATCTACGAGGAGTCGGACGAGAGATATGTGGAGCGCCCTAATGCCCAGACCATAACATTTATCGATGCCGACCACTTCATCGTTCGCGAGGAGACCACCACAGGATGGTTCCACCTCTACCTACACTCTATCACCGAGGGCCGCCTTCACGCCATCACCCAGGGTGAGTGGGAGGTGACACAGCTCGTAGGACTATCTCCAAAGATGGATGTGGTATACTACATGTCTACCGAGCAGTCGCCATTGGAGCGCCACCTATACGCCGTAAACATCGATGGTTCGGACAAGCGATGCTTGCTCTCGAAGCCTGGATATTGGCGCGTATACCCATCGGCAGATATGAAGTACTTTGCCGCAGAGCACTCCGCAACAGACTGTTTCCCTACAGCAGGTGTCTACAACACCAAGGGTAAGCTGGTGCGCTCCCTCATGCTCGAGGAGCCTTCAAAGGAGGCCCCAGAGTATCAGCGCCAGTATGCTACCTTCACCACCGAGCGTGGCGATGTGTTGCAGTACTACCTCATCTACCCCAAGGACTTCAACCCTCAAAAGCAGTACCCTGTGCTTATGACGCAGTACTCTGGTCCTGGCTCACAGGAGATTGCTAACCGCTACACCACCGACTGGGAGGAGACCCTAGCCCGCAACGGATATATCATCGCCTCGTGCGATGCCCGTGGCACAGGCTTCCGCGGCGAGGAGTATAAGAAGGTTACCTACGCCAACCTCGGACACTGCGAGGTGGAGGATCAGATATCCTTTGCTCGTCACCTATCACGTCAGGAGTTCGTAGATGCCTCACGCATAGGTATCTATGGCTGGTCCTACGGTGGCTTTATGGCCCTAGGCTGCGCCCTCAAGGGTGACGGTCTCTTCAAGATGGCTATCGCCGTGGCCCCTGTTACCTCATGGCGCTACTACGACTCTATCTACACTGAGATATACAACGGACTCCCACAGGATAACCCTGCAGGCTACGACAATAACTCACCTATCAACTTTGCCGACCGCCTGAGCCTCAACACACGACTGCTCATCATCCATGGCACCGCCGATGACAACGTACACTTCCAGAACACTATGGAGATGTGCCGCGCTCTCAACCGTGCAGGCAAGCAGTACGACATGATGGTTTACCCCGACCAGAACCACTCTATGCGTCCTAACGACATGATTAACATCCGACAGAAGATGGTGGATTATACGCTGTCTGTATTGTAACTTTGTTGTGATAAGGCAGCATCTACTGCCGCTAGCAAAAAGGAAATGAGAATGGGCAGTACGCTTTAGTACAGCCCATCCTCATTTTTTTTGCCGAGCGTTGTATCTACTACCTTCTAACAACAAAGTGGTCTCGCGCTTGGGTAGGTTGTTTTAGACGTCATTGCGAGAGCCGTCAGGCTCGTGGCAATCTTTTTTATTATTAGGGAATTTAGGGAAATTAGGGAATTTAGGGAATTTAAGGAGGAGGCAGTGCTGTACGGTAGGCCCAATCCCTAAACTCCTTAAACTCCCTAAACACTATCAACGGAATTTAGCGAGAGTAGCGCGCATAATGCAAGACCCCTCCCTAAACTCCCTAAACTCCTTAACCTCCCTAAACACTATCAAAGGAATTTAGGGAGAACAGCTTTCCACTTTCCTCTCCCTCCCTTTTCGTGTTTCACAAATTTTTGCTATCTTTGCACCGACTATTTGCATTTGCAAACCTACATTGCAAAATTACACGTAAGAACATTAACCCAAAAACAGTATAATAATGGATTTCAACTGGCTTAAGACGGTCATAATGGGTAGCACAACTACGCCATCTGTGGCCCATACGGTCTTTGTGCTTGCCGCGGTGATAGCATCGGGTATAGCGTTGAGCCGTATTAAGATTAAGGGTGTGTCGCTAGGTATGACATGGATACTCTTCACAGGTATCGCATTTGGTCAGATTCTCGACCCGGGAACTATCCACCACGACACTCTCCACTTTATCAAGGAGTTCGGATTGATACTCTTTGTATTCTTCATCGGTCTGCAGGTGGGCCCTGGCTTCTTCTCCTCGCTAAAGAGTGGTGGCCTTAAGCTCATAGGCCTCGCAGCTCTTGTGGTGTTCCTTGGCGTGGCTACGGCATACGTCATACACCTCATCACAGGCGAGCCTCTGCCAACCATGGTAGGTATCTTGTCGGGTGCTGTTACCAACACCCCAGGTCTTGGTGCTGCGCAGCAGGCATACTATGACGCCACAGGCATCAACGACCCTAACATCTCCCTCGGTTATGCTGTGGCATACCCTCTAGGTGTTGTGGGTATCATCATGACCATTATCCTCATGCGCTACGTGTTGCGTGTCGATTTCAAGAAGGAGGATGAGGGCCTTAAGGCTATGAGCAACGAGACTAACCTCCCACACCGCTACTCTGTGGAGTTCACTAACGAGATGCTCGATGGTAAGACCATAGCCATCGCACACATGCTCATAAACCGTCAGTTTGTAGTGTCGCGCCTCATGCACCCATCGGGCGAGATTGTCATGGCTGATGGTAACTCAAAGCTCTCTATTGGTGACCGTCTACGCATCATCTGCTCCGAGGAGGACAGCGAGGCTATCCTCGCCTTCTTTGGTAAGCCTATCGAGATGACCACCGAGGAGTGGGGTGCTACAGCGATGCAGTCTACACCTCTTGTGTCGCGCCGCATCCTCATCACACGCGAGGATATAAACGGTAAGAAGTTCTCGGATCTTCGCCTCCGCACACGCTATGGCATCAACATCACACGTGTACACCGTGCTGGTGTAGACCTCATCCCTTACCAGGGTATGGAGCTTCAGGTGGGTGATAAGGTGATGGTTGTAGGTCCCGAGGCTGCCGTGGCACAGGCCGAGAAGGTGCTTGGTAACTCTCTCAAGAAGCTAGACCATCCAAACCTCCTTCCAGTATTTATCGGCATCGCCCTCGGTATCTTGCTTGGCTCGCTACCTCTTATGCACGTGCCACGGGCCGTGAAGCTCGGCTTGGCCGGAGGTCCTCTCATCGTGGCTATCCTCATCGGTCGCTTTGGTCCACACTTTGGCCTTGTGACATATACCACTATGAGTGCTAACCTCATGATGCGCGAGATAGGTCTTGCCATGTTCCTCGCTGCCGTAGGTATCGGCGCTGGTGATGGCTTTATAGATGCTGTGATAAATGGCGGTTATAAGTGGGTAGGCTACGGCTTCATCATCACCGTACTTCCTCTTATCCTTGTAGCGCTTCTCGCGCGTCTCAAGTTCAAGATTAACTACTATACCCTTATGGGTCTTATGTCTGGAGCTATGACCGACCCTCCAGCCCTCGGTTTCTCGAGTGTCTCTTCCGGCAACGATATGCCTGCCGTAGGTTACGCCACCGTATACCCTGTAGTTATGTTCTTGCGCGTTCTCACGGCGCAGATGCTTATGCTCTTCGCACTATAATTTTGTTGTGATAAGGGGCTATTCTCGGCACCAAGCTCATCTCCCCGAATGGGGATGTACGCCAAGTACACCCCCATCCGTGTAGATTTCGACTTGGCACCAAGCCTAACCCCTTCTAACAACAAAATGCTTTGCTGTGATAAGGGGCGCTTCAATCAAAACCACCAATGAGTCAAATCATTGGTGGTTTTTTATTAGGGAATTTAG
>JAEIGA010013146.1_pt1 | contig 12594 bp, 11 predicted proteins | sample 9270691 | NCBI WGS metagenome assembly JAEIGA01 (sample SAMN17057246, study PRJNA624740) | gut metagenome | biome: biome; isolation source: fecal sample | host: Bos grunniens | place: China: Xizang | collected 2019 | reverse complement strand
TTTATCTGCCGTTTGCTTAACGGTCATTCCAGCTTACTGACCGTCTCTCTGGAAGCGGGCAAATAATTCTTCCCCTTCATAGCTTTATAAATATTAATTATACTTCTTCAAGATTGCTGATTGCAATCCAGCCGTATTCGCCGTTATATCTGATCTTAACCCAGTATTTGCCTGTATCAGCTGCCTTCTTTTTATCGTAGCCGATAACGGTTGCTCCGTGTTCAATTTCACCGATCTTTTCATTTTCTGCACCGGCATCAACACGGATGTTAGCGCCGTTTGCAACAACCTTATAAGTTGTGCGGGTTGATGACGAATCTGATGATGAAGTTGTTGTTTCTTCGCTGCCGAAATCGGGAACACCGGGTTCAATGGAAATATTGACGCCGCCAAATGTTGTTACAGCTTCGCCAACGAGGATAACGCCCCAAGTGCCGCTCTTCTGCGCAATGAATACACCGTTGCTGCCGGGCATAATGTTTGAATACTCATAGGGAACAACCGTCTTGCCGTCAAGGTCGATGATACCCATCATAGAGCCTTTCTTGACTGCAATCAAGCCGCCTGTTACGGGTCTGCAATAATCGCAAGCTGCTGCTTCGCTGGCCTGAAGGTTGTTAACCGGATCAAATTCGTAGTCAATAACTTTCTTATTACGGTTCTGGCTTACGTAGCCCCATTTTCCGTTCTTTCTTGCAGCTGCATAGCCTTCGAAATAACGGTCACGCTCGTCGTATGAGTTATCACCGAGAGGATCAGCCTCAACCGAATGAGGAATATGAGGAGTTTCAGACACGGTAACAGTGCCGTTAATTATTGAGAATTCATAAAAATCACTGCCCATTATGAGAAGGCTGTGGTAACTGCCGCGGTTTGAATAATCTCTGCCGCTGCCGCAACGGGTAAAGCCATCGTAATGAGGCTGAAGGATAACGTTACCCTGGTAGTCAAGAAGGCCGAATTTGCCTGTTGATGCTGACTTGAAGTATGCACAGTTTTCATCAAGATAAATGATTTCAGCGCATTCTGCAAAGCCGCCGGGACGCCAATCGTAGCCTGAAGCTGAAGTTGAAATTGATGATGAGGAGGGATCCTCTGAATCTGGCGTTTTTGAACCGGAATCGCCCGCTTTTGAAATGATAACACCGATTATAATGATTGCAACAAGAGCTGCGCAAGCGATTGCAATGATTTTAGGATTAAGCTTGATATTGGGAATGTTTATGGGAAGCTTCTTTTTAGGCTTCTGCTCGTGTTCGTTCTTCTCGTAGCTTGAGAAATGCTCAACAGCAAGTTCAGCCTCTGCGGAAGGTGCAGTGGAAGTGAACTCGGGAACATCGGGTTCTTCCTCTGTTTCCACATCAACAGGTTCTTCTTCCTCTTCTGTTGATGAGCTTTCGCCTGAAAGGATTTCGTTGATCTTCTGCTTAAAGGAAAGAACGTTATCGGGAACAGGAGCAACGGGTGCTGCAACAGGTTCTTCTTTAACTTCTTCGGCAGCTTCTTCAACGGGAGCTTCCTTGACGGGATTAGCTGTATTATATGCGTCTATCGCAAAGATAAACGCATCTCTGACGGATGCACCGTCTATTTCGGTCATGGTTGCTGCACGCTGGAATATCTTGGTCAAAACAGGCATTGAGCCGTTTGAATCCTTGCATTCTTCGATGCCTGCAAAAGAAAGAATTTCTTCCTTTGATTTTGCAATAAGTCCGTTGGCGGCGTTTTCGGAAATGCCGAGGAATTTTGCAAGAGCAGCAACGGGCATACCGTTATTAAAATGAAGAATCATCGAGATTCTGAGTTCGGGTGAAAGCATTGAAACTGCTTTGAGTACCATTGCACTCTTCTTTTCATCCTCGAATGCTTCTTCGGGAAGGAATTCAGAATTATACTCTGATACTTCGGGTTCATCAGAGTCAAAAACAAATGTCTTGCCTTCTTTATAAACCGCAGCAACATTCTGCTTCATCCAGATTTCAAAAGCCTCGGGTCTCTTAAGCTTGTCGATTCCGCAAAAAGCTTTTGCATAAGCTTTCTGTGTTATCTCAATTGCGGACTCTTCGCCCGAAGCAAGAATATCTGCAAGAAAATAAGATGCTTTTAAAGTTCTTGAATAGAGCTTTGCCATTGCATCAGTATCGCCGTTCTGGGCAGCAGAAACATACTGAATAAGATTCTCGCTCACTTATAATCCACTCCGTTCTTAATTTTATTTAAATTACTCCATTTAACCTATTAACATAATTAATATTGATTTTATACCACATTTGGTGATTTGTCAAGAAAAAACAACGATATTATGTCAAGATATTGAGAATTAAAATAAAAAAGCAACCCAAACACGGGTTGCTTTAAAAATGCAATTAATCTGAAAAAGGAGTGCTGATATTAACGACCCTGAAATTAATAGGCTCTCGGTTACAGTTAAAGCGATAAACACTCATTACCATACCGATTGCAAAATAAATACACAGGTTGGATGAACCGCCCGCACTCATAAACGGAAGTGTGATGCCGATACTGGGCAAAAGTTTGAGGCACATACCGATATTGATAATCGTCTGTACACCGATCATAAATGCTGTACCAAAGCAAATAAGACTGCCCGAAAGATTTCTTGACTTTTTTCCTATCCACATAATTCTTGCAACTATGAGAACCATAACAGCAAGAAACAAAACAGCACCGATAAAGCCGAATTCTTCGCCGACAACTGTGAAAACCATGTCACTTTCGTTAACGGGAACACCCGTTGCAGATTGGGTATAAGTTCCTTTGAAAAGTCCGTCACCGAGCAAGCCGCCTGAACCGATAGCGTTCAGACCTCTCTGCTGCTGATAAATAATCTTTTCGTAAACATCTTCTGAAAGTGCCGAAGGATAGTAAATCGCAAGAATTCTTCGCTTATGGAAAGTTGCAAGAAACTTCGACCATAAAAGAGGCACAAACGCAATTATCGCGCCGATAGCAACTGCGAAATAGCGCAAATGAACACCCGATATAAACATCATACCGACAAAAATGAACGCAAATACAGTTGCAGAACCGAGGTCATCGGTAAGAATAATGATAGCAATAGGTATCAATGCGTGCATCGTCAGAAGAATGATGTTTTTGATGCTGTTGATGTTGTTTTTCACCGCTTCAATATGAGCAGTAAAAGTTATAAGAAATCCGATTTTGGCAAGCTCTGAAGGCTGGAAGTTAACTACCAGACCGTCGGTCTGAATAATCGGGAGCCAGCATCTTGCATCGGGTCTGTCTGAAGGACCGTCACCAAACGGAAAAAGGAGCAAAAGCAGCAAGAGGCATATTCCGCCCGCAAACGGCCAGAGTCGGACCAACGCATCATAATCAAGATATGAAATAAACAGACACGCAAGCACACCCGCCACCGTAGCAACAATCATTATCAAACATTCACGGCTTATGAAATCACCGTCTGCAATAGCATCGTTACGGGTTGCGCTGTGAACCATAAGCGAACCGAGTGCCGACGTTAACACACAGGCAATATATAAAAGAAAATCGGTTTCTTTAAGCGCATATTTAATTGTACTTCTTCTGCTCAAAGCATCACCGCCATTTAAAAACACTTTTAACGGGCGGGAGAAATCCCCCGCCCTGAAAAATCAATCAGTTAACTTCGTTAAAAAGATCAAGATATGCTTCTGCAATATATGCACCCGCATTAGGACCGGTTGAAACGATTTCTTCGTTTTCTGTAAGGTATGAACGCCAGTCATTCTTGGTAAGCATATAACCAATCTGGTCGTTTGTGATACCGAAAACAATAAGTTTCTTGTCTGTTGCATCCTGGAAATATGTGAAGTTCCAGGTTGTGCCGTCCCATGAATCTTCTGCACCGATTGCACCGCCGTATGAGATGTCGGGAGCAAGTTCGCCGGGGATAAGAGCGATTGCAATGTTTGTGCCGAATTCAGCATAACCTACTTCTGTAACAACTTCGTAGTCGAGACCGTTCTTAACAACTGTGTTTGTAAGAAGACCGCCCTTTGCAGCAAGTCTGAAAATGCTGTTCTTAACGGGAACAAACACTTCAGAGAATCTGATATTAAGAACAGGTGAAAGAGCAACGTCGTTTGAAATAGCGCAAGCTCTCTTTGCAAGGAGTTCACCGAAAGCTGCAAGACGTGCATAACCTTCATTGTTGTGTGCAGCAAGAATTTCGGGATCAACTTCAAGAGGTTCGGGATATTCTGAAGAAACAGCAAGTTCTGCACCGAGAATCATTGAGAAGTTTGCGTTTGCATTCTCATTGATATATTTTTCCATATAATAAGGATAGTCAGCGGTAAGTTCTGTACCCGATGCGCCGTTACCAACGCAATGGATGGGAAGGTTAACAATCCAAGTTTCTTTTGAACCGTCTGCGGGAACGAAGCGGAATCTGTTGAGGTTACCGTCAAATACTGTGGGAACACGCTTGTCTCTGATGTATTCGGAAATATCGATGTTGCCGTAGTAGAGGCTGCCAATCTTCATATCCTTAACAGCATCTTCCATTGACTTAACTGCAACGTTACGGAAGTTTTCCATAAACTCGGGATTCTTACCGCTTTCAAGTTCAATACCAAGAAGATTCTTGATTGATGAAGTGAAGAGAGCGCCTACGATATCGCCGTTAAGACCGAAGGTATCAACGCAGCTGTGCTGATGAAGAGAAGAAATGTTGATTGAAGTGATATTCCAGCCGTTTGCATCAGCAACTGCCTGGAACATTTCTCTGATTTTTCTTACTTCGTTATTTGCAAGACCGAAAGTATCGACTGATGCAAAAATGTGGATACCTCTGCCGTCTGAAACTGCAACGGTACGGATCTTCTGATCATCGAACTGATATGTTGCAAGTTTCTTGGTAACTGAAAGGCTGCCGCCTACATAATGCTCTTCTTCAAGCTCTTTGCCTGTAAGAATAGAAGCGTTTGAATAGCCTACTGACCAAGCAGCACCGTCAGCGGGAACATCAAGGAATTCTTCAACGGTGTTGCCTTCATAAAAGTTTTCTGACTCATAGCTATCTTCTGTTGCCCAACCCTGGGGTTCAAAAATAAGAGCCGCAATACCGTTAACGAGAGTGTCAAGAACGCCGTCTACAAAACGGTAAAAACCGCGTTCAATGTCGGATGTTACTTCTGTTGCTGCATAAGCGGGAATTGCAAAAGCCGACATCAAAACGGCAAGTGCAAGAGCAACTGCAGTAAATTTCTTTGCCATAATATTACCTCCAATAATTTAATCCATATTTTTAAGCTCCAGATCACCGAAGCTAATGAATTTTTTCTTACGCATAAACTCCGAAACAGCAAGAGTTATAACTGCGGGAGCAATGAAATGCATAATTATTATTTCGATCAGAACAACGGTAGAATCAACACCCGATTCAACCATTGAAGAATAAGTCATAAACTGACCGACCAGACCCGATGTTCCCATACCCGCACCAGAAGGATAACAGGTCATCTGAAGAACAGCAGAAGAAATCGGGCCGAGAATTGCGCTGGAAATGATGGGCGGTATCCACAGCTGCGGATGCTTAACAAGGTTAGGCATCTGAAGCATTGAAGTGCCAACGCCCTGAGCAACAAGACCGCCGAATTTGTTTTCACGGTAGCTTGCTACGGCAAAACCGATCATATGGCAGCTGCATCCGACTACCGCCGCACCGCCCGCAACCCCAGAAAGTCCGAGGATGATTCCAATAGCTGCGGAACTGATGGGAAGAGTGAGGCAGATACCCATAACAACAGAAACAACCATACCCATAATAACAGGCTGACGTTCCATACCCCACGTGATTATTTCACCGATATATGTTGTAACAGTTGATGCGGGAGGTCCGATAAAAAGACCGGCTGCGCAGCCCGCAATAATAGAAGATGCGGGAGTTATGATGATATCGAGCTTTGTTTTACCACCTATAAGCTTACCGACCTGAATTGCAACAAAAGCACCGATAAAGGCTGAAAGAGGATCACCGGGGCCGCTGTAAAGCATACCCGCATCGGTAATAACCGAACCCGCAATCAATTTTGATGCAAATGCGCCAACCATACCCGCAACGGCAGCAGAAACACCGGTAAGCGGAGTGGTTTTGTATTTGAAAGCCATACCCGCACCGATTCCGGCACCTGTCAGCGACTTTGCAACCGCAGCAACAGCAAGTATATAAGTACCGATTTGGTTATCAATAAATCCGCCAATCTGCTCCAGAATCGTACCGATTATAAGCGTGGCGAACAAACCGAGCGCCATGCCGGAAAGACCGTCAACAAAAATATAATTCAGTATATTTTTTATCTGTTTCATTTTGAAATCACTTTCCTGAACGCATCCGCATAAATTCTTCCGATAAACTCGGACCCGGCGGCATTGGGATGAACACCGTCACCTGACCAGTGGTTATCATCCTTGCCGAGCTGTGCCTGAGCAAAAAGTCCGTCAAGCGGAATATAATAATCAGCAAACTCTCTGGCAAGCTTTCTGACTATATCGATTTTCGGATTGAGGTCAACACGGAAATATTCCTTTTCCGGTGCGGGAAGAAGAAAAGGCTCGAGAATAAGAATCTTTGCGTTGGTTTTTTCTTTGATTTCCGTAAGAACCTTGCGGTAATTAGCCTCAAAAACATCGTTACCGAGCCATTTGCGGTTATCCGCTCTGTGCCAGGTGTCATTAATGCCGATAAGAATTGATACAACGTCGGGCTGAATGTCGATAAAATCGCTCTGCAGACGGTTAACAAGATCTATTGTCTGATTACCGCTGATACCGAGATCGATGAATTCAAAATCAACGTCCGGCATTTCCTCTGCAATAAACTTTGCAGCATAAAAAGGATAGCCTTCACCGAGGTTATGATAATCCGAACGGTCTCTGCCGGCATCTGTTATTGAGTCGCCCTGAAAAAGAACTTTCATTTATATCACCTTTAAAATTTATCTCTTACTTTTTTAAGCATTTCGGGAATGTCAATATGCTGGGGACAAGCGGGCGCGCATTTTCCGCATTTTTTGCAAAGTCCCGCATTTTCTTCGATATCGGGGAAGATTTCTTTAACGTATCTTCTGCCGCCCTCCGCTATTTTGTTGAATGCAGAGAACACCTTGGGAATGGTTACACCCGCCGGGCAAGGCATACAGTATTCACATCCCGTGCAAGGAACAAGATTCATTGAATCAAAAGCGCTCTTTGCTTCGCTAAGCTTTGCGAGATCGTTTTCGGTGAGCATTCCGATGTTTGATTTATCGGCATAACCGAGGTTGTCCTCAACCATCTGCATCGAGCCCATACCGCTCAGAAGCATTCCGACTTCGGGTCTGTCCCAAACAAAATCGAGAGCCCATTCAACGGGAGTTTTTTCTTCACCGAGCTTTGATGCAACAGCTTCGTGGGGAACGGCAAGCTTGCCGCCGAGAAGCGGTTCCATAACAATTACACCGAGACCCTTTGATGCCGCATATTCGAGACCTTCAATGCCAGCCTGATAGTCAACATCAATATAATTGAACTGGATCTGGCAGAATTCAAAGCCGTCATATGCATCGATAACTTTTTTAAACACCCACAAATCATCGTGGAACGAAAAACCGATATGTTTGATTTTGCCCTGTTCTTTGAACTTTTCGAGCTTTGAAAGAACGTCATATTTAACGACTCTGTTATCCCAGGAATCGTTATTGACTGCGTGAAGCAGATAAAAATCTATGTAGTCGGTTCCAAGTCTGCGAAGCTGTTCGTTAAAAATTGTTTCAACGTCTTCCTCACAGTTAACGTTGCCGAGCGGAAGCTTTGTTGCAACGTAAACTTTATTTCGGTAACCGTCTTTGATAACCTCTCCAACAAAAGATTCACTTTTTCCACCGTGATAAAAATAAGCGGTGTCAAGATAATTGATTCCGTTATCAATACCGTAACGAACCATGTTAACGGCTTTTTCCATATCGATTTCGCCATCTGTTCCTTCAACAGTAGGCAATCTCATACATCCGAACCCGAGGACAGAAACTTCTTTTTCAGTTTTACCCAATACTCTGTATCGCATTTGCAACACCTCTTTTCCTATATTCGGTTTATTATATCATAAAAAGAACGCGAAAACAAGTACAGAAAATATTTTATATATTTTATTTTAATAATTCTTTCTTTGCGGTTCATTCTAATAATGAGGTGTTAAAAATGACAGATTTAAACGGTATGCCTCAGGGATTTGGAATGGCATTATCAAGAAACACAAAAGCAATGAAAAACTTCTCGCTTCTTAATGAGAACGAAAAGAAAAAGCTGATTGAACTCTCACGTTCTGTTCGCTCCAAGCAAGAGATGAACCGACTCGTTGACAAGCTTGAAGCGGGAAAAGAGCAGTTTTTCTAAAAAAAAACGGGAACAAGCCAAAAACCTGTTCCCGTTTTACATATTATTCTTCAAAAATTTTAAGGGAATATCTGCCCTCAATCAAAGCCTTTGCAACCTGTTTTGAATCGGTAAGATATTCATCAAAATATACTCCGCCGGGTTCAAGTGAAAGATTGCCGTGGAAATCGGAACCCGAAAGTTTGCGGAGCGAATGAAGATCCGCCCATTTATTTGCAACAGAATTTCTTGAATTATGGTCACCGTGACCGTTATAAACCTCAACACCGTCAAGAAGTTCGGGATCTGTTACCGTCATGCCGATTCTGAAAGGATGTGCCTGAAAAATAACAAGACCGTTTTCTTCTGCAAAAGGTCTGAATTCCTCGGGATTATTGAACTTTGTGAGGTCATTATTGAGAACAAAGTCCTCGTCAAAACCATAAACAAGATAGTCGTTATCGTTTTCAAGAAAACGGAGTTCCATACCCAAAATAATATGGAAATTTTCATCTTCAAATTCTTTTGCGGCTCTGTAACCCGAAAGATAAGTCTGAACCTGTTCGTCAAATGTATCTGCGTGTTTTTTGAACTGATAAGCGCTGAAATGGTCGGTTATGCAAAGACCGTCATAACCGAGTTCTTTATATCTCTTAACAATATCTGCCGCCCATTCTCTGCTGCACGAGCTAGCCTCTTTAGTATGAATATGTGTATCAAAAAGGTACTTTCTCATAAACTTAACTCCCCTTTCACCGAAAGCTATTATATACCTGTTTGCTCGGATATTCAATAGAAATCTTTTGTTTTTCTCTGCTCAAAGCGACAAAATTTTAAACCTTGCAGATATTATAATTCAATCATACGCGAGGTGATAAATCTGAACACGGTGATTTACGCTGATATTCTTGTTATTGTTAACACAATAGTCAACTATCTTCTGTTAAGAGCAAGCACAGCTGTTACGGGATGCGATTTTAAGGTTTGGAGATTTCTTGTTTCATCATTGGCCGGCGGTTTCTTTTCTTTGATTATATTTATCGAAAACATACCGCTCGCAGCAAACATAATTTTTAAAATCGTCACACTTGCAACAATGATGTTGATTGCATTCGAAATAAAATCGACCAAAGCTTTTCTGAAATGTTGCGGCGGTTTTCTTGCATCAAACTTTGTTTTTGCGGGAATAATGCTGGCGGTATGCACGGCATTTTTTCCGAACACCGCAATGTATCGCAACGGAGTTGTGTATTTTGATATTGATATTCTTACGCTAACCGTCGGTGCGATAGTTTGCTACTGCATTTTAAGCCTTATAACCAAATTCACAAAAAGCAAAACACCTGATAAAAGCATTTATACAATTCGGATTACATACGGTCAAAAATCGGTTGAGGGAAAGGCTCTGTTTGATTCTGGCAACAGCCTTTGCGACTGTTTTTCGGGCAGACCCGTTATTATTGCGGAAAAAGATTTTATTGCGCCGCTCATCGAAGGCTGCGATTTGACCGAGATGAACGGATTCAGACTTATACCGTTTACAACCATCAAAAGCGGCGGTGCTTTGCCGTCTTTTGCATCAGACAAAGCGGGCGTTTTTATCAAAAACAAAATGGTTGAAACGCAAAACATATTCATCGGCATAACAGAAAAAAAGATTGTTTCAGGGGGATATTCAGCTTTGATCGGTGTTCCGTTTTTTGATGCAATCGATAATAAAATAACTACTGAAAGGGGAAGAAAAACAAACAATGAAAAAAACGATTCAAGTATTTAGGGAGTGGTTAACAAAACTGAAACGCAAACTGTTTGAGGTTGAGGTGGACTACATAAACGGCCCCGACACTCTGCCCCCTCCTCTGACTCCTGAGCAAGAACAGATTGAACTGATAAAACTGGAAGATGGCGATAAAGAAGCAAGAGAAGAGCTGATAGTAAGAAACCTTCGGCTCGTGGTTTACATTGCAAAAAAATTCGAAAACACGGGAATTGCCGTTGAAGACCTGATTTCAATAGGCACACTCGGACTTATAAAAGCGGTAAACACTTTCAGAATTTCAAAAAATATCAAACTTGCCACCTATGCATCAAGATGCATTGAAAACGAAATACTGATGTATTTAAGAAAAACCAACTCAATGAAAACAGAAGTTTCATATTATGAACCGCTGAACATTGATTGGGACGGAAACGAGCTTTTACTTTCCGATGTGCTCGGAAGTGAACCCGACGAAGTTTACAAAGACATTGAAGCCGACGATGAGCGAAACAGACTTTACAAAGCGATTAACTCACTCAACAAAAGAGAAAAACTGATTATGACAATGAGATTCGGCATCGGCGGCGGCAGAGAATACACCCAAAAAGAGGTTGCGGATTCGCTCGGCATTTCTCAAAGCTATATATCAAGGCTTGAAAAAAGAATAATCGAAAAAATAAAGCGGGAAGTTTAAAACTTCCCGCCTTTCTTTTAAAGCGAATCAATATATCTGCAAGCTGCAAGGGCGGCTACGGAGCCGTCTGCGGTTGCGGTTGTAATTTGTCTTATCTGCTTTTTACGGCAATCACCCGCAACAAACACACCCGAGGTTTTTGTTACGCAGCTTTCATCGGAATCAATATAACCCCAATCGTCAAGACCCACAATATCAGCAAAAGCCGAGTTATTGGGAATAAGACCGATTGCAACAAAAAGTCCGTTGACTTTGAGTTCGGATTCAGAGCCGTCGCATTCCTTGCGGAGAGTGAGGCTTTCGAGTGAACCCTTACCGTTAAGGGCAGAAATAACAGTACCCATAACAAACTCAACATTATCCTTGGTTTTAAGTTTTTCAACAAGACGAGCTTCGCCTGTGAAATAATCAAGGTTCTGAATAACGTAAACTTTTTCGCATCCTTCGGAAAGAAGAACCGCTTCCTGTAATGCGGAATTACCGCCGCCGAGAACTGCTACGGTCTGACCCTTGAAGAATGCGCCGTCGCATACAGCACAGTAAGAAATGCCTTCGCCGACAAGTTCGTTTTCGTTGGGTAAGCCCGTCTGTCTGTGTTTAACACCGGTTGCGATGATAACTGCTTTTGCTTCGTGTTCTCCGTCTTCGGTAATAACGGTCTTTGTTGCGCCGTTGTCGCGGATACCTGTTACGGTTTCCATTTCGATTTCTGCGCCCTGACCGAGAACCTGATCTATGAGCTTTTCGGCAAATTCATTGCCGCTCATTGTGGCAAAGCCGGGATAATTTTCAATCTGCGGTGAATAAGTTATCTGACCGCCAAAAGTTGCTTTTTCAAGCACAAGAACGGATTTATCCGCACGCAGTGCATAGAGTGCCGCAGTAAGACCTGCGGGACCCGCACCGATTACTATAATATCGTACATTAACTGTCAATCCTTAGATTGCTGCGCCTTTTGCAGCTTCGATAAATTTCTTAACTTCTGCAACACCCGCATACTTAACAGCCTCACCGTTTGAAACAACAACGAGGGTGGGAGCCTGTCTTACACCGAGTTCGATTGCAAGAGCCTCGTTTTCGTAAGCCATAAGCTCATTAACTGCAATACCGGCCTTATCAAGGAGCGAAATTGCTACCTTGCAGTTGGGACAGGTTGCGGTTTTGAAGAGATATATACCGTCTGCGAGTGAGCAACCGCCGTTTGCTTCTGCCTTTGCAGCGGGTTCGCCGACTGTGCCATGCTTTGAAATATCGGAATTATCGATATTATAAACCTTACGCTCCTTGTATTCCTGGGTCTTGCCGTCGTTCCAGTTCTGAACAGGTCTGTAATAGCCTGTGATACGGCTGTATACTTCTGCGTTCTGACCGCAAGTAGGACATTCAAAATGCTCACCGGCGATATAGCCGTGGTCCTTACATACAGAGTATGTGGGAGAGATTGAATAGTAAGGAAGTCTGTAATTATCTGAAATCTTTTTAACAAGATTTGCAGCTGCCTTCCAATCGGGAAGCTTTTCGCCGAGGAATGCATGGAATACAGTACCTGAAGTGTAGAGAGTGTGGAGTTCATCCTGCATATCAAGCGCTTCAAATACGTCCTCTGTATAACCAACGGGAAGATGTGAGCTGTTGGTGTAATAGGGAGTACCGTCTGATGCGGTAATGATACCGGGATATCTCTTAACGTCGTGCTTTGCAAGACGGTATGAAGTTGACTCTGCGGGAGTTGCTTCAAGATTGTAGAGATCGCCGTATTCTTCC
>JAEIGA010013145.1_pt1 | contig 12594 bp, 11 predicted proteins | sample 9270691 | NCBI WGS metagenome assembly JAEIGA01 (sample SAMN17057246, study PRJNA624740) | gut metagenome | biome: biome; isolation source: fecal sample | host: Bos grunniens | place: China: Xizang | collected 2019 | reverse complement strand
GGCACTATCACCCTCTACAGGATCTGTATTGGCAACCTTGAATATCATCTCTGCACCCTGCGATTTGCCTATCCAGTTCTTCTGCATCTCCTTGAGGGCATCAGTCCACTCAAGCTCCTCCATATCTGCAAGAAGTCTCTCAGCATATGCAGAAACCCTCAACTGCCACTGTTTCATCTTCTTCTGCTCTACAGGATGTCCTCCACGTACAGAAAGGCCCTCCTTAACCTCATCATTTGCAAGTACGGTACCCAAAGCAGGACACCAGTTTACTGCTGTCTCACCCTGGTAAGCAATCCTGTACTGCATAAGGATATCGCTCTTCTCAAGCTCCGAATATGCTGCCCACTGCACTGCTGTAAAAGCTGGAACATCACCGCAAGCCGCATCAACATTTGCATTGCCCTCTGCAGCAAAAGTTGCCTCAAGCTCAGAAATGGGACAAGCCTTTCCAACCTTGTTGTTGAAATATGAGCCGAACATCTTAAGGAACGCCCACTGTGTCCATTTGTAATAACCGGGCTCACAAGTTCTGATCTCTCTGCTCCAATCATAAGAGAAACCTATGCGGTCCATCTGCTCACGGTATCTGTTGATATTTTTCTCTGTAGTTACAGCAGGATGCTGGCCTGTCTGAATGGCGTACTGCTCTGCAGGGAGTCCGAATGCATCATAACCCATAGGGTGAAGCACATTAAAGCCCTTCAGTCTTTTATAGCGGCTGTAGATGTCACTTGCAATGTATCCCAGAGGGTGTCCCACATGCAAGCCCGCTCCCGATGGATATGGGAACATATCCAATACATAATATTTTGGTTTTGAGGAATCTGCCTCAACTTTGAATGTTCCGTTCTTGGCCCAGAATTCCTGCCACTTCTTCTCAATGTCTAAAAAATTGTACTCCATTTTCAGATTGTATTTATTCAACCTGCAAATGTAGTACAATTTTGCTTATTTCTTTATTTTAAATGAGCCTGATTTTGTAAGTTTGAAATCAACCGGAACAGATACCCTCACACTTACCGGTTTTCCCCCTATTGTGGCAGGCTTCCATTTTGGAGAAGCCTTTATAACCTTCATAACCTGCGCATCAATCTCATCGTCCAGTCCCCTCACAATATTCACCTGGGTAACCTGTCCTTTCTCATTCACAACAAAATCTGCTATCACACGCCCATCCAGCCCGCTACGGATTGCACTGTCAGGATACTTGATATACTCATACACCCATTTGTTCAGGAAATCTCCCTCATTGCCGTGCTGGAAAGTTGCTCTCTTCTCCACAGAATTCTGGGTATAAATCTTGCCCCCTGCACTCTTGCCCCCCTCCGCATTCCTTCCGGCCACTGTCCTTATCCTCTCCTCCCTGTTGGAGAGCACCTCTGCCATTGAAAATACATATCCGCACAACCGCTCCATCTGCCTGTAATCGAGTTTGTCGGGAGTATCCCTCACTGTGTGGAAATCCCTGTGGGTACCGGATGTAAACAATGCTACCGGAATCCCCTTCTCATAAAAATTCCTGTGGTCAGATGGGAAATGGTCTACCGGAGTGTATTTTGGAGTCATGCTCAATGCCCTTCCCGACAATTCATTTACAATCTCCAGCATCTCCACATTGGCCTCGGCAGTATAGAACTGCATCGCATTATCCCGGCCGCTGCGTCCCACCATATCAAGGTTTATCATTGCCACAATGTTCCCGACATGAGGAAAAGAACGGTTGAGGAAATACCAGCTCCCTGCCATACCCATCTCCTTTGCCCCAAAGAATGCAAAAATCACCGACCTGCGGAAAAGGAAATTCTGCGAAGCAACCTCCCTGGCCACCTCCAGCAAAGTTGCAACACCCGAAGCATTGTCATCCGCTCCCGGATACACCTGCTGCACATCATGTCCGTCAATCTTGAGTGTAGAAACACCCATATGGTCATAATGGGCACCAATAACCACATACTCATCCCTCAGTTTTGGATCATACCCCTCAACTATGCCTATAACATTGCGGGAGTGCAGGGTATCGCCATCCCTTGCTATGTAGAAATCTTCCCCCTCCTCAGGTGAAAGCATGGTAACGCCATACTCATACAGTTGCCTGTAAAGATATGACGCAACCTCCTTTTCCTGTTGCGAACCGGCTTTACGCCCCAATCTTTCAGGATCCGAAAGATATGCAACATTCTCTCTCAAACGTATCTCTATGGAATCAGGTCTCTGCGCACAAAGGCTGCCATGAAACATTGTCAATCCAAGCAAAAACAACAATAGACATCTTATCATAACTAAAAATAAATTACTCCATAACCTTTACCAAATCCGTACCAAAGAAGCATCTCAATTGAGGATTTATGGACTTCAGACAATAAAGGGTGACGCAAAATGTTGTGTCACCCTTCTTATTTGTATGTAAATCTGTTATTTGCTGAAGAAAGGCGGTTTTACAACCACTGCCTTGAGCAGTTTCTCCCTCACTTTAATGTAGATCTCAGATCCAAGCTTGTAGTAAGGTGCTGCAGCGTAAGCCAAACCTACAGCCTTGCCGCAAGTAGGGCCCATTGTACCTGAAGTAACAACTCCAATAACATTGCCCTCTGCATCACAAACCTCATAGCCGTGGCGTGGAACACCTCTGTCTACCAATTCAAAACCGCAAAGTCTTCTGGTAAGGCCGTCCGCTTTCTGTTTAAGCATGTAGTCCTTGTCTATAAAATCGCCTTTTACATCGTTGAACTTGGTAATCCAACCCAAGTTTGCCTCAAGTGGAGAAGTTGTATCGTCAATATCATTTCCATATAGGCAGAAGCCTGCCTCAAGTCTCAAAGTATCACGTGCACCAAGACCTATAGGGCGGATTCCCTCAGGAGCACCTGCCTCAAATACACCTTTCCAAAGTTTGTCCGCATCCTCGTTTGCAACATATACCTCGCATCCGCCTGAACCGGTATAACCTGTAGTTGAGAAGATTGCATTAGGAATACCTGCAACTGTACATTTCTTGAATGTGTAGTACTCCATATCCTCTACAGGAGCATCACATATTCTCTGCATGATCTTAAGGGCGTTTGGACCCTGGATAGCCAACTGGCAAATCTCGTCAGATGCATTGTAAAGCTCTTTGCCCGGTGTGATGTTGAATTTAGGGGCAATTGCACACAAATGGTTCCAGTCCTTCTCAATGTTGGCAGCATTTACAACAAGGAAATATGTCTCGCTGTCGATACAGTATACAAGGAGGTCGTCAACAATGCCACCCTTTCCGTTAGGGAAGCATGAGTACTGCACTTTACCTGGAACAAGGGCTGCAACATCATTTGATGTAACGTACTGGCAGAAAGCAAGTGCGTTAGGGCCTTTAACCCAGAACTCACCCATATGTGAAACGTCAAATACACCAACGTTGTTTCTTACAGCGTTGTGCTCATCTTTGATACCTACATACTCAATAGGCATATTGTACCCTGCAAAAGGTACCATCTTTGCACCCAACTCAATATGTTTCTGGGTAAAAGCTGTTGTTTTCATAATATTGTCCTTATTGTGTTTTTAATTTTATTTTATTCCTCTATATGCAGCTTACGCTTTGCACTGTATACCCAAATGTCATCCCCACAGGTAATGACTGGATCTTCCATAACTTCTGTCATATACATTATGGCAGGCTGAAGCCGCTCCATCTCACCCAAAGAGACCATCATATACCCGTTTTTGAACGGTATCTGCATGGCTTTGCCATATCCTTTTTCTCTAAGTTTCTTCACAAGAGCCTCTGCATTGGAGTGTACCTTGAAACTCCCCACTATTACATGGTAGCCATTTACCTCCACAATCTGCGGCTGTTGCACTTTGGCCAAGGAATCACGTACAAACTGTTCCCTTTGGGCCATGGCCGCCTTTTGTTCCTCATTTATCCTAATCTCTTCCTTCATTCTTGCAATATCCTCAGATGTGGGCATTCCCAATTGTCCTTTAACCCAATCACACCCCTGGAGTGAGATTGCAAAAGCTATAGAAAGGAACAGATATACTGTTTTACGGTAATATTTCATATGTTAATGACAAGTATTCTTACAAAAATATGAAATAATGGTGCAATCACAAAAAAAATGTATATTTACATCTGCAAACGGCAACGGATAATGACTGGAGAGCTCAAGAGGAACAATACTATAAGATATATTATGGCGGCAATAACCATTGCCTGCCTTCCTTTTTTTATGTATGGTGCCAGAAAAAAACATCCGCAAAAGGTAGAGATAACTCTCGCACCTCCTGCCCTTGTCCATGATACGGAGGTGAAGGTTCACCCCCCCCAACGCTGCAGAAGATTCATAAATATCTACGATACGGTATCAATCACATTCATTGGGGATGTAATGCAGCACGGCAAACAATTGCGCGATGCCCTTATCCAGGGGGAGGATCCGTCATTGCCTGAATCTTATGATTACTCATACATGTTCAAATATATAGAGGAGACACTCGGCAAAGCCGATCTTGCAGTTGCAAATATGGAGTTCCCCCTTGGGACACCGCCGTATGGCGGATACCCCTTGTTCTCTGCTCCGGAATCTGTCCTGTGGCAGGCACAAAAGAGCGGCATAGACCTGTTTCTGCTGGCCAACAACCATCTGCTTGATAAAGGTAAAAGGGGATTCCTCAACACAATTGGGACTTATGAGAAGGCTGGTGCCAGATATATTGGAATATACCGCAATCTGGAAGAGGAGCAGAAACTCAATCCTGTTTTCTATAACATAAAGGGAATAAGGCTGGCTATCCTCAACTTCAGCTACGGTACCAACGGATTTCCACTTCCGCCCCCCTGCAGGATGAACCTGATGGATACCATTCACATAAAGGAGACTGTTTCCAAAGCAAAAAGAATGGGGGCTGACATTATAATTTGTACCCCACATTGGGGAGAAGAGTATATGCTCAAACCTTCATACAGGCAGAGGGAGATTGCACGCCTGCTGCAAAGGGAAGGGGTAAGAGTAATCATAGGGAGCCATCCCCACGTTCCCCAAAGTGCAGAGTATTCCAGCGAAAACATATTGTTCTATTCGCTTGGAAACTACATAAGCAACCAGACAACCCCGGATTTCACCCAGCTGGAGATGATGGTTACCGTACGTATCCGGAAAAACAGCATAACAGGGGAAACGGTTTTGCTGGAACCGGATATTGAATGGCTGTGGTGCTTCAAAAAGGATGAGTTTGCCCCCCATTATACAGTGGTCCCGGTAAGGGAAATCATCGGGAAGAGGGAGATGGTTAAAAACGGGTACCAGTACGACAGGATGGTGCGCACATACAATGATTTTCTCAACAGAGGTCTTATAAAGAAATTGAAATAACACTACACAGAATATGGCAGAGAAGAAGATTGAATTGACAGAGATTGATCCGGTTGAAATTTTTGGAGTCAACGACAAACTCATAAACAGATTGGCCAATTACTTCCCCAAGCTTAAAGTTGTCCCAAGGGGAAATATAATTTCATTGAAAGGAAGCAGCAAGGACATTACCAGTTTCCAGACAAACCTCAATCTCCTTATAGCCAAAAGGGGAAAGAAGAGGAGCCTTAACCTTGATGATGTTGACCAGCTGTTTGAAGAGGTTGAGTACGGTATGGGAAGCAGTCCTGTCCTCAACACCCTTGAGATGACGGAGAACGGCCTTAAAGGGGGATTTGCAGATGAGAAGAGCGACATCATTGTTTTTGGCAATGACGGAAAAATTGTAAGGGCACGTACCAAAAACCAGAAAAAGCTTGTGGAAGAGTACTATAAGAATGACCTTATTTTTGCATTGGGCCCTGCCGGTACCGGAAAAACATATACAGCAATTGCGTTGGCCGTAAGGGCACTTAAAAACAGGGAGGTGAAGAAGCTTATCCTTACCAGGCCGGCTGTTGAGGCCGGGGAAAGGCTCGGATTTTTGCCGGGAGACCTCAAAGACAAGCTTGACCCTTATTTGCAGCCGTTGTATGATGCCCTTATGGATATGATTCCTCCCCAGAAACTGAAGATTCTTATGGAAGACGGAACAATACAGATTGCCCCGCTTGCCTATATGAGGGGACGTACCCTGGAGAGTGCCTTTGTAATATTGGATGAGGCTCAGAACACCAGTCTGGGACAGCTGAAAATGTTCCTTACCCGCATGGGAAACAACGCGAAATTCATTGTTACCGGCGATGCTACCCAGATTGACCTGCCGAACAAGTCCGATTCAGGCCTTGCAAAAGGTGTTTCAATGCTCAAGGGGCTGAAAGGGATAAGTGTGATAAATTTCAACAAGGAGGATATTGTAAGGCATCCTCTTGTAAGCAAGATAGTAAAGGTTTTTGAAGGGGAAACGGAGGAGTAAAGAAAAAGAGCGGCAATGCCGCTCTTTTTTATATCATGCATTGTTGTTCTACCACGATCCGCCTGCTCCACCTCCACCAAAGGAGCCTCCGCCAAAACCGCCGAAGCCGCCTCCGAAACCGCCTCCGAAACCACCTCCGAAGGGACCGCTGCTCCTTCCTCTGGAACCTGAAGCATTTCCTAAAATTGAACCCAGGATAAATGCATCTGTTGCTGTAAAGTTTCTGCCGCCCCTATTGTTGCCTCCACCATAATTCCGGTTGTTTTCTCCCGACATTGCTGCAAGGAATACTACAAATATCCCAAAGAAAACCATAAAAACCAGAGCCGGAAGCCAACCGTCTTCTTGGCCGGCAGCATATTCATCTGTTGAGATTTCACCGCTGATTATCGGCAAAAGCACATTCAATGCGCTTGCCACGCCACCATAGTAATCTTCCTCCCTGAAATGGGGAATCATCTGCCTTTCTATAATCTGTCTGGCAAGAGCATCTGTAACGGCACCCTCCAGACCATATCCTGTTGCAATGAACACCTCACCCCGCGAATTTCCAACCTTGGGTTTTACCAGAATGACTATACCGTTGTCAAACTTGGCCTGTCCTACTCCCCACTGCTCCCCTATCTCATAAGCCATCTGGGCTTTATCGTATCCCCCCAGGTCTGATAGGGTAACCACCGCTATCTGGTTTGAAGTGGAATCGGCGAATGCAGCAAGCACCCTCTCCATCTCCATAACCTGCCTGCCGGTAAATACACCTGCAAAGTCATTTACCAGACGGGGAGGATTGGGTCTTTGAGGTACCTGCCCCATAACAACAGTTGCTGCAAAAAGAAGCAGCAACGTCATATATTTACGGATATTATTCACCAAAAGATATTTCATCGGGTTGTTCATTTACATCATCACTCTGATACGGGAAATAGCGTTTCAATGAAACTCCCGCCTCCCTTATTGCTTCAACCAGTCCGTCAATGTACTTTCCCTGCGAGAATGCTGCCCCCATATTCTCTTTGATGGAATTCCAAAAATTGTCGGGAACAACCTTGTTTATGCCAGCATCACCTATGATGGCAAACTTCCTGCTCTCCACAGCTACATAGATGAGCACCCCATTGCGGGCCTGTGTGTTGAACATTTTAAGGTAATTGAAGATATAGACAGCCCTCTGCAGCGGGTCCTGTGAGCATTTGGATTCTATATGAACCCTTATTTCCCCAGAAGTTTTGAGCTCAGCCTCCTTTATTGCCTGCTCAATCTGCAACTTACCCTCCTTGCCTATAAACTCCTTTACCTTCATGCCTTCTAGAACTCTACCTTTGGAGCCTCTTTTGCCCCTTCCGATGCCTCAAAGTAAGGTTTCTTCTCAAAACCGAACATTCCGGCAACAATGTTTTTAGGGAACTGCCTTATTGTGGTATTGTAATTTCTTGCAGCCTCGTTGTATTTGTTCCTCTCTACTGCAATCCTGTTCTCTGTACCCTCAAGTTGCGACTGCAATGAAAGGAAGTTTTCATTTGCCTTAAGGTTAGGATAATTCTCTGTTATTGCAAGCAATTTGCCTAATGCGGCACCCAACTCTCCCTGAGCTGCCTGGTATTTTGCCAACTGCTCTGAAGTAAGGTTCTCCGGATCTACTGTAATCTGTGTAGCCTTGCTTCTTGCGCTTACCACGCCCTCCAATGTCTGCTGCTCATGCTCTGCATAACCTTTTACTGTAGCAACAAGATTAGGGATAAGGTCTGCCCTTCTCTGGTATACATTCTCCACCTGCGACCACGCAGCCTGAACACCCTCATCCATTTTAACCATTCCGTTATAGTTGCTCTGGAACCAGAAGAAGATTCCAAGAACCACTGCGGCAACAACCAGCAGTGCTATCAATCCTTTTTTCATTTTTCTCCTTTTTTAGTTGTTTTTCAATCTAACACATCTAACAGATGCACCCATACCGTCTTTAGCGGCAAACCCGGTAGGGAAATTAGGGAACTCACTGAATATGTATTTATAGTAGGCGTTATTGCTGTCCTTTTCTGAAGAGCTCCACCAGAAACCGTAAGAAAGGATATTCTTATACAGCGTATATCCGTTATGGCTCGAGCCACCAGCCAAGGCATTCCATCCGAAATCATTTGTAGGGGTTACATCAGGAGTGTAAGGCCACACCCAACTGCCGTTGAATTTTGCATTTGCCATAAATTTGCCTGCCAAGCCTTTCCAGTCATCCTGGAAAGGAACATAAACGCCACCGTTTGCCGCCATAGCCAGATCAATCCAGTCCTGCGCAGTTGGAATGCTCCATCCGTCGGGACAAACGCCCTGTACACCTTCTCCCAGACCTGAACCTTCTGCAGCTTTGCCGCCGGTTGCATCATTCCATGTATACAATCTTCCAAAAACATACGCTGCTGCATCTGTCTTGCCATAACCTTCACCGGCCCCTTCCCAGTTGAGATTCTGTGCAAACCACTCAAGGTTTCCAACCTCAACAATATCGTATACTTTTCCGTCCCTTGGATCTGTAAAGGTTTTCCCCGCTGCAGGAATACCTGTAAGGGAACCATCACCTACAGAAATTACATTTCCGGTATAAACAGAAGCGTAATATTCATCTGACGGGCCATTGGCCTTGACTGTAATTGAATATGTTGCCAAAGAATCCGGAACTCTCAATACGATGGTACTGTTGTCTGCCCCTTTTGCCGACAATGAATCAAGTCCAAGGTAAGTCCATGTATAAAGGACATCTGGAGTTGTTACTCCGCTGGCAGTAACTTCAAAAACCTCACCGCACATTGCATACATCGGAAGTTCCATCACAGGCGACCCTTCAAGGAATTTCATGCCTGACCCATCCTCATCATCATCCTTATTGCAAGATACAAGGACTAGAGCCATGGAAAGCATTATGACTGTAAAAAATTTTGCTGTCTTAAAAATTTTTGGGCAAACCGCCCACACTCTCTCTGTTTTCATTTAGTATAGTTAGTAAAAGATAACCGCAAAAGTAATATTTTTTCTAAATTTGTACTAAAATCGTGCCACTAAAAAGCACTTTAAAAGTACAAAAGGGAGAATATGAGCCATAACCGTATAAAAACTTACATATCAGCACTTGTTGTTTCACTTTCAATTGCCGTATGCACTGCCGGATGCCACAACCCCGGCAAAAACTACCGCACTTGTGACGGATTCGCACAGGGAGGCACATTCCATCTGGTATATGAACTCCCCTCAGACAACGGATTTGCTTCTCTTCCCGACAGTTTGCAGGCATGGTTCAACCAGATAGACAAGTCATTGAGCGGGTACGACACATCTTCTCTGGCATCACAGATAAACAGGGGAGAGAACCCGGCGCTGGACAATCTCTTCATAGAGTGCTTCAACCGCTCCAAAGAAGTTTACCGGGCAACCGGAGGGGCGTTTGACATATCTGCAGCTCCATTATTTGACATATGGGGATTCGGATTCAAAACAGGAGAGGAACCCACCAGTGAAAAGATAGACAGCATAAGGCAGTTTGTAGGGATGGACAAACTTTCCATAGTTTTTGACTCTTCAGCCAATGCCCATTATCTGAAAAAGGATGACCCGAGGATGAAAATAAACTTCAACGCAATAGCCCAGGGATTCTCCTGCGACTACATTGGCAGCAAGCTGGAGCAGATTGGGATAAGCAATTACCTGCTTGAAATTGGCGGGGAGATAATGTGCAAGGGTGTAAATAAAAAAGGAAAAGAGTGGAGCATTGCCATAGACAAGCCTATTGACGGCAATTTTGTACCTGGAGAATCGGTACAGGCCATATTGGAACTGTCGGGAAAAGGACTGGTAACATCCGGCAACTACAGAAAATTTTACATCAAGGATGGCGAGAAGTTCTCCCATACCATTGACCCTTTGACAGGCTACCCTGTAAAACATAATCTTTTGAGCGCCACAGTAATTGCGCCCAATGCAACAATGGCAGATGCCTATGCTACATACCTTATGGTGATTGGAGTTGAGAAGGCCAGGGAGTTTCTGGAAAGCAACAGGGACTTTGATGCCATGCTCGTATATGGAGATCAGGAAAACATGAAGGCATTCTCCACCAAAGGGATAAAAGAGAGGAAATTTAAATAACATATAATACACAGCACTATGGAAAACAAAAATCTGAAGCAAAATTTGGATGAAAGCACCAGAATGTCCCGCAGAGGATTCCTCAAGACAGCTGTTGCAGGAGCCGGCGCAGCCGGTGTTGCAATGATTGGCGCGTCATCTTTCGGTTCTTTCCTTACATCATGTACTACCAAAGAGCATTTTGACACCATCATTGCCAATGGCGTAGTATACTGCGGAGACGGAAAGGCACCATTGCAAAATGCTATGGTAGGTATCAAAAACGGAAAAATTGTAGAGATTGGCAAACTTGGAAATTTGAAAAACCTTGCAGAGCACTGTAAAGTAATTGATGCAGAAGGTAATGCAGTATCTCCAGGTTTCATTGACATCCACTCGCATACAGATACAAACCTTCTTATTGCCCCTGAGGGAGGCAGCAAGCTTTACCAGGGTGTAACTACTGATATTGGAGGCAACTGCGGCGATTCACCATTCCCTTACTCAGATGAGTATTTTGCATCAAAGAAAGATACTTTAAGATACGGATTCCCGTTCTGGCAGGATCTTGACGGTTTCTATGATGCCCTCAGAGCAAAGAAAATAGGTATCAACTACAAGACATATACCGGACAGGGACAGTTGCGCTCTGCAGTTGTAGGTGACAATGCCGTTAAGGCAACTCCTGAGCAGATGAAGAAGATGATTGAAATCCTTGAGGCAGAGATGGCAATGGGCAGCCTTGGCCTATCTTGCGGCCTGGAGTATGCTCCGGGTTCATACGCAAGCAACGATGAGATTGTAGAGCTTCTTAAAGTTGTGGCAAAACATGACGGTTTGTTTGCCATCCATATGAGAAATGAGGATGACCGCGTAGAGGAGTCCATTGCAGAGGCAATTGACATTGCACGCAAATCAGGCGTAAGGCTTCAGATTTCTCACCTCAAAGCCCAGAATGCAGCAAACTGGCATAAGGCTCCAAATATGCTCAAGCTTATTGAGCAGGCAAAGGCAGAGGGCATTGATGTGGCATTTGACCGCTACCCATACATTGCATTCTCTACCGGCATGAACTGCTTTGTTCCACTTGATATGAGACAAGGTTCAATGGAGGAGGTTCAGGCAAGAATCCGCAACCCAAGAACAGAGAAAATCATTGCCGCTTATGCAGACAGCCGTCTGAAGAGACTGGGAGGACCTCAGAATGTACTTATTGCCGCTTGCGACAAACCTGAAAACGCAATGTTCTCAGGCAAGAATGTGGCAGAGTGCTGCCAGATGACCGGTCTTGAGCCTTGGCCAATGATAAAGAAAATTCTCCTTTCGGAATATTACCTTCAGATGGTAGGATTTGCAATGAAAGACGAGAACGTGCAGATGTTCCTTGCCCACGAACTTGGAATGCCTGCATCCGACGGAAGCGTATACGCACCAGAGGGTCCTCTAAGCCAGGAGATTCCTCATCCAAGATCTTATGGAACATTCCCAAGATTCTTTGGCAAATACATCAGGGAGGACAAGATTTGCGACCTTCAGACAGCAATCTACAAATGTACCGCCCTACCTGCTTCAAGGATTGGCTTGAAAGACAGAGGCCTTCTTCTTCCAGGCTACGCAGCCGACATTACAATCTTCAATCCCGAGACCATTGCTGAGGCTTGCACATACCAGAACCCTCACCAGTACTCACCTGGCATTGAGCATGTTATTGTAAACGGTGTACACACCTTGGAGAAAGGCAAATTCCTTGGCGAATTCGGCGGAATGATTGTATAACCTGCCAAACACACAATAAAAAAACTGTCGGGACCATTCTTCCCGACAGTTTCTTTTTTATACCATCCTGAACGGATTATTTTGCAGGATTCATCACAAGTTCAAACTCGTTGCCCTGTGAAAGGATCTCCTGGACAAATTTCTTGATTGACTCAGGGGTAGCAACTTTCTCTACAGTCTCAATGTAGTTGTTGAAGTTGTTTCTGCCGCGGGAGTAATACTGGTATGCAAGATTATGCCAGTAGCTGTTGTGGATCTGTTTCTCAGGGAATGCCTTTATCATGTTCTCCCTTGCTTTTGTAACATACTCTGCATTAGGGCCATTCTGGGCAATATCCT
>JAEIGA010013144.1_pt1 | contig 12595 bp, 8 predicted proteins | sample 9270691 | NCBI WGS metagenome assembly JAEIGA01 (sample SAMN17057246, study PRJNA624740) | gut metagenome | biome: biome; isolation source: fecal sample | host: Bos grunniens | place: China: Xizang | collected 2019 | reverse complement strand
CCTCGCAGTGCCGAAGCCGAGTCGGTCGAGAAGTATGGATTGGATGTTCCGCCACCTATAATTACGACATAACCCTCACGCAGATATTCGAGAGCCTTATCCTTCGAGTAGTACTCGCCGATAGGCTCCATACGGATAGAGGTCAAAACCTTACACTTCACGCCCTCGTCAGTCAGCACAGCCTGCAATGCCAACGAGTTGATAATGGTTGCCAACATTCCCATCTGGTCGCCCTTCACGCGGTCGAAGCCCTTTTTAGCGCCCTGTAAGCCACGGAAGATATTGCCACCACCAATTACGATACCAATCTCTGTGCCAAGAGCTTGCGCCTCCTTAATCTGCTCGGCATAGACGCGAGCTTGCTCCATTGAGATACCATATTTCTGCTCACCCTGCAACGACTCTCCACTAAGTTTAAGAAGTATTCTTTTATATTTCATAGAGGTATAATTTTGTTTCTAACTACAAATATAGGGAATTTAATTCATAATCAAAAATTTCGTAAAAAATTATTTTGTTTTGCGAACTCCCACCCTTGTTACGGCGCAAACCAAACTGGGATTTACCGGGGACGGACTACGCCCTTTACTGGGGTGCGCTTCAACTCCTATCTTCTCACTCCTCTCTAAATAAAAAGTTTGGAGCTAACCGAGTCTTACCCGATTAGCCCCAACGATTTATATCTCTGAATAGTTTAGTACTCGATGCTCTTTGCAAGAATCGAGTTACCATACTTACCCTTGAACTGAGGGAGTTTAACAACCTCGCCAGCCTTAACCTCGCGCTCTGCGATATAGAAAGTAGCAGTCTTCTTACCCTCTTTGCGGATGTCGGTATAGGTACTTGTAAGCATCTTCCAGCCACCCTTGCGGAAAGTCTTGTTATTAGACGAGAAGAGGTAAATCTTGCCATCAGCCTTTGCAGTGATAGTACCTGCTGGGCTCATCTGTCCCTTAGCAACAGGAGTAGGAAGCAACAACTCAAAGCCCTCAAAAGCCTCTGGATGGCTACCTAACACGAATGTTGTACCAGTCCAAAGAGCTGCATCCTTAGTGAATGTAGCACGAGTGAAGCCCTCACCCTCGAACTTAACACCAGCCTCAGATGGCTTCTCAATATAAGGGCGAGCACTTGCTGAGTTGCTCTTATCGCTACGGAATGCGCGAAGTGGAAGACCCTCAGCCGAGATTACATTACCCATATCCTCGTTGTAGCAGTAACGAACAGCAGTAGGTGCAGTTACAGCATCAGCCCAAACTACCACTTGGTTGCCCTCGATACGAGCCTCAGCAACCGAGAACTGTATCTTCTTAGGGTTGTTAGGGTCCTGAACGCCGAGCTGGAAGCCGTTGATACGACCTTCACCACTCTGTGCAAGAGTTGTAGGAACATTCTTGAATGTTACACGAACAGAGTTACCCTCAACCATCATCGACTCGTAAGCTGGCGAACGGAACTCCTTGTCAGACTTCTTATAGTGAGCACCGAGTGCACAAGCCGACAAGCGGTGAGCAACATCCCACTTCTTAGGAGGGTGAATATCGCCAGGGATTTGGTTTTGGTCGTTTGTTACCACCAACTCGCAGTTGTTAGTGCGGTCAGCTACGCGGCCCTGAGTCTCACGGATGCGAGCACCTGTAACACCGTTGTATGTGTGAGGAGCAATCTCCACGATATAGAATGGCATCTCTGGATTGCGGAACTCTGTACGCCACGACTTGATGAGAGTGTTGAGCATACGCTCATATCTGTTTCTACCTACATTCGAGCAACCCTGATACCAGATAGTACCTGCAACGGTAGTGTGGCGGATAGGGTAGATATTTGCATTGTAGAGGTAAGTTGGACGCTTGTTAATCTTCTTTTTCTTGTAGAGATTCTTGGTGAAAGCAACGAGCTTCTTATCCTTAGCAATAGTCTCCTTGCTCAACCAAGACTCGATTGTGGAACCACCATACGAAGCATCAATCAAGCCGATAGGCACATCCAAAGCCTCCTGCAAATCCTTTCCAAAACCGTAAGCTACGGCCGAGAAGTTAGAGAGCGACTTAGCGTTACAAACTCTCCAGGCAGCCTTATACTTCTTCTGTACAGGAACATCATTCTGCGGAGTAGCCGTTCCGATACGACCTGTGCAGTAGAGACGAATCTTGTCATTTGTGCCATTACTCAACTCCTCCTTCATATCAGGAGTCTTGCGTACAGCCCACTCCATATTAGACTGACCAGCGCAGAGCCAAACCTCACCGAATACGATGTTTTTAAGCTCTTTAATCTCCTTACCAGCCTTGATGGTGATGGTGTAAGGAGTGTAACCTGCGGCGAGAGTCTGTACTGGCAAAATCCAGAATCCCTCCTCGTTAGCCTTAACTTTGAGAGGCTTTTTCACATTGAGCCAGCTTGGGTGCACCTTCACAGTTGCACGAGGCTTAGCCCAGCCCCAGATATTTACAGTAGTAGAGTGCTGAAGCACCATATTACTGCCCACAACAGATGGAAGTTTCAACATAGGTTCCTTCTGCTGCGCATCTGCCGTCACTGTTGCAAACAACATTGCAACAGCAGCAATCAACAAAAATTTAAATTTCTTCATAAAAAATTTATTTTTAAAGTTAAACCGTAAAAAAAGTTGGTTTTTATCGCTACAAAGGTAATATATTTTTTTAAATAATTTGTTCTTTACTGCAAATTATCGAAAAAATTTAGTTACCTTTGCGTTATGAAATAACTTTTAAAAACTGCATTATACTATGAAAAAATTACTACTAATTCTCATGATGGCACTCTGCGTATCGACAGTTTCGGCGCAGATATATCCTGATGCAGGCGAAAATTGGAGAAATGCCAAGCCATCGAAGTACGATTTCAACAACAAGAAAATCAAGTCTTTGAAGAAGTACATCGTAGACTCTATGAAGACAACAGGCTTGATGGTTATTGTCGGTGGCGAGTGCATCTACAAGTTTGGCAATGTGGAGCGTTTGAGCTACATCGCATCGTGCCGTAAGAGTGTCTTGTCCATGCTCTATGGCAAGTATGTCGAGAATGGCACCATCAATCTCAACCAAACCATTGGCGAGCTCGGCATCACCGACCACGGCGGTTTGCTGCCAATCGAGAAGACTGCAACTGTGCGCCACCTTATTCAGGCGCGTTCGGGTGTCTATCGCCCATCGTCTAACCCCGGCAGTTCGTTGGACAACCCCGACATCGTTCCAAAGCGAGGCTCGAAGAAGCCCGGCTCATACCACCTCTACAACAACTGGGACTTCAACGCTGCGGGTACTGTTTTCGAGAAGCTGACAGGCAAGAGCGTATATCAAGCCTTCGAGGAGGATTTGGCTAAGCCTCTCGGTTTCCAAGATTGGGACATCAACGCACAGCGTTATGGTGGAGACAAATCCAAGTCGATGCACCCTGCATACCACATCTACATCTCTACGCGCGAGATGGCGCGCCTTGGCTACTTGATGTTGCGCAAAGGCGAATGGGATGGCAAGCAAATAATCTCGAAGAAGTGGCACAAGGAGATGCTCACTAAGTGGACTCCTCGCAAGAAGATGAATCCAGCAGAGCAGCGCAAGGGCGAATTTGCTTATGGCTATATGTGGTGGTTGTATGACACCAAAGTTCCTGAGTTGAAGGGAGCCTACACTGCTCGTGGTGCTATGGGACAATATATCACCGTCATCCCTCAATTGGATATGGTTATTGCTCACAAGACTGACAGAGTCTATGGCCGCAAGACTTCGTATGCAAGTTACAGAAGATTGATTGAGAAGATTATTGCAGCAAAACAATCTCAATAGGCACAGATGCCCTTATACAAATGTTTCACGACAAAAAGAGTATTTAAAATATGAAAAAGTTATTATTAGTATGTATGTTTGCCCTCGGAGTATCGAGCCTCTCAGCACAAGCGATATATCCAAAGGCAGGCGAGGATTGGCCAAAGGCAAAACCTTCGAAGTATGGCTATGACGAGAAAAAATTGGAGGATATTCGCCGATTTATTATCGACTCGATGAACACCACAGGCTGTTTGGTACTTGTTGGCGGCGAGAATATCTTTGAGTATGGAGCCATAGACCGCATCAGCTATATCGCATCGTGTCGCAAGAGTGTCTTAGCTATGCTCTTCGGTAAGTATGTAGAGAACGGCACAATCAACCTCGACACTACCATTGGTGAGTTGGGTATGGACGACCATGGCGGTTTGTTGCCAATAGAGAAGACTGCAACTGTGCGCCACCTTATTCAGGCGCGTTCGGGCATCTACCACGCTGCCTCTAATGCAGGTAGCTCGTTGGATAATCCTAAGCACACTCCTGAGCGCGGCTCGAAGGTACCGGGTACATATCACCTCTACAACAACTGGGATTTCAACGCCGCAGGTGCAGCGTTTGAGCAGATGACAGGCAAAAACATCTACAAGGCTTTGGAGGAGGATTTGGCAAAGCCTCTCGGTTTCCAAGATTGGGATATCACCAAGCAGCGCAAGGGCGGCAACCGCAAGAAGTCGAAGTATCCTGCATACCATATATATATATCTACTCGTGATATGGCGCGTATTGGCTACTTGATGTTGCGCGAAGGCGAGTGGGATGGCAAGCAGATTATCTCGAAGGAGTGGCACAAGGAGATGCTTCACGATTGGACTCCACGCGACCAGATGCATCCGAAACCGGGTAAATTCGCCTATGGCTATATGTGGTGGTTATTCAAGCGCGGTCGTTCGGAGTTGAAGGGCGCATATCAGGCAAGTGGTCATATGGGACAGAAGATTACAATCATTCCTGAATTGGATATGGTTATTGCACACAAGACTGATGCGGTCTATGGCCGTAAAACTAAGGGCTCGCTTATCACCAAGTTGATGAATAAGATTATCGATGCAAGAATCAAGGAGTAGTCATTAGTTAATCACAAATTAGGAGCTGAGATTTTATCTCGGCTCTTATTTTTTAAAACTATTTTTCACAAATTTTTATTCTATTTGTTGTAGAACAGCCACTCTGCATTCTGCATTTCTCTTCTCTTTGGCACAGCAATTGCATCGCTATCCCTCGAAATTATAAATTCTTTCTGCAAAATGAAAAGTATCAAAGGAACTCGCACCGAGCAAAATCTACTCAAAGCATTCGCCGGAGAGTCGCAAGCTCGCAACCGCTACACATTTTTTGCCAAGCGCGCACGCAAGGAGGGATACGAGCAGATTGCTGCCGTATTTGACGAGACAGCTGCACAAGAGCAAGAACACGCCGAGGTATTCTTCAAATTTCTCGAAGGGGGCAAGGCCGAGATATCCGAGGCTACATATCCTGCGGGGCGCATCGGCTCGACATCCGAGAACCTCTTAGCCGCAGCCGAGGGTGAACGCGAGGAGTGGGACATCCTCTACCCCACTTTTGCAACCATAGCCGAGGAGGAGGGTTTTCCCGAAATAGCATACGCCTTTCGTATGGTATCGAGCGTGGAGGTGGAGCACGAAAATCGTTATCTCAAACTACTCTCTCGCATAACCGACGGCAACTTCTTCCACCGCGACAACGAGATATGGTGGCAGTGTCGCAACTGCGGTTTTGTTTGCAAGGCAAAAGATGCGCCACGCATCTGCCCAACTTGTCAGCACGAGCAATCATACTTCGAGCCAAAAAAAGAAAACTACTAAAAGAACGAAGGGGTGCCAGAAATCTGAGCACTCCTTCGTTTGAATTTATCTAACAGCAAACTTACCTTGTAGTTTGGCGTTGGAGTCTGCTCCTACCCATACAAGGAAGTCACCCGAATCCGCCCTAACCTTCAAATCACTATGGCAATAGGCCAAGTCCGAAGTTGGGATTTTGAACTCCACAATCTTCGACTCGCCTGCTGCAAGCGATACGCGTTCAAATCCCTTCAACTCGCGTACAGGGCGTGTAGTCTCTGCCACGAGGTCGCGCACATACAACTGCACAACATCCTCGCCTGCACACTGGCCAGTATTGGAAATCTTCACTCTAACCTTCACCGTACCACCCATCAACACATTCGGTGTAACCACCTTCAAATCGGAATATTCGAACTCGGTATAGCTCAATCCATAGCCAAATGGAAAAAGAGGTTCATTTGGTGCATCGGTATAGCGCGAAAGATATTTGCTATTATGTTGAGGACTCTTGCGTGGGCGACCCGTCATCTTCATATTGTAGTGCAACGGCAATTGTCCTACGCAATATGGGAACGAGATTGAAAGGTGTCCCGAAGGATTCTTATCGCCCGACACCAAGTCCGCCACAGCTGGTCCCTCCATAGTTCCACCGTGCCAAGTGAGGAGCACTGCATCGGCCTTCTCTACCTCGTTGCGGATATCCAGTGCACGCCCCGTACCAAGCAGAACGACAATCTTTTTGCCCGTACCCTTCAAGGCATCAAGCAGAGCTTGCTGCGGAGCAGGAAGTGAAATATCGGTAAGCGAAGTGGCCTCGCCACTCTCCTTATGGCTCAAACCTATCGAAAGTAGCACCACATCTGCTTTATCGGCTGCACGGAGAGCCTCCTCAATGCCACCCTCTATCGTTTTACGGAAGTCACAACCCTTAGCATAGAATATATTTTCCTTGCCAAAGCGAGCCTCCAAACCCTCTCGAATTGTTACTGAGCGTTTAGCCTCGCCAAGTCCTCGCCACGCACCGAGTTGCGCGTATGCATTATCCGCCAACGGCCCCACGAGGGCAATTTTCACACCCTCTTTAAGCGGCAAGACGCCATTGTTCGAGAGCAACACCATCGACTTAGCAGCCAGCTCACGAGCAAACTGCAAGTTTTCGGCGCGATAGATTACCTCGCTCTTATTCTGCGAGCCATACTTGTATGGGTTATCGAACAGGCCAAGCTGATACTTTACAGCCAACACCTCGCGACAGAGTTGGTTGATGGTCTTTTCCGACACCTCGCCCTCCTCGACTAACGCCTCGCCATACTTTATATAGTCGCCATAGACCATATCCATATTGAGGTGAGCATTCATCGCCTGACGCGCGGCATCCTTGCCATTTGCAGCAGTGCCGTGTGCCACCATCTCGTGTACAGAGTTCCAATCCGACACCACAAAGCCTTTGAAGCCCAACTCCCCACGGAGAAGGTCGTGTAGAAGCCATCTATTACCCGATGCAGGAACGCCCTCAAAATCGTTGAATGATGACATTGCAGTAACAGCACCCGCCTCAACCGCAGCACGATATGGTGGCAGATAGCGGTCGATAAGCATAAACCTCGACATATCGACAGTATGATAGTCGCGACCTGCCTGCGGCGCGCCATAGGCTGCAAAGTGCTTTACGCAAGCAGCAATGGTGTTGTCAGCCGAGAGGTCTTTACCCTGATAACCGCGCACCATTGCAGCCGAAATCTTTGCTCCGAGGTATGGGTCTTCGCCTGAGCCCTCCGACACACGCCCCCAGCGAGGGTCTGCCGAGATGTCGCACATTGGCGAAAATGTCCAATGTATGCCTATTGCCGCAGTCTCGGCGGCAGCAATCCTTGCGGAACGCTCTATCGCCTCAATATCCCAACTACACGACATAGCGAGATTTTCGGGAAATATAATTCGACAGCCATGGATAATATCAAAACCAAATATAAGCGGAATACCCAAACGGCTCTCCTTGACAGCCATACGCTGCAACTCGTGCATTCGCTTAGTGGAGCGTATATTCAAGAATGAGCCAACAAGGCCTTGGCGGATGGACTCCTCGATATTTTCGACTCCGCCATCGGGGCCTGTAACCACACCCTTCTTAGGCACAAACTGTTGTAGCTGACCTATCTTCTCTCGTAGAGTCATCTTCTTAATCAATTTGTCGGCGAACTTGTAGGCTTCACTCTCCTTCGGAGCAGACTTCTCGGCAGCCGACAAACTCGGCATCGACACCATCAACGCGAATAGCGCAGATAAAAATCTCTTCATCTCTTTAAAATTCACAATAAAGGCTGTCTGATTAAATTACAGAGCAGCCTTTATTATTGGATTAATTTTGTATTATTCTCTATTTAGCATCCTGCCAAACCAACGCCGAAGCACCGAGGATAGCCGCATTCTTATTCTGTAACTCACTTGGCAACACCTTCACCTTGTTCTTGAAGGCGGCCAACATATTCTCCTCCATATACCACTTGATAGGGTCGAAAATAAGGTTTCCAGCCTTTGCCAAACCTCCGAATACAAATACAGCCTCAGGTGAGGTAATGGTTACAGCATCTGCCAAGGCGTAGCCGAGCTTCTGACCGGTAAGACGGTATGCCTCCTTAGCGATAGGGTCGCCCTTAGCAGCGAGCTGCGAGAGCATAGCCGAATCGACCTGATTAAATGTAAGTTCACGGAGTGGCGATGGGTCATTCATCACAGCCAACAGCTCGAATGCGGTACGCTTAATTCCGATAGCCGATGCGTAAGCTTCGAGACAGCCCTTGCGACCGCAACCGCACTCACGACCTCCGCGCTCTACGATAACATGACCGAACTCGCCGGCAAAGCCATCGTGACCGTAAATCATCTCGCCATTTGCCACAAAGCCCGAGCCGACACCAGTGCCGAGTGTTACCATTATAAAGTCCTTCATACCCTTTGCACCGCCATATACCATCTCTCCGATAGTTGCTGCGTTAGCATCGTTGGTGATATAGACCGGAACATTTCCAAAGTATGCGCCCAAATCCTTGGCGAAGTTGAAGTTACGCTCCTCCTCTTTACCCTCGTCAGGAGTCGAGTACTTCCATAAGTTTGCAGGCATCTCGACTGTACCCTTGTAGTAGTTGGCATTTGGTGCGCCAACACCAATACCGACCAAGTCGAAGTCGAAATTCACACTATCCATCAATGCCTTCATTGCATCAGCAAGGTCTTTGATATAGCGAGGATAGTCGCTAAACTTAGGATACGCCTTAGTCGAAATCACCGACTCAGCAAAGATATCGCCCTTTTCATCCACGAGTCCGAAGGCGGTATTAATACCACCAATATCAATTCCAAAAACAAGTTTTTTCATAACCTTAAAAGTAATTTTAGTTTAATATTTGCTCAAAGTTACACACAAATTTCGAGATTGCAAAATTTTTATCAACATAGTCTCCAAATAAGGATTTTTAGCTTTTTTTTTATATATTTGCGGATAAATACAAATATTGGTATGAGATTATACTCAAATAGAGAATTACTCGCACTCTTCGAGCAGCACATTGCAGAGATGCCTATGCCCGAAGATCCACAACACTTGTATGCCCCCATCAAGTATGGTTTGGAGGAGGGCGGAAAGCGCATACGACCTACACTACTAATGCTCACTTACAACCTCTATGCCGAGGATATCGAGCGCGCAGTCGTACCAGCTATGGCGGTGGAGATATTTCACAACTTCACCCTGCTGCACGACGATATTATGGACAATGCCGCCGTGCGCCGAGGTCGCCCATCGGTGCCGGCAAAGTGGGGCAACAATGTGGCTATTTTGTCGGGCGATGCGATGTTGATTTTGGCATACACCTATCTGCAACGCACGCGTTCGGAGAGGTTATCGCAGATATTCGAGCAGTTCAACAAGATGGCAGCCGAAGTGTGCGAAGGTCAGCAGTTCGATATGGACTTCGAGACACAACAGAGCGTTCCTGTCGAGGAGTATATGCGAATGATTGAGCTAAAAACGGCAGCCCTGCTTGCTGGCTCGGCAGAGATAGGTGCTATATTGGCAGGAGCCTCAGACAATGATTGCAGCAACCTCTACGACTTCGCACGCGAAATTGGCTTGGCGTTTCAGTTGCAAGACGACCTGCTCGATAGCTATGGCGACGAGCAACTCGGCAAGAAGATTGGTGGCGATATCTTGGAGGGCAAGAAGACAATTCTTATGATTGAGGCCTTCTCGCGTGCCAACGAGGAGCAGTGCGAGGTGTTGCGCACAACGCATCTGCGCAAGGATTTGAGTGACACCGAGAAGATTTCAAAAATTAAGGCGTTGTACGACGAATTGGGCGTTCCTGAGCGTGTTGAGCAGCAGATAGCGCAGAGGTTTCAGAAGGCGTTATCTATTCTCGATATGCTCGAAGTACCACAAGAGCGCACTATTGAGCTCCGCCGTTATGCCGAAAACCTTGTAGGAAGAAAGAGTTGATATTAGACGAGAGAAATGCAGAATGCAGAATGCAGAATGCAGAATGCAGAATGCAGAATGCAGAATGCAAAATGCAGAATGTAAAATTATTTTTTCAACTACTCACTACTCTCTACTCACTACTCACTAAAAAAGCCAATGGCTAAAAGCTAATATGAAACGCACAGATATAGAAATAATGGCCCCTGTGGGGTGTTACGAATCGCTCCATGCAGCGATAAATGCCGGAGCCAACTCGGTATATTTCGGCATTGGTCGCTTGAATATGCGCTCCGCCTCGGCGGCCAACTTCTCCGAGGCAGATATGGAGCAGATAGTGGAGATTGCCCATAAGGCTGGCGTCAAGACCTACCTTACGGTCAATACCATCATATATGATGACGAGATGCAGGCGATGCACGAAGTTGTCGATAAGGCGAAGGCGGTGGGTGTAGATGCCATTATCGCCTCGGACTTGGCGGTTATAACCTATGCCTACCATGCAGGCGTTGAGGTGCATATCTCCACGCAGTGCAATATCTCCAACTCGGAGGCCGTAAAGTTCTTCTCACAATGGGCAGATGTGGTGGTTTTGGCGCGCGAATTGTCGTTGGAGCAGATTGCCGAGGTGCATCGCGCCATTGTCGAGCAGGATATTCGCGGACCGAAGGGCGAATTGGTCGAGATAGAGATGTTTGCACACGGCGCGTTATGTATGTCTATTTCGGGCAAGTGTTACCTGAGCGAGCACGAAACCGCTTGCTCAGCCAATCGCGGTGCGTGCCGTCAAATTTGCAGAAGAAAATACACTATCCAAGACAAGGATACGGGCGAGATGCTCGATATTGATGGCCGCTACATTCTTTCGCCAAAGGATTTGTGTACGGTCGATTTCCTCGACCAATTTATCGCTGCGGGAGTTCGAGTGTTGAAAATCGAAGGTCGTGCTCGTGGCGGTGAGTATGTCAAGCGCGTGGTCGAGGCCTACGACAAGGCGTTGCGCCTTATCGAAAGTGGCGAATACACTCGCGAAAATGCCGAGGCTTTGAAGGAGGGGTTGTTGCGAGTCTTTAACCGAGGTTTTTGGGGTGGCTACTACGCCCACAAGCGCATTGTCGAGCACACCAACGCCTACGGCTCGTCGGCAACACATCGCAAAGAGTATGTCGGTAAAATCACCAACTACTTTAAAAATATCGGTGTTGCGGAACTCACCGTCGAGGCCTCTACCCTATCGGCTGGCGACGACATTTTGATTATGGGCGAAACAACGGGCGTTGTAGAGCAGAAGGCGGAGGGCATACTCCTTGCCGACAAGGTCGTAGAGGGCGTTAAGCAGGGCGATGTCTGCTCCTTCAAAACCGTCGAGTTGGTACGCCGCGGCGACAAATTATACAAAGAAGTAAAGAGATAAACCAAAAAAACTATATACGACTATGTTTAGTGCAAATACTTACAGAAGCAGACGCGCAGAGTTGCGCAAGCGCATTGGCAACGGATTGATTTTAATTCCGGGAAACACCTTCTCGCCAAACAACTATCCTAATAATGCCTACTATTTTCGTCAGGATTCGACCTTCCTCTACTACTTCGGTTTGAACTTGCCGACCTTGATGGCTGTAATCGACACGGAGTCGGGCGAGGAGATGCTCTTTGGCGATGATTTCACAGTTGAAGATATTATCTGGACAGGCCCTCAGCCACGCCTTGTAGAGTTGGGCGCACAGGTTGGTGTATCGAATTGCCAACCGTTGAAGGCTCTCGATGGCGTTATTGCAACAGCAATGAAGCTGGGCAGAAAAATCCACTACCTGCCACCATATCGTGGCGAGAGCAAGATTGAACTTTCGCGCCTTCTCGGCCTGCCTATTTCGGAGTTGTACGCTCACAAATCGGTCGATTTGATGTTTGCCGTAGCAGAGATGCGAGAGGTGAAGTCCGCCGAGGAGATTGAGGCTATGGAGCGCGCATTCCAGCTCGGCTACGCGATGCACACAACGGCTATGAAGATGTGTCGGGCAGGTGTTGTCGAGCGTGAGATTGCAGGTGCAATGGAGGGTGTTGCCAAGGCACAAGGTCTTGGCGTGTCGTTCCGAAGTATCGTGTCGCAGCATGGCGAGACTCTGCACAACCTAAACTGCGACGGTGTCTTGGAGAATGGCCGCTTGTTGTTGGTTGATGCAGGTGCTGAGTCGGTGGAGAACTACTGCTCCGACCACACTCGAACATATCCCGTTTCGGGCAAATTCACAGATAAGCAACGCGAGATTTACGAGATAGTGCTGCGCGCACACGACGAAGCACCGCAGAATATGCGCACAGGTGCGATGTATATGGAGGAGGTGCACAAGAGGGCTCTACTCTCGTTGGCGGAGGGTTTGCACGATGTAGGCTTGATTTCGGGCGCACCACAAGATGCTGTCGAGGCGGGAGCGATGTACTTGTTTATGCCTCACGGACTTTCGCATGGT
>JAEIGA010013143.1_pt1 | contig 12595 bp, 9 predicted proteins | sample 9270691 | NCBI WGS metagenome assembly JAEIGA01 (sample SAMN17057246, study PRJNA624740) | gut metagenome | biome: biome; isolation source: fecal sample | host: Bos grunniens | place: China: Xizang | collected 2019 | reverse complement strand
TTTACGGAAATTGGGAGTTTAATTCCCAAATTCCGTAAAATATTGTATATTATATACATGATTAAGCGAGAATTGACTGAATTTCTAAAGGGCATGGCGCAGAAATATCCCATCGTGACACTTATTGGGCCGCGACAGTCCGGTAAAACGACGCTTGCTTGCCAGACGTTTTCGGAGTATCGCTATGTAAACCTAGAGCAGACTGGTATGCGATTGCTTGCCAAGGAGGACCCTCGTGGTTTTTTGGTTTCCAACCCGCCGCCCCTGATTATCGACGAGGTGCAGCGTTGCCCGGAACTCCTAAGCGAAATCCAGGTTGTCAGTGATTCCTTGAATATGAATGGAGCGTTCATCCTTACGGGGAGCCAGCAACTGCCCCTGATGCAGGGAGTCTCGCAGACTTTGGCAGGGCGAACTTCAATTCTTACGCTGCTTCCACTTTCGTTGCGGGAACTGGCCTTTGCCGGAATCGAACAAAAAAAGGATGAAAGTCTCTATTTTGGTGGCATGCCACGGATATTCGATAGCCACATAGAACCCAACATCTATTATCGCGACTATTTCCGCACATATGTGGAGCGTGATGTTCGTGACCTTATCCGCATCAGGGATTTTGACAGGTTTGATATTTTCGTGAAGCTTCTGGCTGGGCGAGTAGGGCAGATTTTGAATACGTCTTCTCTTGCAGCCGACGTGGGCGTGTCTAACAAAACCATCGCCGAATGGATTTCCGTTCTGGAGATTTCAAATGTTGTTTTCAAGTTGAGACCATGGTTCGGCAATGTGGGGAAGCGTTTGACCAAGTCTCCCAAGATTTATTTTACCGATACGGGGCTTGCGGCAAGGCTCTTGGGAATTGAATCTCCTGAGCAGGTGGCACGAGACCCCTTGCACGGCAATTTATTCGAAAATCTTGTTATTCTTGAAGTTTTAAAATCTGCATGGAACCAGAATATGACGACGGAATTCTTTTATTTCCGTACGGAATCTGGGATCGAACTGGATTTGCTATTCAAGAGCGAAGGTTGCTGGAACGCTGTCGAGATAAAGTCTTCGTCGACAGTCAATATGGACTACTTCAAAAATTTAACGAAGGTCGCGTCAATTCCAGAATTTGAAAACATGAAAAAAATCCTTGTCTATTCTGGTGATAATATAGAGAGTTTCAAGGGATGCCGTTGCGTAAATTACAAGGATGCTGGAAAGATTGTTGGAAACCTTTAACAGTTGAGAATGCTAAATGGGTAAAATAGCCTTCGCACATTGGATATCGCAATGGTCGTGCTCACCCTCATTTTGATGGGGGAACTATTTCAGCGTAGGCCGCGAAATCTTGGGCGTTGTTTTGTTTGTTCTATGGGCGGTTCACGTTGTTTAGAACCGTGCGTGGGTTATAATGGCGTTCTATGGGGATTTAGGTAAAACGAAGAATTTCAAGTTGAAAATGAATAAAAAATAAGAATGGATAGAGGCTGATGTCTTAACGGAAAATAGAAAAAACAAATTTCTTTGAAATTGACAAAAAGTGTCATTGAATGGTGTTTATATTTGAATAAAAGTAAAAAAACAATGACAAAGAGTGTATTATGGAAGGAAAGCAAAAAATTTTATTTCCACTACTTTTTTTTTACTCTGTGCTTGTTCAAATAATATCGAAGAACATAGAGTAAAAACGCATAAATTGCACCCATCAAATATTGGTGTTTGTGAATACTATAAGAGTTATCAAACAGGGAGTACTGTAAACCATTTTTTTTCATGCTCCAGACAGTTCCAAACGGGAATATTTAGAACTTTAGACAAATTTTCACTAGGAATATTTAATCGGGTGTTTTTAGGACGAATAATGTATAAAATGGAGTTTTTTGATGATGATTTTTCTGACCTAATAGTTATTGATAATGATGAAATTGATACATATAACAAAACCTATAAATTAGAAATGAGACACAATTATGTTGAATGCTATCGAACATATTTAGGTGATGAAACTTGTAAGTTTAGAACCTTCATTAAAAGCGATTCTGTTTCTAACAGTATTACAACAGATTATGAAACTAAAATAGGAGACTATCTTGAAAAAATTGATTTCTGATTTTTAGCGGAATGATATTTCATAAAAATTTTCCGTTGTAATGGCGTTTTTACGTGAACTTAGTTGAAACAAAATGATGAGAAAAACTCAAGTTTCATAACAATGACGGAAACTTCTCTGTAACAAGTTGTCATAAAAAGGTGAACTAACTATATTGTTCTTTATGATTGATTCTTTGTTACGCTATAATACAAATGCGCCGCGTTATACGAGTTATCCGCCGGCAAATTTATTTCAAGAAGCTAAATCGAAAGAACAAGTGCAAAAGCTTTGGTTAGATTCTAATGTTCTTTTGCCAGAAACGCTGAGTTTTTATTTCCATATTCCGTTTTGTGTAAAACGTTGTCTTTTTTGTGGTTGCACTTCTGATACCTTGCACGATGAATTTTTTAGGAATGCTTATTTTGAAGCTTTGCATCAAGAAATGAATGAAAAACTTTCTTGGATAAATAAGAAAAGAAAAATTTCTCAAATTCATTTTGGAGGAGGCACACCAACAAGTGTTCCTCTTGTTGAATTAGAAAAAATTCTTTGTCACTTGAAAGAAAATTTTGAATTTCAAGAAAATGCAGAAGTTGCAATAGAAATTAATCCAGCGACTTTAACTGGGGAAATGTTAAAAAATCTGGCTCAGATGGGTTTTAATCGAGTTAGTTATGGTGTGCAAGATTTTGATTTAGAAATCTTAAAAAACATAGGCAGAGATTCCTCTTTGATAGCTATCCCTGAATTGCTTTCACTTACAAGAGAACTTGGTTTTAAAGGGATAAACATAGATTTGGTTTATGGTTTACCTGGCCAAACAGAAGAAGGCTTTGCAAAAACGATTGAAAAAGCGATAGAAGCATCTTCTGATAGAATAGCTCTTTTTAGTTACGCTCATGTGCCTTGGATGCGACCAGAGCAAAAAAAATTAGAAGCTTTTGCTATACCAGAAGCTAAAACAAAAATGGCTTTGTTTTTGAACGCTCGGGAAGAATTTTTGAAAGCAGGTTATCTTGCTGTTGGAATGGATCATTTTGTAAAACCGAGTGACGCTTTAGCAAATGCAAGTTTATCAGGAATGTTGCATCGTAATTTCCAAGGGTATTGTACAAGAGAAACAACCGGGCAAGTTTATGCTTTTGGGGCAAGTGCAATTTCTCAATTTGATAATGCTTATGTGCAAAATATTCATAATTCGGCAGAATATGTAAAGCGTATCCAAAATGGGCAAATGACAGAAATTAGAGCTCAGGAAGTTTCACATGAACAACGCGTTCTCAGGAATGTGATTGAACGGCTTATGTGCAATAATCGGTTAAAACTTTCTGACAATGAAAAGGTTGTTGTTTCTGAAGGCTGGAAGCGTTTACTTGCTTTAGAATCGGAAGGACTTTTAAATCAATTAAATGAAAATGAAATTGTTGCAACCGAATTGGGCTCACTTGTGATTCGTTATTTAGCGATGCAATTAGACCCTTTGATGCAAACTCAAAAAAGAGAAGGCGTTTTTAGCCAAACGATATAATGTTTGGCTAAAAACAGAAATTCCCGACTTGAATAAAATAACGGTAATCAGAAAAATCGGATAAGTCACTAGCTGAATCAAAATTGACTTGCCTTGTCATGCCGATAGAAATTTCTAAAGAGCGATAAGCATAGCGTAAAACTGGCTCTAATGCTAAACGAGAATTGTCTAAAAGGAGTAATTCATTTTCTTCAAAATCGTGAATGTAGCTTGCAAAAAGCCAAGCACTGAAATTACCTAAATGTAAGCCTAGGCGAGCATTTGTAGCAAGGTAATGGTGAGAACGGTATTCTGGAGAATACCAATTGCTTGCAAAAGGTGTAGCGTTTATTTCTTGACGTATGGTGTTATCAATACCTAAAAAGCCAAATGAAGGAGGGTAGGTTTCACCATCTTCTTGGTAAATGTTTGCGCCAGCTAAAGCTCCAAGCCCAAATGTTAAAAAAGAATAAGGGGAATAAGCCAATGAAGCGTTTCCATTCAGTTTCCAGAAAATAGGGACCGTTTCACCTTCACCAAAAACGGCTCCTACTGATTCTAATCCAAGTGTTGTTTTTACAAAAGATCCATTTTTAGCAAACCAAGGATTTTGTTGCCCTGCATTATGAATAAATGAAAGTTCTGGAGAAATAGGGCGGACAGAAATACGTTTTTTTGAAATGTATTCATTTAATAAATATTCTCTTTTCCCTACAAGAGCTTGTAAAGAAAAATAGTTGTATTTATTTAAATGGTAATCCAAAATAAATGAAACATCGTTTTGCCATTCTTCTTTAATTTGTTGAGAATGTTCAATATCATTGATGAAACTATTTAATGGTTTTAAATTTCTGTAATTATAACGAATGCCAAAATCAAAAGAACCTTCTAGTAAACGCAAAAGTTTGAATTCTGGAGTAACGCCAAAACCTTGCAAACCATAAAAAATATTAGAACCTAATTCGTATTCAAATTGATTCACATAACGGATTCGGAAATCGCCAAAAAGGAATGGGCCAAAAACAGAAGAACCAAAACCACCTGCTTGCAAATCCAAAACAAAAGGAGATTTTGCCTCTATTTGTAAAGTCCCGTTTTTATGCATTTGTATTTTTAATGAATCATAAACCGGAGACTGGCTTACATCAGAAATGAAATTATTAACAAGAGAAAATCCTGAATCTTGGTAATTCCAAAAAGACAATAAATGAGGTTGGATTTCAGACGGAACAGAATCTACAACAGGCATTACCCGAAACCAAGGGGCAATGGATTTAGAAGAGGTTTCATACGGTTTGAGTTTTTGTATAGAAGCAAATGCTGATAAATTTTTTTCTACTTCTGAAAAACCGCTTTGCATCCAATTTTCAGGAGAATTCTCAGGTAAAAAATGAGGGCGTATAGTTAGAATAGAACTATTTAAAAAAGACAATTCTCTTTCATAGTAAAGGTATTCTCGATAAGATTCTGAATTTTGTTTTGTTGAAATTCGTTTTGGCCAGGCAGAAAGAATTACAGGGAATTCATTAGGTTTTGACTCTAAAGGTAATGGTAATACACAACCGGTTCCTGAAATATTTTCAGCAAAAGGCATGGTTTTAATAACCGCATCTGAGCCATTTAAATAATGACCTTCACAATTGACTCCAGTAATATTTTTCGGGAAGTTTTTTCTAAAAAGACTTTCTTCAACACGAAAGCGAAAACGTAAATTGGCTAAATAAATAGAATCTGGTGTTAAAGGTAATGTGTTGACGGAAATGTTTGAATCAACGGAAAAAGCTAAACGCATTTGTAGTGACGGCGCCCAAGATTCTTTAGATAAAGGAACTTTAAAATGTTCCCAGGGATTTTTTGTAGATTCGCTTAGAGAAAGTTGTTTTGAAATATCGTTTTCTCTTAAAAGGCGTTGTATGTCATCTAGAGCCCACCCTGATTTCCATAAGCTAGCAATCCAAAGTCCAACAGAGTTGCCAACAATAGAATCAATTTTTACGCCATAATTTTCAAAAGCGTAAAATGCACCTAAATAGAACCAAGCAGAATTTGGAGCGTCGCTTAAATACAGAATGGTTTTCGTAGAATCTTTTGTTTCAGGAATATACCCAAGAGACCACAAAGGCTTTTTAAACGGGTTCAAAAAATCAAAAGAAATTTCTTCTGCAGAAATTTGAGAAAAAGAAAAAATAATGGCAAAAAAACACGCACTTAAAATGCGCATATTTAACCTATGCTAGAAATATCAAAGGCAATTTTTTCAGCTTCTTCTCGTTGGATATAACCACATCGAACAAGTTCTGCTAATGAAACATCAAGAGGCAATGAACCATCAGAAGAATTTTGTTTTACGAGTTGTTTTATTTTATAAAAATCGCCATTGCGAATTTGTGCTGCAATGCTTTGGCTGCCATAAACAATTTCCCACGCTGGTACAAGAGTGGAACCATCGGTAGAAGGAATTAAGTGTTGGACAACAATAGCTCGTAAATTAGAGGCAAATTGAGTGCGGACAACTAATGGAGCATCTTGGAGGAGTTCAGCTAAAGCACCTGCTGTTGTCGCAGCTGTTAGAGTGGCTACTACAACTGCTCCAGATTCTGCAGCACGTAAAGCTGGGTGTAAAGCTTCGTCTGAAATGTCGCCAAACCACAATAAATCAGCTCCAGCACGAACAGCGTGAGCAATTTCTTCTTGAGGTTGTTCGCTTAAAGGAGTCTGAATAACAATGCTTTCGCCGGTTTCTATGTTGTATTCTTTTAGCGGGTCTAAAAATATGGCTCTGTGCATGGCTGAAGAACAATAAGCAGAAATAAATGCTGAAGCGGTTGTTGTTTTTCCACTAGCAGCAGGTCCGCAAAAGAGAATAACGCCAGAAGTGGCTGAAAGTAAATTTTGTAAAGAATCCGGAATGCCTAAAGAATAAAAATCTGGGCATGAACTTAAAAGAGGGCGTAAAATAGCGGTTTTCCCCATAGCACCACGCGAATAGCGAACACGCCACATAGTATCAAGGAACGGTCCAACAAGGCGAACCCCAGCACTTTCAGGCAAAACACCTAAAAATTCATCTAAAAAGCCAGAAGGAATAGGGGAAGTTTCTGGAATTTGCCCGACTTTACGGCCTAAACGAACACAAGGAAGAGCGCCTTCAATGAGAATAACATCACTTGCACCATTTTGTAGTGCATAATCTAAAATTTGATTAGCAGTCATTGTTAGTTCCTCCCTGGGCGATAAGTAGCAAAATTACGGACATCGAAAGCGCGTTTCCATGCTTCAACACCTTCGATGTAACCAGAATCAACAAGCATTTTTAAAGAATCGTCTAATGTAATAGCTGTGCCTTTTGCAGAAGCTAAAGCAGCAGGAATCTGGGCTATTTCTTCTTTTCGTAAAAGGTTCGCTATAGTAGAAGAAACTTTTAAAGATTCTGTCGCTAGCACAAGTCCTTCACCACCTACAACAGGAATAAGGTGTTGTACGATAATGCCTTTTAAAGAATCGGCAAGGCTTGAAGCAAAAGAAGCTCTGAGTGCTTGTGGAACAGAATCCAAAAAACGATTCAGTAATGATACCGTATTGTTGCCTGTTGCTGTTGCAAAAACAAGCATGCCAGAATTTGCTGCAGAAAGTAAAAGAGAAAGTTCTTCTATAGAAGCAATAGAATCAAATAACAGAACATCAGCCCCTTCTTGGATAGCCGTTTTAATACCAGTTTCTCCCGAAACTGTGTGAAGCCCAACACCTCGCTGGATAATCGCTCCATTAGGGTTATGCAATAAACGTTCCACTGGTTTTTCGACTGTTTCAATTAGAGCATAGCGTGATGCCGCAATAGCTTCGCCATACATTGTGAGTGTAGACGAACGACCGCTTGATGCTGGGCCTGCGATTAAAACCAAACCACTTGTTAAATTGGCAAATTCGGCACAGAAATCAGGCAAGTATAAACTTTCAAATGGGATTGGTTCTAATGGAATCAATCGAATAGAAAGGAATGGCGTGACCCCACTCCATGTAACAGAAAGTCTTGCGCGGCCAGTACCTGAAAGAGCAAAAGTACGGCTAAAGTTTTTCCCTACAGCAGGGGTGTAAAAGTCAGCAAAACCTTTAGAAGCTTCTAAAAGCCAATCATTTAAATGTTCGGCGATAATGAGGTCAGGTGTAGCTTGAACCATTGTGCCAAAGCGACGAAATGCCGCCGGGCGATTTTCAAAGAGATAAATATCTGTTGCCTGACAAGCTCTAGCATAGACAATAATTTCTGCCAAAGAATTTTTTGCAGAAATAGATTCAGGAACTTTAATTTCGCCTTCACCTGTATTTAGCGCAAACCGCACAGGGAGGGCTTCGCTATTTTCTGTGTTTTCAGAATCGCTATCGGCAGTAGCCATTTGAAAACCGCCAGAGACTCTTGTAGATTCAAGCCCGGCAACTTCTTCAACTTGTATGGCAGAAGACGATGTGGAACCATATAAACTATTGCCTTCAATTTGTAAAGCAGATGGTTCGGGTTCTTTATTTTCTGAAGCAAATGTTGGCGTTTGCGTTTTAATTATTTGTGGTTGTGTTTCTTGAACAGGAGCTGAACGACCAAATGTAGCACCACTAGATTTCGGTGGAGTTGCTTGTGTGGCTTGTGGAGCTACTGCATTCTTTTTTTCTAATTGAATGACATAATCCAAAACGCGGCGATAAGTTTTTTCGTCTAAAAGGCCTGCTTCACAAAGAACTTGCCCCAGATCTTTTCCAGGAGAAACTTTTCCCAAAAAGTCTTTGGCCACATTTTCTGCAACAAATTTGTTGGCAATTAAAACTTTGGCTAAATAACGGTTTCTCATAAAAAGTCCCTCCTACTGAACCACCAAGAAGCGATACCCAAAAATACGCTGATGTAGCCTATGGCGTATAGAGAACTCCACAACAAATAATTATCGGGTAATGCTACTCCATGGATAACATAAGCACTTATGTTATAACGATAAAGTCCTGGGAAAACAGCATGGATAACTACAGCGGCTTTTTCAAGAAGAGTACTCATACCGCCAGTAATTTCTCCCATACGTTGGACAAAACGGACTTGTTCTAAAAGTTGACCAGAAAGGTGGCCTGCAAAATAAACGCCTAATGTAAAAAGTGCACTTAAAACAGGTGTTGAAAAACTAGAGAAAAGTAAAGCGATTGCAACAACAATAGCAAGTTCCCAAAAAACGAGATATATTGCTTGCAATAAAGAAAGTGTAGGAGAAGAATGTGTTAAAAATAAAATGGAATAATAAACGGCTGAAAGAATTGACAAGTGAACAGCCACAACACCCATTAAACCTAAATATTTTCCAAGAATAAAAGTCCCTCGGCTAATAGGTTTTGAAAGAAGAGTTAAAACGGTTTTGCGTTGGATTTCTTTTTGAACAAGGCTTATTCCTACAAAAACAGAAATAAGAAGCCCTGACAAAGACATAATAGAAAGAGTGGTTGATTTAATCACATGCGCTCTATCAAAAACAGACCATTCACCAAGAACAATGCTGAAAAACGCAAGCGCAATTGTTAAGAAAACAATGTTATACAAAATCTTATCGCGAACAGATTCTCTAAATGTATTCCAAGCGATGATTGCAATATTTTTAAGACTCAGCACGTGCAATCTCCTTTGTTAAAACTTCTTCAAGACTTGGCCTTGAATTTTCCATCTTTTCAATAGAAATATTATGTGAAAGGCAATAACTCAAAAAAGCATCTTTTGAAGTAGCGTCTTTACAAACCCATTCTTGAGGGTGTCCTGTAGAAACAACATTTTGCGGAAGATCTTGTTCTAAAAGGGTTTGGCCTGTTCTGACATGGTATTCTGTAGAAGCACTTTCGGTAATTTCTTCGACAGTTCCTTCGCGGACAATTTTTCCATCAACAATCATTGCCACGCGTTCGCTAATAGATTCCACATCAGAGAGCAAATGGCTAGAATAGAAAATAGTCACCCCTTCTTGATTAAGAGAAAGAATTGCTTCCCTCACATCGCGACGCCCCATAGGGTCTAAGCCACTCATAGGTTCATCAAGAATCAAAAGTTCTGGTTTAGAAAGAATCGATTGAGCAAGACCAACGCGTTGCATCATACCTTTTGAGTAGGTTCTAAGGCGTCTATCAATCCAATCTTTATCAGCGTGAACCGTTTGTAAGGCCCATTGGATTCTTGCGTTTAAAGTGGCACCTTCTAACCCAACAAGACGACCATAAAATGAAAGGAGTTCGCGGCCACTTAAATAATCATAAAAATAAGGTTGTTCAGGGCAATACCCAAGAATTTTTCTTGTTTGTGGACGTTTTGGGGGCATACCAGCAATGGCCACTTTCCCAGAATCAGCCCCTAAAAGACCAGTTAGAATTTTAATAGTAGTTGATTTACCAGCACCATTTGGCCCGATAAAACCATAAATCATACCACGAGGCACCGAAAGCGAAATCCCTTTTAAAGCGGGTTTCTGGTGCATGAAAAAACCAGTGCGATAAGTTTTAGTCAGATTTTCTATTTGAATCATACTGATTCCTCATTAGAATCGTCTTCTGACGAACTAGCGTTCTTTTTTAAAGCGGCTTTAGCTTTTTCCTCTAAATGTTCTTGAATTTGTTGTTTACGTTCTTTTTTAAATAAAATTCGATAATACACAGCTCCAACAACATACAGAGCGATTCCAGTATAAAAAACAGGATTTAAAGATTTTCCGATAAGTCCAGGAAACCATTCTCCGATTTGAGTAGCGCCGAAAAAATAAACAAGAACAGCGAGAACACCCAGTCCTCGAAGAATCCACGATAAAATAAATTGCACTTTCATAACACCCCAAAAAATACTCTTTTCAAAGCAAAAGACAAATAGAAAAATGACCTAAATTTCAGGTTTATTCTAAAAAGTCAGATTAAATAGAATTTTTATAATCTTTGAACCATTCGGCAAACGCTTTTACGCCGGTTTCTAGGTCAGTATTAGCCAGATAACCCACTTCTTTTTCTAAAGCAGAAGTATCCGCATAAGTCACTTCTACATCGCCGGGTTGCATAGGTAAAAAGTCTTTTTTCGCTTCCATTCCAAGAGAATTCTCCAAAATAGCGATAAAATCCATCAAATTAACAGGAGAACCATGGCCAATATTATAAAGTTTATGGATAGGAGCTCGTTCTAAACCATTTTCAAGAACGCGCACAACACCTTCTGCAATATCTGCGATATACGTAAAATCGCGAAGCATATTTCCATTATTAAAAACTTTAATAGGCTTCCCGTCTAAAATAGAAGACGCAAAAAGCCATGGTGCCATATCGGGCCTACCCCAAGGTCCATAAACTGTAAAGAAACGAAGCCCGGTACTATTCACTTTGAACAAATGAGAATAGGTTTCAGCCATCAACTCATTTGAGCGTTTTGTTGCCGCATAAAGGCTAGAAGGCATACAAACGGGATCTTCAGTAGAAAAAGGCGTTTTTTTGTTTCTACCATAAACGCTAGAAGAAGACGCATAAACCAAATGCTTTACAGGATTTTCACGACAACATTCAAGAATCGACAAAAACCCAGTCACATTACTATCCACATAAGCTTGCGGATTTTCAAGGCTATAGCGCACGCCGGCCTGAGCCGCTAAATGCACAACCGCATCAAACTTTTCAGTTTTAAAAAGATCATTCAGTGAATTTTTATCCACTAAATCCATTTCTCTAAAATCTACTAATCCATTTAAACGCTTTAAACGCGCGTGTTTCAAAGAAACATCATAATAATGGTTCAAATTATCAATTCCGACAATAGAATAGCCTGCTTTAGACAAAAGCAAAGCTACTTCACAGCCGATAAAACCTGCAACACCTGTAACAAGACACTTTTTCATAAAAAGAATAATAATAAAATTTTAAATGGCGTTCCCTTGCTTAAAAGCAAGGGCGGGCCCTTTGCGGTATCGCCCGCCAAAGGCGGGCGTCCGTTCAGCCTTTTGTTTTTTACAAAAACCAAAGTCCTCCCCCTTACGGGCTTTGGTCCCTAACGCAAAACAAGTCTACGGGAAAGAGAAAAATCTTTCGCTTTCACGTAAACAATATAAGAACCTGCAGGCAAATTATTCAAATCCACAAAGCCATTCACATTATTGACTGTATATCTTGGAACACCTTGCAAATCAAAGAGACGAACTTGCACATCTTTAGCTCCATGAATTTGTAATTTTCTCCCATCTAAAGACAACGCCAAAGAAGGAATCAAAGCATTCTCCAAACCATCAGTTATTTCAGAAGAACTACTTTGAATTTCGGTTTCACTTGAAGAACTATCCATAGAAGAACTAGAAATTTCAGAGCTAGAAGATTCTTCAACGGAACTGCTAGAAACAGGTTCATCAACGCTAGAACTAGAAGAAACAACAGGAATTTCAGAAGAACTACTTGGGACAACGACGCTAGCTACATTCCAGCTAAGTGTGGAAGGACAAGCTTGTTCTGCTTTATCATTCAAATAAATGTAAGCATAATAAGTTTGAGTTGTAGCAGTTGGTGCTATAGAAGGAACCAAGAATGTATAAGAAGAAGCTGTTCCTGAAATTTTTTCGCTAGAGCGAATTACGTTTCCTAACGCATCAAAAACATTGAATTGTAAATTCCAAGAAGAGCCATCGCTTGCAGGTGTAATAGAAACATTCAATTGGTTGTCATCAATAGAACATTCTGTAACAATTGCTGGAACAACCGCTTCAGAACTAGAAGACGATTCAATGCTACTAGAACTTTCAGGAATCAATGTGCTATCAAACACAGCTTTGTAAGTAGCGTTGCTAGCGACAACTGCAATTTCAGGCGACCAGCCTTTGAACGTGTAAGTGTAAGCCTGAGTAGCAGCTTTTGTAGGTGTTGTTGCATTGTAAGTAGGTAAAATGCCATAACCTAAAGAATCTGCTTGTAAAACATTTTCTCCGTTCAAGAACTGTACATAGTAACGAACAAGAGCACTGTCAAACACAGCTTTGTAA
>JAEIGA010013142.1_pt1 | contig 12595 bp, 12 predicted proteins | sample 9270691 | NCBI WGS metagenome assembly JAEIGA01 (sample SAMN17057246, study PRJNA624740) | gut metagenome | biome: biome; isolation source: fecal sample | host: Bos grunniens | place: China: Xizang | collected 2019 | reverse complement strand
TGTTTTTAGTCCCATTTCTTTTCCGACTTCATTAGCGTAAGGGACAATAGCTTGACACCAAGGGCATTCTTTAAAACCAAAAATAATTAATGCAGTTTCTTTTTGTTCAATTAGATCTAATACCTTTGTGGCATCTATTACTTCATATATATGTTTTTTGTCTGTTAATTGTGGATATTGTTCCATAAATGTTTTATCTTTACAACCAACTAATATTACCAATAAAAAAACTAGTAATAAATATTTAATTGTTTTCATGCTCCTTTGCCTCCTCAATCCAAGTAGGAAGTTGTTCTTTAATTGTTTCAAATCCAATTGTATAAGTAGGTACTTGACAACGTACACCACGAGACTTATGAATTTGTTTATAACTTAGCTTTAAGCGTTTATTAGCTTCATCAATTTCAATGATTTTTAATTTAACCTCATCACCAATATTAACAAAATCTTTAATATCTCTTACAAAATGATCTGAAAATTCAGAAATATGAATTAATCCATCATAATCATCTACTACAACGAAAGCACCATATCCTAAGATATTAGTTACTTTCCCATAAACTATATCACCGATTTTCATACTATTCTTCTACTCGTTCAACGCCTATTACTCCTGGAACTTCTTCTAATAATAATGCTTCAATTCCATCTTTTAAAGTAATATCTACACTTGTACAACCAACACAAGCACCATGTAGTTTAACGTAAACAATCCCTTCTTCAAATTTAATAAATTGTGGCATACGGTCTCTTAAACTTTTAAATCCTATAGTAAACTTAGGAATTTCTCCCTTTACTCCTCTAGATTTATTTAAAACTTTATAACTCAATTTTAATCTTTTCATTTCTTCATCAACATCAATTACTTTTAATTTTACTTTTTCTCCAACTTCCACAAAATCAGAAATACTTCTAACATAGTTGTCTGAAAATTCTGATATATGTATTAGGCCTGTGTAATCACCAACTGTAACAAATGCCCCATAACCAATTATATTAGTTATGATACCATAAACAATTTCCCCTTTTTTCATATTTTTTTACCTCGCTATTGTTACAATTATATCACATTTTTATACAAAATTAAACCTTTTTTTGAAATTAAAAAAAAGACTTATTTCTAAGTCTTATTGTAAAGCAACTTCAACGCCAATTACGCCTGGTACTTCTTCTAATAAAAGAGCTTCAATTCCGTCTTTTACTGTTGTATCAATGCTACTACAACCAATACATGCACCTAGCATTTTAACATAAACAATTCCTTCCTTGAATTCAACAAATTCAACATCCCCACCATCTTGTTGTAAATAAGGGCGTATTTTATTTAATATTACTTTAATTTGTGTTTCAACATCCATAATTATACTCCTAAATCTTTATATATTATACAATAATTTTAGTAAAAAAGCAATTATTATTATGAATTATTATCATACACATCTGGAACTAATTTATCAGTATTATAATAGTACCTTGGTACTTCACCATGAATTATTTGCATTACAATCGGTATTTTACATTGCACATCACTGTTAACTCTTATTAATGGCACTATTGATTCTATTTTAATATCAATTAAAATATAAATTTCAAATAGGCTATTATTTATCCCATATTCTGTAGCTTTACTTATTACATCACATTTATATTTTCCTGATGGTATTACTCTAAGTTTAATATCTGGCCCAATTGATGAAAAAATTGTTTCTCCAAATATTGAAGATAAAGGTATGTTTAATTGTTCAAATGATATAGCATTCATATCTTTATTTAATGTTTTATTAACACTAGAGAAAATTTTATTTACTTGAGATGTATTTATAATAATATTTTTTGTTTGTTCATTACTATCTTTATTGATAATGTATAGTTCACTAATTTTGATATCATTTATAACATTTTCCATTATAGATTTTTGAATGAAATCTTGTGTATGTACAACCCCTTTGTTTTCAATATATACTTTTACTCTTTCACTAAAATAATTATTAACAAAATAAACAATTAAAAAGGTAAGCATAACTAACACAAATAAAAAAACATAAATTATAATTTTTTTCATATTACAATTTATGTTATTTTCTTTTTTTTATTAATTTAATTTTGTTTTTGATATAAAAGAATTAAAAAATCACATGTAATTAATTTATTCTTATTCAATTCAAAAGTTTGCATTTCATATTTAGTTTTATAATAATATGGTGTCATTTTAAATAATTCAAATAAATCATCAACTAGTACTTGATACTTAACTGATTTACATAATATTTCCTTAAAATTAGAGAAATCCAATTTTTTTTCTTCTTTAATTATAACATCAGTATATAACATTTGTTTTAATTCTAAAAGATGTTCTTTATTAGGAATTACTTTTAAAATATAATTATTAGTCACTCTTGTAAACTCTTCTTCATCATGTGGAGCAAAAATATTTAATATTAAATCAAATTCATTATTATCAAATGGTAAATTATTGCTACTACTAACAATATATAATATATCTTTAGATAATTTTGCTGCTTTCAAACATGCTTCTTTTGATATATCAATACCTACAATGTTATATAATTTTTGATTTAATATTGCTCTATCATAATAACCTTCACCACAACCAACATCTAAAATATTGTTAACATTTAATGAATTGATTACCTGGCATATTTCTTTGCTTAAAGGTTCAAAATATCCTTTATTCAAAAAATCATGACGACTATTAATCATTTCTTTATTATCACCACTATTTTTAGAATTAAGCATTAAATTTATATACCCTTGTTTACTTATATCAAAACTATGATTATTAATACATTTATAAGTCTTTTCATTTTTTTCTAGTTTTTTCTTACAAATTGGACACAACATAATTTTTCCTTATTTAGTAAATACTTCCTATTGATGTCTGTAAGAAACCATATAAGAATCATCACCTTTTAAAATATCAAAATCATATTTATCTTTTAGATGATCTAAAATTTCATCTAGTGATGCAATTCGTGATGCTTTGTTTACATAGTCATAATCATCTAAAGTACTAATTCCAAATGCATCAAATATTGAAAGTTTACTGAAATAAACTACTCCTTTTGATACTCTTGTTTTAATTTCAATTTTACGATCAAGTAAATATCCAAACTTTTCATTAATATTGAATCTGAATGTTGAAGCAACTTCTGGTGCCCAATATTTATCTAATGTTTCTTTAATTAATTTTTCTTGAACATCACTATATCCACATTCTTGATATTTATAACCACCACCATTAGTGATAAATACCATTCCAAATTGTTCTTTTTTGTTAAATAAGAAATGGCTCTTCACTCCATAAGCATCTCCAAAATGTCCCCATAATCTTCTATTATCAAAATAGTCAGTAATCATTAATTGAAGACCTTTGGCTGAATATGATTCATAGGCTCCTGTTTTTCCAGCCCATGTCATTTGCATCATACGATGTAATGTTTCTTCCTTAATAATTGGAGCTCCACCATCTAATAATGTTTGCATAATTTTCATTAATCCATTAGTACTTATGAAGCATCCTCCAGCAGGACCTCTAAAGTTATCTCCTAATGGGAATAACTTATAAACACCTTTTTCAAATAATTCTCTATCTCTTAATTTAACGTGTTCACCATTTTTCATAATATATGTTGATGCTACATCTTTTGATTTAATATCAGAAACAACAAAACTTGCATCTAATTTCAATGGCTTAAAAATAATATCTTTAATATATTCAGTAAAATATTTACCTGTTACTTTTTCTACAACACAAGCTAATATTCCACATCCTAAATTTGAATATTGGAAATGACTTCCTGGATTATAATTACTATAAGTTTCTTTTACAAAATATTTTCCATTTGGATCCAATAAATCTTGTAAGCTACAATCAATATTAGTTCCATTAATTGAATTATATCCTGAATCTTTTTCATCACCTTCAGCAAATTCTAGTCCATCAGTAATGCTTGATGTTTGTGTTAATACCATTTTTAAATTAATGATTTCATTAGGGTATTTTGGGTTTCTAACTTTAAAACCTAAATATTCACTTATATCAGCATCTAAGTCTAATTTGTTTTCTTCATATAAACGCATTATACATAATGCAACTAAAATTTTAGAAACAGAAGCAATTCTAAATACAGTATTATTAGTCACTTTTTTTCCAGTTTCTAAATCACTAACACCATAATTAACTTTTTCTACAATTTTTCCTTTATTGAAAACTAAATAACTCGCACCTACTAATGATGCATCAGAACATAATTTTTTGAAAAATTCTTTCATAACTTCCCCTTTTATCTATTTGCAATTACTCTTGCTACTTTTACTCCATTAGCACCTGCTTGTGCTAAACCTCTTGTAATTCCTGCTCCGTCTCCACCAACAAATAAGTTTTTAATTGATGTTTCAAACTCGTTAGTCACATCTACTCTATCAGAATAGAATTTTGCTTCTACACCGTAGAATAATGTGTGATCGTTAGCAATACCTGGTGTTACTGCATCTAATGCATAAATCATTACAACTAATGATTTCATTGTATTATATGGTAATATTAATCCTAAATCACCTGGAACTGCTTCTTTTAATGTTGGTTTAACAAAACCTTCGCTAATACGTTTTACTGTACTTCTTCTTCCCTTAATGATATCTCCAAATTTTTGAACAATTACTCCACCACTACTTAATTTGTTTGCTAAATGAGATATTTCTCTTGCATATTCATTAGCATCTTTAAATGGTTCATCAAAGTGATGAGAAACTAATAATGCAAAGTTTGTATTATTACTTCCTAATTTTGAGTCATGATAAGCATGTCCATTACATACCATAATTCCATTCCAGTTTTCAACTACAACATGCCCACTTGGATTTGAACAGAATGTTCTTACTTGTGTTCCGACACTTGTATTAAATATGAATTTACCTTCATATAAATGTTTATTAATTTCTTCCATAACGATATCATTAGTTTCAACACGAACACCAATATCTACTCTATTGTTATGTAGATTTACACCATGTTTACTTAATACTTTTGTTTGCCAGTTAGATCCACCTCTACCAACACCAATAACAACATATTTAGCTTCGATCACTTCTCCACCTTTTAAGATTACACCTTTTACTTCATTATTTTCAATAACAAACTCTTCAGCTTCAGTAGAGAATAAATAATCAACGTGACCTTTCATTTCTTCAAAAATACTTTGTAATACTTTTAAATTGATTTCAGTTCCTAAATGTCTAACTTCACTTCGTAATAGTTTTAATCCAACCGCAATACCACGTCTTTCAATTTCTAAAACTTCTTTAGTATTAGGATTAGTTATTTCTAATGGTGCGCCATGTTTTAAATTAATTTCATCTACATATCTAATTAAATCTAGAACTTCTTCCGATTCCATATAATCGCCCATCCAGCCACCAAATTCATTAGTAATATTAAATTTACCATCTGAATATGCACCTGCTCCACCAAATCCACAAGTAATAGAACAAGCAGGTTTACACCCACTATTGCCATACATATCTTTTGGGCATTGTTTAATTTTTTTTGATATAATTGGACACACTCTATGATAAATATCTTGTCCTTTATCAACTAATAACACTTTATATTCTGGTGATTTCAACATTAATTCATATGCCGTAAAAATCCCCATTGGTCCAGCGCCAATTATTATAGCATCATATTTTTTCATTTTTACCACTCCATTTTTATTATTTTATATATTTATATTATACCATATTATGAACAAAAATTCAATTGTTATTATATCATGAAAAAAGAACACAAATAATATGTGTTCTATAATTTCTTATTCTTCTGTTGTAATATTATGATAAATATTTTGAACATCATCACAATCATCTAACATTTCCATGAAACGTTCAAATTTTTGTTTATCGTGATCATCTTCTAATTTAACATAATTTGAAGGAATCCATGTTGTATGATCTTCCAAGAAGTTTACATCTGGATATAAAGACACTAATGCATCTCTAACTTTTTGATATTCTGTATTAGGAGCAAATACTGAAATAACACCATCTTCTAATTGAATATCATCAACTTCACAATCATTCATTAATAATCCTTCTAAAACTTCTTCATCATTTGTTCCTTCAAAACTGAATACAGATTGGAAACTAAACATATGAGTAACACATCCACTTGCACCTAAATTTCCACCAACTTTATTGAAAGCTGTTCTTACAGCAGTTAATGTTCTATTATGATTATCTGTTAAGCAATCAACAATCCACATTGAGTTACCAGGACCAAATCCTTCATATCTTTCAGGTGTATAAGATTCATTAGCTCCACCTTTAGCTTTTTCAATTGCTCTTTTAATAACATCTGCACTAACTTGTTCTCTTTTAGCTCTTTCTATTTCCTTTTTTAAAGTTTGATTTAAATCAGGATCAGGAACTCCAGACTTAGCAGCTACATAAATAGCTCTTCCCCATTTTGCATTTAATTTACTTTTTGCGGCTGCAGTTTTTGCCATTGAAGCAGCACGCACTTCATGAGCTCTTCCCATTTTAATTCATTCCTTTCTTGTTTACATTTCAATTCATAATATTATAACATAAAATAACAAAAAAGTAAAGAATTCATTAATATTTTATTCATTAATCTTCATCAATATCAACTTCATATACATCAAGCAATTTCATTTTAATAATTAAAACTCTTTGCATTGGAATCGAAGCACTACCTGTGCCAGGTTTTAATCTATAATCAAAATCAATCGATAATTCACCATGTTCATATTCTACTTCAGTAATTTTTCTTTCAGCATTATAAATTCCTGTATATATATAAATGATTATCATTTCTTTTTCAAAATTTACATTTGGAAACTTTGAAAACATTTCATCTAATTGCTTCTCATTTTTTATAACTAACGTAAAATCTTCTGGAGTAGATACATCATTAATATAATTATTATTTGCTTCATCAAATGCTCCATATGTCATATAATTTTCTAACACTCCATTATGAAATTCAAAATTCTCATTTATTATTTTCACATCATATTTGTGTTTAGAGCATCCCGTAAACAAAAGCAAAACAAAAATCATAATCATTATTATAAAATATTTTTTATTTTTCATATATTTGCCCTCCTATATTACATTTTCATTATACATTTATTATTTAATCTTGTCAAATTATATGCATTAAAAAAAAAGAGATTTTTTAATCCCTTTTTTTCTAATCACAAAAGATATTTTTCATGTTTTTAAACATTTTCTTTTCCTTTTTCATTATATCATTAACATCACAATTCATCATTTTCATTGTAGCAATAGTAGCTAACGCTCCCAAACCCATAAAAATCATTGCATGTTTAATCTTTTTCATAATAACACCTCACAGTATTATTATTCCCCTTCATCAAGAAAATCATTAAGTGCAATATTTTCCATTTCGTTTCTATCTTCAATTTCATAATCCATAAAATCACTAATACTAACTTCTTGATGACTTTCTTCTCTTATTTCACTAAATGCACTACTTTGATCAAGAATCATAAATGGATTAGATATCATATCATGAATTCTTTCTTGAAGCATCGTTTTTCTTTTATCTTCTATTTGAGTTATTCCTCTTCTCAAGGCCTCTACATTACCTAGCATAATTAAATATTTTTTTGCTCTCGTAATTGCTGTATAAATTAACTTACGCTTCAACATTATCCAATATTTAAAACTAAAAGGAACAATTACTAACCCAAACTCACTACCTTGTGATTTATGAATAGAAATAGCATATGCTAAATTCAAATCCTCTAAATCATCTTTTTCATAATGAACGGAACCAAAATCAAATTGAACATCGATACTTTTGAAAGTGCCATTATCTTTATTAATGGCTCTAATATATCCTATATCTCCATTCATTACTTGTTTTTCTTGGCGATTGACTAATTGAATAACCTTATCATTTTTTCTAAATCTCTTACCATTATATATTATTTCATCATCAGTTTTATTAAACTCATCTTGTAATTTATAATTTATAGAATCAATTCCTATTATACCTTTATACATCGGAACTAATACTTGAATATCTTTTACAATATCCATATTTTTTTCTAATCCTTGTTTTACGACGGTTGAAATAAACTCAATTATTTTTTCATCTTCACATGGAATAAAATTTCTATCCGGTTGTTTTTCAATAACACTGTATGGTAAATGTCCCTCATTTATTTCATGAGCCAAAGAAATGATTGTGGAATCTGCTGCTTGTCGATGAATTTTATTTAATCTTGTTGTTGTTATTTCTTTCGATTCAATTAAATCTCTTAACACATCACCACATCCAACTGCTGGCAACTGATCAACATCCCCCACAATAACTAATTTTGTTAACGGAGAAATGCATTTAAAAAATACTGATGCTAAATTAATATCCACCATACTAAATTCATCAATAATAACCAATTTTGCATTTATTGTGTTATCCACAAGCATCGAAAAAAAACCATTACCTTGGTAACCCAAAAATTTATGAATAGTTGATGCATTATGATGATTAGTAACTTCTTTTAATCTTTTACTTGCCCTTCCAGTAGGTGCTAATAAATATATCTTTTCTTTTATTAAATCTTCTTTTTTAAACAATGAAGCATATGCTTCTACTATCCCTTTTATAACTGTGCTTTTTCCTGTACCAGGACCACCTGTAATAATAGATATAGGCTCTTTTAAAGCATTTTCTATAGCTTCTATTTGTTTATCACTATATTGGATATTATTTTTTTCCATTACAGTTTCAATTGCTTTATTTATATCTTTTAGATCATAATCAACAAAACTATTTACCAATATTTTGCTGATTGCTTTTGCTACATTAATTTCATCATAATATACATTATAATCAAATACCTTTGTTTCATCTTCAATTATTATTTTTTTCTTTTCAATCAACTTTTTTAAATATTTTTCAAAATCTTCAAAACATAATATTTCTTCATATGCATTAACAAAATTTGATACTTTATCAAACAAATCATTTTTCAAACTGTAACTTTCACCAGTTTGGTATACAGAAGTTTTAATCACATAATGGATTAAAGCAATTAATCTTTTCGGATCATTATCTTTAAATCCAAGTTTTTTCGCAATTTCATCTGCCCTTAAAAAAGCAATCCCATCTACCAAATCAATTAAGTCATAAGGATTTTGTTTAATCAATTTAGATGCATTTTCTTTTAATACATTTATAATTCTAACACTAATCCCCATTCCAATTCCCATATTTAATAATTCAACTAATTCTTTTTCTTTAGTGTAATGAATGACTAAATTTTCATATAAAGAATCTTTTTGTTTTAATGTTATGTCAACTGAATCTAATACATTTCTATCATTTACTATCAATTTTAACGCTTCATCACCAAGAGTATCAAATACTTTTTCTGCAGCTTTCTTTCCGATACCCGGAAATAATTCGCTTGATAAATAAGTAACAATTCCTTCTTTTGAGTTTTCATTAACTCTTCTAAACTTACTAGCTTTTAATTGATATCCATAACTAGAAGTTTCTAACTCACCTTCAAACTCATATTCTTCATCATCGTATGGTTTTCTATCAAATGTGCATAGTATAGATAAAACATTAGAAAAAAGAGTAGTGCGGTATTTCGCTAATTCTGGATTTTTATAATCCAGTTTTAGTTTAATAATGCCATACCCGTTTGTTTCATTATAATAAACAACTTTTTGTACTACTCCTATTATTTTATCCATTACTATCTCCTAATATTCACGTTGTGAATTATCCATATACACTTTATCTATTGTTCCTCCACCTAATACAACATCACCATCATAAAATACTGCTGCTTGTCCTGGAGTTACTGCTTTACTCTTTTCATCATATAATACTTCTAATGTATTATCATCAATAAATTTGACTTTCACATTTACATCTTTTTGGCGGTATCTAAATTTAGCTGTACAATCTTTAGTACCATCAAATCTTTCGTGCATCCAATTAACACCAATTACAATGCATCTATTTGAGAATAAATATTCTTGATCATCACCTTGACCTACTAAAAGCACATTATCTTGAGGTCTTTTACCAATTACAAACCAAGCTTCGCCAGGACCACCTATTCCCAACCCATGACGCTGTCCAATAGTATAATACATAATACCATCATGTTTACCAACAACTGTTCCATCTAAAGTACACATATTACCTGGTTTAGCTAATATATAATTTTTTAGAAATTCCTTAAAATTTCTTTCTCCGATAAAACATACTCCAGTAGAATCTTTTTTCTTAGCTACATTCAAATTATTTTCAATTGCAATTTTTCTTACTTCAGATTTTTCTAAATCACCAATTGGAAACAAAGCTTTTGATATTTGGTTTTGTGTTAATTGACACAAAAAGTAAGTCTGATCTTTATTATTATCCACACCTCTTAATAATGTGTGTGTATCACCTTCATGCAACACTCTAGCATAATGCCCCATAGCTATATAATCACATCCTAATTCATTTGCTTTTTCTAAGAAACATTTAAATTTGATTTCTTTATTGCATAATATATCAGGATTTGGTGTTCTATTTCTATTATACTCATCTATAAAGTATTGAAAAACGTTATTCCAATATTCATCCACGAAATCTACTCTATGTAATGGTATATCTAATATTCTTGCTGTTTCAACAGCATCCATATAATCTTTTTCTTGTGGACAAACATCATTTAAATCATTAGGATTTCCTAGCACATCGTTATTTAATGTGGAATCCCAATTTCTCATAAACATTCCTTCTACTTCATAACCTTGTTGTTTAAGTAACAAACAAGCAACAGCAGAGTCAACTCCACCACTTAATCCAACAATTACTTTTTTCTTTTTCATACTATAAACCTGCTTTTAATTCATATATTATATCGCGTAATGACATTGCTTCTTCGAAGTTTAGTGCTTTAGCAGCCTGAGTCATTTCTTTTTCTAATTTTTTTATCATATCTTCTTTTTCAATTTTTGATAAAGATTTTAAGTTTGTCATATCAACAGCATTCTTATCGATTTCTTCTTCTTTAGTAATAACAAATGCTTCATTAATTATTTTTTTAATAGTTTTAGGAACAATATTGTGTTCAATGTTATATTGATTTTGTATAGCTCTTCTTCTAAATGTTTCACTAATAGCATTTTCCATTGATTTTGTAACATTATCAGCATACATTATAACTTTACCATTACTATTTCTAGCAGCCCTACCAATAATTTGTATTAATGAAGTTTCACTTCTTAAGAACCCTTCTTTATCAGCATCTAAGATAGTAATTAAAGATACTTCAGGTATATCTAACCCTTCCCTTAGTAAATTGATTCCAACTAAACAATCATATGTTCCTATACGAAGTTGTCTTATTATTTCCATTCTTTCTAAAGATTTTACTTCAGAATGTAAATAAGCAACTTTTATATCTAAATCTTTTAAATATTGAGTTAGTTCTTCACTCATTTTTATAGTCAAAGTAAGAATTAAAACTCTTTCGTTTTTCTTTATTCTATCATATATTTCTTTTACTAAATCATCAATTTGTCCTTGCGTTTTTCTAATTTCAACCATAGGATCTAATAATCCTGTAGGTCTAATAATTTGTTCCACAATTTCATAACTTTTATTCTTTTCAAAATCTGATGGTGTAGCACTAACATATATTACTTGATCTAATTTGTCTTCAAATTCATTAAATTGCAATGGTCTATTATCTAATGCACTAGGTAATCTAAAACCATAATCTACTAAATTCATTTTTCTAGATCTATCTCCATTATACATTCCTCTAACCTGAGGAATAGTAACATGGCTTTCATCCACAACTAGTAAGAAATTCTTTTTGAAATAATCAATTAATGTATACGGAGTTTCCCCTTCTTCACGAAGAGTTAAATGTCGTGAGTAATTTTCTATTCCACTACACATCCCTATTTCTTCAAGCATCTCTACATCATAATTTGTACGTTGTTCAATTCTTTGAGCTTCCAATAACTTATTTTCTGATTTGAAATATTCAATTCTTTCCTTCAACTCTTCTTTGATTCTTGCAATTGCCAATTTCATTTTTTCATCACTAACACTAAATAATGTGGCAGGATATAATGTAACTAATTTTTTAGTTCCAATCACTTTACCAGTTAATGTATCAATAATTTTTATGCAGTCTATTTCGTCATCAAAAAACTCTAATCTAATAGCTTCATCCTTTTCGCCAGTAGGAACAATATCAATAATATCACCTTTTATTCTAAATGTTCCTCTTTTTAATTCATAATCATTTCTTTCATACTGCATCTTTATTAATCTTTCTAATAAATAATGTCTTGTATAAGTATCATTTTGCCTAATAACAAACATATTATTTTCGTAATCTTCTGGATCTCCAATACCATATATACAAGATACACTACTAACTACTATAACATTATCTTCTGTCAATAATGAAGAAACGGCACTATGTCTCATTTGATCGATATCATCATTAATACTTGAGTCTTTTTCAATATATAAATCTTTACTAGCTACATAAGC
>JAEIGA010013141.1_pt1 | contig 12595 bp, 17 predicted proteins | sample 9270691 | NCBI WGS metagenome assembly JAEIGA01 (sample SAMN17057246, study PRJNA624740) | gut metagenome | biome: biome; isolation source: fecal sample | host: Bos grunniens | place: China: Xizang | collected 2019 | reverse complement strand
GGCTTGGAGATCAGAAGAAACTGATTCAGGAGGATGAATGATGGAACAGAGATATTTGCAGATGCATGACATCAAAACAAGAGACGATTCTGACGAACTCTCGCTAGAGGGTTATTTTGCCGTATTCGGTGATGTATATGAAGTCTGGCCGGGTGCTACCGAAAGCATCGCCCAGGGTGCATTTACAGAAGCGATACACGGTGATGTCAGAGCGTTATACAACCACAATGATGATTTGATTCTTGGAAGAACGGCTGCCGGAACGCTGGAACTTCGTGAAGATTCTCATGGCTTGTGGGGCAAGATCAAACTGAATCGCAACGATTCGGATGCAATGAATGCTTATGAAAGGATTAAACGTGGAGACATTACAGGGTGCAGTTTTGGATTCAACATTGCTGAAGAAGAAACTGAATACCGTGATGATGGTTCAGTTCATTGGACTATCAAAAAAGTTGATCCCTTATGGGAAATCTCTCCCACGGTTTTTCCTGCTTACGAAGCGACCAATGTATCTGCTCGTGGCAAACAGTTAGATGAGATGAAAAAGCGGAAACTTGAACTCCGCAAACAGGAAATCCTTAAAAAACTGAAAGGAGAAAAGGATGGCAATTAAGGCACTGATGCTGAAGAAGAAAATTGACATGCGTAAGAAATCCCTTGATGAACTCCTTGCTAAAGACGAAGAGTTTGCAACAAGAGAATCCGAACTTGCCAAGGCTCTTGAAGAAGCAACTACTGATGAAGAGGTCAACGCAGTAGAAGAAGAAACAGAAAAGTTTGCTGAAGAGAAGAAAGAACATGACGATGCGAAGTCTGCTCTTGAAAGCGAAATCAACGACCTCACAAATGAACTGGCTGAAGCTGAAAAGGAACAGGAAACAAAGCCTGCCGAAGAACCAGCAGAAGCACCGAAAGCAGAAACTGCTGAAAGAAAGGTAAATTTTGAAATGAACAAGAGAAATGTATTCGCAAAGATGGATGTGCAGACACGCACCGCTATGTTTGAAAGAGAAGACGTTAAGTCTTGGGTAGGTGAATTCCGTTCTGCTATCAAAGAAAAGAGATCACTTTCTGGAATTGGTCTTACAATTCCTACTGTACTGCTCGGTTATCTTCGCCAGAATATCGAAGATTATTCCAAACTGTACAGACATGTAAGAGTTCGTCCGGTCGGTGGAGATGCAAGAACAATCATTGAAGGAACAATTCCTGAAGCGGTATGGACAGAATGCTGCGCTAATCTGAATGAACTTGATCTTGAATGGAATGATGCCGAAACAGGATGCTATAAGTGCGCTGGTTTCTTCAAGGTATGCAACGCAACACTTGAAGACAGTGACATTGACCTTGCAGCAGAACTTCTGTTAGCAATCGGACAGGCAATCGGTTTTGCGCTGGATAAGGCGATTCTGTATGGTCGCAATAGCGCTGACAACTACAAGATGCCGTTAGGTATCGTTTCCCGTCTTGCACAGACATCTGAACCGTCTGACTACCCGGCAACCGCTCGTACTTGGGTTGACTTACACACAACCAACATGCTGACGATTGCTAACACAGTAACAGGCATCGACCTCTTCAAGACACTTGCTCTTGACTCTGTTGTTATCAAGGGAAAGTATGCTCGTGGCGAAAAGGTTTGGGTAATGAATGAAACAACATATACATTCCTGAAAGCACAGGCTATGTCTGTTAACGCAGCTGGCGCAATCGTTTCTGGTGTTGATGGAACAATGCCTGTAATCGGTGGAATCGTTGAAGTTCTCGATTTTATCCCGGATTATGTAATCATCGGTGGTTACATGGAACTGTATCTGCTTGCTGAACGTGCTGGACAGAAATTCGCACAGAGTGAACATGTTAAGTTCCTTCAGGACCAGACAGTATTCAAGGGAACTGCACGTTATGACGGCTTACCGCTGATTGCTGAAGCATTCGCAGTTATCGGTGTCAACGGCACAACGCCAAGCGCTTCTATGACATTTGCCGCTGACAATGCGAACACTGTTGAAGGTATCGTTCTGAACACAAACGCAGTTACTCTGGATGCAACTGAAACTGCACAGATTAAGGCAACTGCATTACCGCTCGGAATTGATGCTTCCTTCACATACACATCTTCTGATACCACAAAGGCAACAGTTGATGCGAAGGGTAAGATTACTGCCGTTGCAACTGGTTCTGCCGTCATCACAGTATCTGCTGGTGATGCAAACGCAGTTGTAAACGTAACTGTATCTGCTTAATTTAATAGGGAGTCTTCGGACTCCCTTTCGTTTTAGATGAAAGGAGCATGGCATGTCTGACGAAACGAAACAGATTATCTTAACCATGCTCAAACAAGGTTTGGAAATCATAACGGACTATATGGATGCAGAATCCAGAACTGCAAAGGATTTAGAACTTATGCAGTACATTGATTCGGCAATTTCATTTATAGACCGTGAAGGTATCACGCTTGTCGATGAAGATACCAGTGACCAAATGCTTGTAAGCATGTATGCCATGTGGCTTTACGATAAACGTAAGACCACTGGTTCAAAGTATACGAGTTACTATATTCAGAATATGCCTCGTATGCTTCGGTACAATCTCAACAATCGCTTAATGCAAGAGAAGGCTAGGGAAGTATGATTCTTGATAACGGAACATTATTCCTTTGCACATTGCAGAACACTGCACCTCGTGGGGAAATGCCAGTTGAGAAGTTGGTAGTCTATAACAAACACTGGTTTCAGGAGAGAACAGTAGGCATGAATCGTCAGTACCTTGCAAAAGGTGTTAACGAAAGAGTAGACCTATATGTTTACATCCATGAAGACAGAGATGTTAGAGCCGGGCAATATGTTGTTGTCGGTGACAAGGACAGTGGGCAACAGTTTAGAATTAATAGCGTGAATCATGTAATCGAAGAAAATACAAATCTTCGGTACACAACTTTGGAAATGCAGAGATTGGATAACAATTATGATGTCATTTACCCAGAAACTTAATGTAATCAAAAAGGCATTGCTTGGTATAGATGATGATATTGCAATCTACCATTATTGGAGATCAGCAAAAGACACACGCTATATTATCTGGCAAGAGGATTCTGGAGTAGACCTTGATGCTGGTAATCATAAGATTGAGCAAGGAGCATCAGGAGTTGTGGAACTGTTTACTAAAACAGAAAATGATTCATGCTTTGATGAGATTCAAGAAGCTCTGAACACTGCCGAAAATGTGTCATGGTATTACGATGGCACAGATTATGAAGACGAGACAAACTTCATTCACCACAGTTGGAGATGGACGGTACTCTGATGGCATCAATTGAAGTAACTGGATTTACAGAACTTCTTGATTTGATGGACTTAACGGAGAAGAAAATCAAATCCATCTGTGGACGGACAATTTATCCCGGAGCGAAGGTTGTTGCGAATGTCTGCAAAAAAGAATTAGAGTCCTTGAAAACAGATGACCAACTTTTTAGAATCACTAAAAAGTTTGGCGCATTGAGAGAAGGACCGACTAAAAGACAAAAGCGTTTTTTAATTGAAAGTATGGGTGTTGCCAAGATGAGACCATACAAAGATGGATGGGATGTAAAACTTGGCTTTGACGGATATAACGATATTGTTTCGGAAAGATGGCCGAATGGTCAGCCAAACGCAATGATAGCAAGAGTAGTCAATAAAGGCACATCTTACATGAAGGCACAACCGTTCATGGAGAAAACCATAAAGATAAGCGAAAACGCATGCATTAGAGCGATGCAAGATGAGTTTGACAAAGAGTTTGCAAAAATAGGGTGGAAATAACCACCCTTTTAAAATGGAGGAAAAATAAACATGGCTAATGGAAGAGTAATCACTGGTTATTCACTGCCGAAAGTAGCACTCTATTCTGCTGGCGGTGGAACACCGACTTACACAAGTTACATGGCTCTTGCCCGTGGTGTGTCTGTGTCTATGGATTTGGACACATCTGACAATCAGGACTTCTACGCAGATAACATGCTTGCTGAATCTGCTGGCGGTCTGTTCACTGGTGGAACATTAACTCTGACAATTGATGGTCTTAAAGATACTGCTCGTAAACTGATTATGGGGCTGCCTACTGCTGGAACTGTTACAGTAGATGGCGAATCTGTTAATGTTTACGATTACGATGACCGTATGAGCATCCCTTATGTTGGTGTCGGTTTTGTAGTAAGAGTCATGGAAAACGGTGTAACCTCATACGTTCCATACGTTCTGACAAAGGTTATCTTCGATGTTGAAGGACTTGATGCTGAAACACAGGGAGAAGACATTTCTTTCCAGACAACAGAACTGTCTGCAAGCATTACTCGTGATGATTCCACAAATCATCGTTGGATGCGCCTTGGCGAAGCACAGGATACTGAAGCTGGCGCTGAAGCAGTAATCGCAGCTATTCTCGGAGAATAACACATGATTGTACACGGAAGAGAGATCAAGTTTAAAAGGACGGTAATGGCTGCATGTAAACTTGCGGAAATCTGCCCTGATAAAAACTTGAACAACATCGGACAACTTTTAAAAACTGTTTCTACATCGGATGAACAGATGTTCATGGCATACTTCGTAGTTTGCTTGAACGAAGGTTACGAAGAAGCTATGCACTATGAAGACCCATCGTACACAATGAATCCATTAACAATGGATGAACTGATGCACGTTGAGCCAGTGGTGCTGAATGACTTGTTTGCCGAAGCGGTAGCAAGTTATAGCGATGATAAACAGACAATCGAAGTTGAGAAACCGAAAAAAAAAGCAAGAACCAAAAAAGCCGTAACATCAGATTAAGCCTATCTTGGTTTTTATTCTATGGACGGAAACTTGGCATGAACAAGCGAGAAATCCTAGTTACTCCTTATGGGGAAATGTTGGATATGCTCGCTTGTTTTGCCATAGATGCTGGTGCATCACAGAAAAAGGAAAAGTTAACAATGGAACAAATTATTTTTGGATCTATTGGATGAGAGGAGGAGAGATATGGTTAGTATCGGGCCAACAATACGAGTGCAAGGCGAGAATCAATTTAGAAGCGCACTCCGCAGAGTCTCCTCGGAAGTTAAAACGGCTAAAGATGAAATGGACAAGTTGTCGAATTCGTTTACTAAAAACACTTCGGCACTTGAGAAAAATAAAGCACAAATTGAAGCATTAAATAATGTAATTGCAAAGCAGAAGACAAACATCAATGATGTGAGAACTGCTTATGAAAAGGCTGACCAGCACCTCACTACCACAATCAAGAATTATGAACTTCAGAGGGATAAAACTGATGAGTTAACGATTGCGGTTGCAAAAGCCAAAAACACCACGAAAGAAATGACAAAGGCTTTTGGCGAAGAAAGTGATGAAGCAAAGAAAGCTGCGGAAGAACAAAAGAAACTTGAGAAAGCATTGTCTAGTAGCGAGACAAAGCAGAAGAATTACTACAACGAAGTATTCCGTGGCGCTGAAGCGGTTGAGGGATGGAAAGATAGACTCGTTCAGGCAGAATCAGAACTAGAGAAAATGAAGAGAGAGTTGGAGAACATGCCTAACTCTTTTCAGATTATCGGTGATGAACTTCAGAAATCTGGCGAGAAGCTATCTGAATGGGGCGATACATTATCTAAATATGTAACTGCACCTATCGTTGCTTTAGGCGCAGCAAGCGTGAAGAACGCAGCCACTTTTGAAGATGGCATGGCGAAGATTTATACCATTGCCACAGAATCTCAAAAGCCAATGGCTGAAATGCGTGAAGAACTGATTCAGATTTCAAATGATACAGGATATTCACTTGAAGACTTGGCAGAAGCCGCATATCAATCTGTTTCTGCATCGGTAGATGCTGCAAAGGCAACTCAATTTATGACAGATGCTACAAAACTGGCTCGTGCTGGTTTTACATCTACAACGCAAGCGGTTGATCTGTTGACCACAGTTATTAACGCATATGGATATTCGGCAGAGGATGCTGCGTATATCAATGATGTTCTCTTAAAGACACAGAATGATGGTAAAACTATCATCGATGAATTAGCGCAGAGCATGGGTACTGTTATTCCTACTGCTGCGAACTATAACGTATCCCTTGAACAGTTGGCTGGTGCATATGCAACCATGACCAAACAGGGTGTTAATACATCTCGTTCTACAACATTCCTGAATGCTATGTTCACAGAACTTGAAAAAGAGTCTTCGGCTATTTCCAAAGTTCTGATGAATGAAACTGGTAAGTCTTTTGCACAGTTGATGGGCGAAGGGAATTCTTTAGCAGATGTATTAAGAATTCTGTATGACAGTGTTGACCGGGATAACGAACAATTCCAGAGATTGTTCGGTAATATTCGTTCAGGCAAAGCAGCGGCTGCGTTAGTACGAGATGATTTCTCTGTATTAACAAACGAAATTGAGCGTATGTACAATGCGACAGGGCAGACCGCATATGCATTGGAGGTATTAGATACTCCAGCACTTAAAGCAAAGAAGGCACTTAATCAATTAAAGAATACAACTGTTGACCTTGGCGAGACATTCATTCAGGATATGTTACCGATATTTGAAGATGTAGTAGCCGGGGTTAGAAAATTCGTTGATTGGTTTCATGAATTGGATGATGGAACAAAGGTTGCCATTGTTCGTATAGCTGCTTTTAGCGCAACAATCGGCCCATTATTTAAATTGCTCGGTGGTGGCATAACTATCTTCGGCAAGGTTGTTTCTGGCATAGGCTCATTACAGAAAGAACTGTTACTAACAAGTCAGGCATTTAATGCAACGGGATTGACGGGCGGTGCATTTTTAGAAGGACTTGCTACATCATTGCCGACAATACTTGGTGTAACTGCTGCGTATGTTGGTTTAGGATTTGCATTAGGGCAAGTTCAGCAAGCACACTTTTCTGAATTGCAATCAATGGTTGCGTTAGATGATAAAATGACATCTCATATAAATGCGGTAGAAGACCTTAAGAATAGTTATGGTGAAGCAAGGCAATCTTTTAATGGTACGCTTGAACAAATTCAGGCAAATACCGTAGTAACGCAAAAACTCGTAGATCAATACAATTCACTTGTAGATGAAAATGGATTGATTTCTGAAAGTAACCAAGTGCTTGCTAATGGTATCATTGAAAATCTTGCTACTGCTCTTGGTCTTGAGAAAGACCAAGTAACTGCACTTATCGAAGAAAACGGTAAGTTTGGTGAAAGTATTCAACAGAACATTCGTGATATTGAAGCGAGAGCAAAAGCGGCTGCTTATGAAGATTTACTGACTCAAGCAATTCATGACCATATCGTTGCTGAAAAGAATTTAAATGATGTTTCTAACGATAAGGTTGTTGTCGATGCAAGAGTTAAGAAATTAACAACAGAGTCTGAACAGGCATATAGAGCGTATACATATGCATTGCAAAACAATAGTGCTGAAACTGAAAGATTAAGGCAGAAATGGCAAGACACAAGTATGCAACTTGGTTATGCCAAACAGGAACAGGACAAATTGAACAAATCTGTTTCTACTGCACGGAATGAGGTTGCTGATTTAAATAGAGATATTGACTATTATGGCAATCAGATTGTTAACGGTGTTAAGTCTGATGCAAAGCAAGCAACTCAAGGTGTAACTGATGGTGTGAATGAAGCTGAATCTGCGGTTGCTGGTGGTGTAAAAAACATCAAAGGACAATTGGATGGCATCGACACATACACAAGCGGTTATCATTTTGACCTTGGATTTGCAAATGGTATTGCGGATTATGTTCATTTAGCAAAACAATCTGCAGCGCAAGTCGCATACGCAGCGAAACATTCATTGAATGGCGCACTTTCTATTGAATCACCGTCAAAAGAGACATTTGAAAGTGGTGAGTATTTTGGCGAAGGATTTATTGAAGGTATTGAATCATTCTTCGGCAAAGTAAGCGATGTTGCATATGACTTTGGCACAGTTGCTCTTGCTGGCTTGCAATCGTTTGAGATGCCTGAAATTAGTACGGTTTCAAACAATAAGACCGTTACTATGAATGCACCGATTACAGTGAATGTTCCAAGCGGAGTAACAGACCCACAAGGTGTAAGCGAAGCAATTGCTTTAACATTGGATAGATGGTTAGGAGAGAGATTGTAATGGCAAGAGTTGTGAGTAAACCAAGACAGTTCAAACTTATTAACGGTCAAGGCAATACTTGGGATTTGATGTCAAAACAATCTCTTTTCATCAACCCACAAGGACTTGGCTATGATTTGAATACAGAATATCTTCGTGTAGGTAGTGTTTATGAATTAATAGATTCCTACGCAAATCAAAAAATAGTAAGCGGTGAAATGGTGTTTGTATCATACGCAGTGTATAAACAATTCACTGAATTTGTGAATGTAACACCACTGAAGCTCGCCTATATGCCACTGGATGAATGGGCGTATATGGATGTGCTGACAACATCAATTGAGAAAACTGAATTTCAGTTTGAAAGCACAAGATTGATTTGCCCTATCACATTCACTGGTTCAAGTAAGTGGTATATCCCAAGAACCGCAAAGAGAACATCGGATGATGTTGACAATCCAAAAAAGTATGATTATTCATACGATTATCAGTATGCTGACGAATTGAATGGTGTAATCAGAATCAATAATCAATCGGGCGAAGAATCTCCTGTTATTATCACTATATTCGGCAATATCGAGAATCCAGCATGGTATTTGACGGTAAACAATAAGCAAATTGCGTCTGGTGCGGTAGATGCAATTATCCCATCAGATCATAAACTTGTAGTTAATTCAAACGATGGTGAACTTGAGGTTGCGGAATACGTTTCTGAAACAGATGAGTTTGTAAGAAATTTATATCAATATGTAGACTTTGACAGAGAAACATTCATTGATGTACCACAAGGCAATTCTGTTATTACCATTACAGGGAATACTGGCGGTAGTTCAATCAGCGCAATGGTGGAGGTGAAAGAACTCCATGAAACGATATAGAGTTGAGGTCTTTTCAAAGACCTTTTCATTTCGCTCGTTTGCAGAAATCACAGAGCCTGACATCAATATAGATTATCTGTGCCAAACAGTATCTACGCTTGTATGCCCAGGTTCTCTGATTTGCGAGACGGGCGATTATGCGCAAGTAAGAATTGACGGTGTTGTTTACTTTCAAGGCATTGTCAGTGATACGGATTTTGACGGCACAAAGACAACGATTCATTTGAACCAAATGAGTAAACTGCTGGATATAGATGTATTTGCTGATGTCACGTTGCTTGATTCACAGACAATTGAGCAGTGGATGACAAATTTGTTTAATTCACAGTTTGCTGGCAGTGACCCGTACCTGAATATCACGGGATATAACATCACTTCAGAATCATCTACGAATGGCGGTCATGTGCCTTCGGATGATGGAGTGTACAACCTATACGAATTAACGGTGTCTTGGTTCAAGGTTTATGGCGTTATGCTCCGTATTTCATTTGACCCAAAAGAAAAGACAGTTGATTTCGTGTATAAAGCGGTCAATGATGATTCGGTCATGCAGCTCGATTTAAGCGTTTCTGATGTCCAGAAATATAATGTAGAGCCGTCTACAACATCGTCAGCAAACAAGATGGTTATTCGGAATAAGGATAACCTATCCCAAGAGGTTACTTATTATTGGCATCCTTCAAGGTTTTCTGGAACGATTGACACTGATGCTTCAACAAATCGAGCGATTCCAGTTGTACAGAAATGCCAATTAGTAGATGTTGCTGAAGGGGAAACATTTGCTGGCGCATCAATGCAGTTGGCGATAGATAACATGTACAAAACAAAATACAGTGATCTCATCACTGTTATTTTTCGTTCAGATTCAAAACTGATGGAAATAGGGGAAGTAGGGCAGTTATATACACTACACGAAAACGGAACAGATTATGACACTATGCTCACGGGCATTAGAGCAGTGAATATGAAGTACGTTGAAATGACTTTTGGATATGTGCGTAAAAGATTAACGCAGATTCTTAAAATAGGAGGAAGAAACTAATGAGAGTAATCAGGTCTAGTGGACAGAATGTTTCACCGTCTGATGATGGCAGACTTTATCAGCAAGCATTTGAGGATGGTTTATTTGAATCGACCACAATCAATTCCCTTGGTGGTAATCTCGTGTCGATTGGTGCAATGTACGGAATTATGCAAGGGAGAGACTTTACTGTTGAAGCTCAAAACATAAATGTAGAACTTCCTTCTGAAGATGATGCAACTGGTTATATTTATATTCAGTTTGACACTACAACTGAAGATGTAATCACAGTTGAATCTGCGTTAGCTCCGTTCACACCAGTTTATGACGATATAAATACTGGCGGTACAATTTGCCAAATGATTATTGCTGAATATACTGCAAATGCAGTAGCGGTTACAACGATTAATTCCTCATATCCAACGGCATCAACAAAATCAAATCCTACGCTCGTTGGAAGTGTTGCGCAGATAGAAACATCACCAGCAACTGCAAGTCATTCAGTTGGACAGTATCTTTTTTACAACGGTCAGTTGTATGAAGTAACTGCCGCTATCTCTGTTGGCGAAACTTTGATTGTTGGAACAAATATTGTTGCCACATCAGTTGGGGATGAAATCTCTGACTTAAAGTCCGATATTACAAATACCACACTTAGTGGAGGATTTGCTTCGGGATCAATCGGATATAGATTGGTTACATGGGGTTCAATTGAATACGTGTTGATTGGTAGGTCTGGAAACGATTACTATTTCAAAGTATCTTATGATTACTACCAAGGGGCAAATCCTACATCAGATATGAGTAGTGAATTTTATTGGTTCAATTGCGATGAATTACTTAAACCAAAATTTGCTCAAAGTTTGGGAGTTACAGAATCAAATATAACCATAATTCAACCAGAGAATTCATTTGGAAGATTTAGACGAGTTGGAAATACAGTGGATTCTGAAAATTATTCTATATGGAGTTATAGCGCTCTTATTAAAAGAGAATCGAATGGCAGACTGTCTGTGGGAAGAGTTTATAGCAATAATGACGAATATGGTGGATGGCCATTAACTAACAGTAAAATCGGATATGGTTCATTTGATATTTTGTTAAAAGCAAGAGTAAATTGAATTATGATTTAAGTCAGAGATAAATATGAGTGTATTGATGAAAGACATAACAAAAATAGACATGTCAAAAAGCAAGTGGATTCCTCGTTTTAAGTCAGAAACGCCCTCCGGGGTTTGCGGACTGTCGGTGAAAGCTTTCGATTCTTCGGAAGAGAGTGAGAAAGGCAATGAGATTGTAACGAACATAAATCGCAAAATATGTTTCTTATTTTGAGGAAAATCCGCAATCTGACGGTATTAAGAAACATGGATGTTATCAAGGCAGAGTGATCTGCCTTTTTTCATGGAGAAAGGAAAGGAAAAAACTATGAAGTATGCAATCGTAAAATGCATCAATGGGAATTTCTCAATCGATTCGGAAGGATTTGAAAACAAGCCATCTGCAATCACGAGATTCCATGGAGTCTGCCAGACACTCTGGAATGCTCCAGATGTCATCACTGCCAAGATCAGCATCGTTGATGAGCAGTTGAATGTGGTCGATGGATACACAGAATTCGTGCATCACGAGACAGAGCCAGAAGAAACTGAAGCCACAGAGTAATGTGGCTTTTTTTATTGAAAGGAGATAGTTATGCCAACAGGGAAAAAGGTAACGAGCAGAGATGTAGAGGACATTAAACTTGTCCTGACAGAAGAACAACGGTCTGAACTGGATTACGGAAAAGGTGATGACGATGAAGCGTGAAGGTTATACATTATCCGATTTATCTAATTGGTATGATTTCTCTCATGGCAAGTGGTCATCTCGAAACGGAAATCAGATAGAAAGAATCATTCCGCATCACACTGCTGGCACATATTGGGGAAGTCTTGATGCATGGATTGCTCATTTAAAATCAGCAAGGCAGATGTCACCAACTTATGCAATTCTTTCGGACGGCAGTATTTTATGTTGCGTTCCTGAAGAAATGCGACCATGGACAACGGGTAGTTACGAAGCGGATTGCAAGGCTATCACTTTTGAAATCGTGGATTGCGAGAATCAGGAACCGTGGAAAATCGGTTATGAAGCATACAAGACCACAGTTGAATTAACTGCGGACATCTGTAAGAGATACAACATTGATCCCGTTTATTCATATCGTGGCAAGGGTATCAACATGCACCGTGATTGGGCATCTACTGCGTGCCCGGGAACATGGCTTGCGGAAAAAATCAAAAGCGGTGAGTTTGAAAGGGATGTGCGTATAGCCATGGGGGAGTCACCAACACCGACACCAACTGAAGTGCTTTACCGTGTACAGTTTGGTGCTTTCAAGGTGAAAAAGAATGCAGACAATTACCGAGCAGAACTTGCGCAGAAGGGATATGAATGCTTTGTGCGTGAAGATGGTGGATGGTACAGAGTACAGTTAGGGGCATTCAAGGAAAAAGCAAATGCCGAGCGTATGAAAGCGACGCTGGCTGAAGCTGGATATAAAACAATTATCAAAACAGTGGAGGTATAGACCAATGGAT
>JAEIGA010013140.1_pt1 | contig 12595 bp, 21 predicted proteins | sample 9270691 | NCBI WGS metagenome assembly JAEIGA01 (sample SAMN17057246, study PRJNA624740) | gut metagenome | biome: biome; isolation source: fecal sample | host: Bos grunniens | place: China: Xizang | collected 2019 | reverse complement strand
GGTTGATACTAACAACGAAACCCTGAAGAACGTTTATATCTCTGCCCTCGTGCTTAGATTCTGGTATACGATCGATAAGATGTATAAGTCCAATACCGTGGCACCTAGCCTGGAGTATGAGGACTTCTTCTGGTGGCTGTACGAAGCTATCGAGTATGCATGCAAGTACAGAGGCTGGCGAGATGAGGACAAGACACTGAACGCTCAGCAGTGCATTAACAAGTGCATTGAGACTATCAAGCTTCAGAAATATTACAACCTGCGGCTGGACAAGAATAAGACAGTCAACTTCACTGTCAGCATGGATGCTCCCATCGGCGGTGACGGTGATGATGCTGCCAAGACTATCGGTGATATGCTGGAAGCAGAAGAGACCTGGGATGACCACAGTAAAGACGATGTTATTACTCTGGTGCAGAGCTACGTAAATCGTAATAAGATTATCGAGGCAATCCTGATTGATAACATCGCGTTCAATGATGTACAAAGATACTTTAAGCGTACGGTCAAAACTGACTCTGCTAAGTATACTGAGTACAGCAGCGAGTTCTGGCCTTATCGTCTGGTTCAGATCGTGAGCAAGCTGCCTGAAACCTACAAGTGGGAATTCTTGTCTAAGTACAAGATTTCTGAGGAAAAGCTTGATGCGGTACTCGATGTAGTCGATCGGGCTAATAATCAGAAGCTGTACAAGTTGCTGCGGTGCACGCTGGATGACTTGCGAGCTTCTTATGCCGCAATTTGAACAATTTCAATGGAGCCTTGGCAATCAATCTAAGGCTCCATTACTGTATAATATAATAGTTATACTCACTTATACCCTTGGAGGACCTGGACATGTATCTTGATTTGTACGATGAGTTGAGACTAAATAAAAGACTGGTTAAGCTAGCTGGCTTTGATGTGGCTGCCTACTGGGCAGAGCTACAAAGCATTTTGAAGCAAGTAGTAAAAAAGAAGACAGCAGATGAAAACGGATTCTTTACCCTGGATCGTGAGTACGTCGAGCGCGAAACTACGCTAACTATCACTAAACAGTTTAAGTGCGAAGAGAAGCTGGTTGCTATGGGAGTTATCATGAAGGACCCTGATAACCCTAACCGACTCACTATTAGCGTGCAGAACATGATTGAGATCATTTCTGATGAAGATACTAAGAAACTGAAGAAGACTTCTGCAGTTAAGAAAGATGAGAAGGCGGCGAAGCTGGAAGGCATGAAGCTTACCATGAAGAAAGCTCTACTAGAAACTGACCTTGAGCTTAGAGCCGCTTATGAGCGCTGGGTTGACGGTATGATCGATGCTGCGAACTGCAAGTTTACTAAAGCTGTGGTCCAGCTGTTTGAGCAGACAGTAAGCAACTACACACCCGATAAAGCAAAGCGACTTAGGATTATTGAGATTGCAACTGCTAATAGTTATAAGGACGCTAACTGGGCGATCAGTAGGTTGTCTAGTACGCGTACGGCTACGGTAGCTGCTAAACTTCCTGCACAGAAAGTTTGCACTGGTACGAGTGACGTAAGTTTTTAAGTTATAAAAGATAGTTTTGGGAGAGTTAGTTTATGAGAAAGTCTAATTATGTAGGTCTGACGAGCGGTGACTGGACTTGTGTGTACTGTGGCATTTCCCATTTGCAGCCTGCGTATAGAAAGAAGCGTGACATTAATGGAAAGCGCGTGCGAAGTGTTAGTGCAGGGCATCAGCAGTATTACTACATCTTTGAGCGACTAACCTCAGATGGAGTCGCTCTTAAGCAGATTCGTGCGACTGCCTATGAAGCTTTGAAGATTAAGCGAGGGCAGCTGACTGCAGAAGAGCTTGCTGACAAGAAACGCAATCTTGGCTTTGAACGTTACGTTGATAGAACAAATTACTGTTTTTGTGATTAAATAAACATAAAGAGGCACCCTGTGGTAGGGTGCCTCTTTTGCACAAAAATATTTCTGTAATTTCGTGCATTTTGTCAGTGTACTTTTGGAACATTATGTGTTATAATATACCAGTAAGCTGTGACACACACAACATATGAAATTTGGAGGATTACATATGAGAGTTAACACCGGTATTCAAGCAACTGATAATTTCATGTCCATCCTGAACGGCGTCATTGGTCAGATGAGCGATGGTATTTGGGAGAATACTCGATCTATGGAAAAGTATTGGAAGAGCTTGGGTTACGAGAAATCTCCTGCCGGCGAAATCATCATCATTGACCGTAGCTCTGTCTGCTCCGATCCGGTCGACTTCATGGCGAACAAGATTAAGCAGATTATTAAGATCGAAATCGATGACGGCAACAGTCATCTGGATTGGACCCGCACCTGTTCTGCATGTCCTAGTTATATCAGCCATTACTCTAATATCACCGTCGGTGAGTGCTACAAGCTGTATGAGCTTCTTAAAGGTCGTAACACCAGCAAGTATTACTACAGCACGTATCATAACTACGAAGTGACTTTGACCTATGGAACTGTTGAGTTCAGCTTCCATGTCAAGGCTCTGACTGAAAGCGATGCTAAGGCACAGGCGAAGAAGATGCTTATTGAAAAGTTTACAGCTGAGGCAACTCAGCTGTAAACGCACATAAAAATTCTATAAAGTTTGTGCGGTTTGTCAGTTTACAAATATAACAAAATGTGCTATAATATATTTGTAAGTTCATTAAACAAACAAACTTGGAGGATGTTATATGAAGCGAGTGCACATTGTCGTTGAAGGTGGTTTGGTTCAGGCAGTCTATGCTGAGAACGGTCTGGATGTTGATGTCGTAATCCACGACCTGGACGCTCAGGATGATGAAGAAGCATTTGCAGAAACAGAAGCTTTTGTTGCCCAGCTTCCTGACTTTGCCAAACAGGTTTATTAATGAGTAATTGAGGTACACGCTTATGGATAAACAGCAATTTAACCTTATGATGTCGGCTCTTAATGCACGTAAGATTACCTGCATGGCCTATCTCGACGGTATTAAGACCACTGATGACCTTGGTAGACTTACTTTAGCAAGAGCTGCGGAGCTTAAGAACTTCTGTATCCAAGAAGAAAATACCATGACTAATATCGTGATGGTAGACTTGTATCATGTTATTGGCATGGGCAACTTGACTCCGCCGCAGATGATGCAGTTCACTTACGCTATTCAGGAGTACCTTGAGTATCGGCCTACTATTAAGGCATTAGCAAAACATCTTGATAGCATCATGCATCTGCCTAAGATTCCTGTTAAGACCCAGTATAAGCTGCAGGGGCTTGGCGGGTTAATGTTAACTAGAGGTGAAGGCCCTGTTGTAGATGAGTCGGTAGTAGGTAATGAAACTAGTACACGTATGGCAGACCCTGACCTGCCGTTTACTTTGGAAGACAGAACTATCCGAGTAGACCTTACTCGCTTTGAACAGTTTGCAGCAGTCGCTCAAACTATTGCAAAGTCTACAGTGCTGCGAGATAGACTTAAGACTAATATTACCTCTATGAAGGAGTGCCTCGGTATTATTTGGAGCTCTGTTAGCGATACTGAAGCTGTCGGTACGTTTAAGACTGGTAATAATGATATGTACAATCGATTTACCAGTTATTATAATAAACGTAAAATGGATGGCTGAAATTTTGTGTAATTTGTCAGTTTACAAATTGAGCTAAATGTGCTATAATATATTTGTTCGATGAACAAACTAACCTTTGGAGGTTGCATCATGAAAATTGCAAAGAAAGATATTACTGACGCAATTGCTCGTACGCCCGTTTCTTTGGATAAGGCTAATATCCGTGCTATGCAGAGTGTGTTCCTTGGGTTCTGGACACCGCGTGATGCCAACTGGTCTTGGGAACTCCACGCCATTTCAGTAGCTGGTAATCCGATGGTTGTTGCTGCTCGCTTCGGCTATATTGTGGCTGAAGGCAAGTAAGGAGGTACATAATAATGAAAGTAAAAGTTTACAAAGTCTGGCCTAAGAACGATCCTGACCTGTGGTACTTGGTTGATGCACCGAGCAAGCGGGTTGCCAAGTGGTGCGGTACCGCTATTATCAATAATACCTACAGCTGTTTCCTGGCTGCAAAGGATATGGTTGCAGTAAGATTTAAAATTGTGTAATTAGGAGGATTTAGAAATGTCTACACCTTGTAATATTGCCGTAAAGACCGGCACTGGCTATAAGACTATCTACTGCCATTGGGATGGCTATCCCAGTCATATGTATCCCATGCTGAGAGATTGGTATGGCACTCCGGAAAGAGCAGAAGCTCTCGTAAACTTTGGTGATGCTTCTTCTATTAATCATCTGCTTGTGCCTCCGAAGGACAGCGACCATAGCTTTGCTAAGCCTGATAGAGACACTTGTGTTTTCTATCACAGAGATAGAGGTGAAGGCTGGGATGACGTTTCGCCCTGGGTATATACGAGAGAGCAGCTCTTTAATCTGCAGCGCTACGTCTATATCTTCGAAGACGGGCAGTGGAAGGCCTACGTCAACGGCCAAGAAGTAGCTGATTACGATTTCTAAGGAGGTTAAGTATGCCCATTGAGACGATTAAGTATGAAGTCCTGTGTTATACTGGCAAGAGAATAAGTACTCAAGAAGCAGAAGAAATCCGGGCTCTTTGGGAAGAATATCCTGAAGCCTCTCTGGCTGAATTCATTTGTGGCTACTATGACTGCTAAGGAGATTTTTACAAATGAGAACTTTAATGCACTTTAGAGATTTCGTAAATGAGATTATGGAATCTAACAGCCGGTTACACAAGCAGGAAGTTCTGCGGAAGTATGCAGATGATGATGTTGTAGGTAGATACCTGCAGATTGCTTTCGACCCTTACAAAGTCTACGGTATTTCTACTAAGAAGCTTTATGCTAATGTCCCGCCTCATGTTGTTGCCGACATCGAGCTCTTCTCTATATTTGAGTTGTTTGAATATCTGGAAGAGCACAATACCGGAACTTTCACTGAAATCATGCTGTGCCAGAATCTGCTCGACGGAGTTGCAGCAATTGACCAGGAGTGTGCAGAGCTGCTTGAGAAGCTTATCTGTAAAGATTTGAGTATTGGCTGCGATGCCAAGACTATCAATAAGGAAATTCCTGGGTTAATTCCGACTTTTGATGTGCAGCTAGCTCAGAAGTATTTCGAGAGACCGGAAAAACTCGAAGGCAAAGAGTTTGCAGTAACCACTAAAATTGATGGTGGCAGAATTATCGCTATCAAGGAAAATGGTCAGGTTTCGTTTTTTACTCGTGCAGGCCAGCGATACGAAGGTTTAGTTGACCTTGAGCGTGAGATGCTGGAGTCTCTTCCTGACGGTATCGTGCTAGATGGTGAGATTACTCTCTATAACACTCACGGCATCTCTTCTAAGGAAGCTTACAAACAGGCAATGAAAGTCACACGCAAAGACGGTGAGAAGCATGGTGTGAAAATGCTCGTGTTTGATGGTATGCCTGTAGAAGATTTCCGTAAGCAACAATGCCAATACACTTGGGCAGAAAGACGACAGGAGCTTGAGAATATCTTTGTGGACGGTCCTGGGCGTTGGCTTGGGTACTTTGAATTGCTGCCGGTACTGTATCGTGGAACCGACGCCTCCATGGTCACTAAACTTCTGAACGAAGCCATCGCAGCCCAGCAAGAAGGCGTGATGCTGAATCTGGTTGATGAACCTTATCAGTTCTCTAGAACTTGGTCGCTGATGAAGGTCAAGAAGATGCAGACTATGGACCTGGAAATCATTGGCTTTGAAGAAGGAGAAGGTCGACTCGCCGGAACTCTTGGTGCTATTCTCGTACGCTATAAGAACGGCAACATCGTTAAAGTCGGTTCCGGCTTCTCAGATGATATTAGAGAACAGATCTGGGAGCATCAGTTGCATTATTCCGGTAAGATTGTTGAGATTCAGTACTTTGAAGAAACCACTAATGCCGATGGTGGAGAAAGTCTTCGCTTTCCGATCTTCAAGGACTTCCGGCCTGACAAGACTGAAGCTGATTATTAAATTAATAAACCGTGTACAAGCTGCACGGTTTATTTTTTATATTTTTGTGTGTAATGTCAGTTTACAAACTCGTTTAAACATGCTATAATATTATTGTTAGTTAACCAAACAAACCAATAAATTTATAGAAACGGACGGTATTTGACATGGCTATTACTAATTACAACATTCAGACCGGTAAACTTTTTGACGAGCACGGAAAAAACTTTGACATCACTGTTATTCTGAATTTCCCTACTCAAGCCGACTTCGATAACTGCACCGGCCTTGACAGCTTCCCAGCGGTCAATCTTATCGACTTCTACTTTGGCGAGCCGAACACCCCCGATACCGAAACTTACGTAAAACAGTTTATCGAAAAACAGAACAAACTTCTGAAACTGCATACTAAACTTCTTAACCTGTGCCTGGCTGATCCTGACGACGCTGACCTGCTCGAACAGCTTAACTTTGTCAGATCTTTAATCGTTCAGCTGCATTAATCAAAAACGGCTGTACAGATTTGATTCGTTCGGTCTGTACAGCCTCATCAAAAACTTTGTTGTAATTTTGTGTATTTTGTCAGTTTACAAACTCTGTAATTTATGTTATAATATAAATGTGCTTAAGAGGAAATAGCACGTAATACTAAAGATAATTTTTGGAGGCTTTCATTATGACTACTTATGAAATTACTACTGGTACCGGTGAAGACTTCTTTAATGTACGTTCTCGACTGATCAAAGATTTCATCCAGCAGATCACTGGAGCCTATGTTACAGCCGACTGGCGGAATCCTAGAACCGGCCGCATCGTATCCTGCTACAAACCCAGTAACGCCTTTGAGTCTCTTATCGCTTATGTCTATTTCGATGATACCGACGAAACCAAATGTTACGGTATTGTCGCAGCTATTAACTGTGGAGGCCTGTTGTTTGTCGACGAGTCCGTGAAGGCTCTGTATGACGAGTTTAAAGAAGCTTACGATAATATCCAGCACCAGGAGTTTATGGCTGCACAGGAAGCTCAGCGTCGCGAGAAGGAAGAAGCAAAGAAAGCTGAACAGCTGAAGAAGGCCGAAGCCAATTACGAGCGGCTGAAGGAAAAATCCATTAAGGATTTTGAAGAGCTGGCCCAGAAGACAAAACAGACCATTACGGATGCTGATGAATTCTATTATGCTCTTGGCTGGCTGGCCGCGCACATTGGCTCTATTACCGCTAAGTTGCCTGACTACCTTGGACCTGCCTTCGAAAAGTATTTTGGAGCAGATGCTCCTAAAACCCTGGTTGATGCTAAAGCTAGAACTTCTGGCGGCTATGCAAAACAATGGAGCTGGGAATTTGTTGGCACCATTAAGAAGCTCAAAGAAACCACAGTACCTGCTTATATCCAGAACGTGACCACTGACTTTTCCAAGGGTATCCATAATACCGCCTTCATCTGGGATTTGGTCGACAAGTACGGCTTTAAGTTCGGCAAGAAGCAGGATACTCTGGATATTATGCGTTGTGTTCCTATCGAGTATGTGCCTATCTTCAACGAGGGCTTGAAAGCATAAATAGAAAATTAACGGGTAAATTGAACGCTAAATTATTAGTATTCAATTTACCCGATTTTTTAAAATCTTCTGAAAATATAGAAGAAAACTTAATAAAGCAATTAAGAGCTCCTGGGGCCAATAGGCTCTGTGGGCTTTTTATTTATACAGATTATATGAGAAAGTTCTTAAAACTTTGTGTAAAACGTCGATTTACAAATGATGCGATATATGATATAATATTATTGTAAATAAACAAACGCTTCTTGGGTTGGGGGTAATTATATATGATGACTGTTGAAGAACGACTGAAGATGTACCGAGAAAAGAAAAATTTCGTTTGGCATATTGCAAACACTTTTATTAAGAACCCTAAAGGCCATACTGTCGAGGACATTACCTACGAGGTCTGGCACAAGGAGCTTGAGCATTGTAGCCATGAATTCGTAGAGTGGGTAATCGTTCATTTCAAGGGTGGTGCACACTCTTGTCGTCGTGTCACCGGTAATAGTAATATCGCCAACTTTCAAGTTATTGGCAATATGGTAGAAGGTGGTTATTACGAGTCTAATGGCGTGTACATGAGACAAATCGAAATCGGTTATAAGAAAGTCGATCTGACTAAGCTCTTTCTGACGGAGGTTTAATAGTTATGAGAACTAATGAGAAAAGAACAGTTCTCCGTGAGTGGAAGGATGTCCATGTAAAAGCCCGTTACTTCTGGGCAGGCAAGGACAAGATGGTTCCGTATGATGACCAGGTAAACCTTCCTGTAGGTTGGGTTCATGCCAAAGCGAGAATGGACCTGCTAGAGTTTACCGAAACCTTTGAGAGCTTGGATAAAACTATAGACCTGTCGGTTGCCCAGCTCTATGTAAATGACGTATTTATCGGTGAGCTGTTTGAGATTAAAGAAAAGGAAACTGAACACGGTACAGTTCTTAGCTGTAAAATTATTGTTGGGTATAACTAAAATACTTTCTAAAATTTCAAAAGTTTTACCGTATAATATAATACAAGCAGTTACTCACCTCCCTCTAACTGCTCGCCCGGTGCTGCGGGTTTGTGTTTTGTAGTTTGTTTGGTTGTGTGTATGTACGTGAAGTAGCGTGATTAGATAAGGCTTTAGTTAAGCCGCCCGCAGCACCTTTGATTTGCTAACTGGGATGCCTCCTCCTAAATAATCTCTAAAAAGAAATATATCGTTTTCTCCTGAACTACCTCTCATACTAGGCATATATCTCCTTTTTCTCTATATTTCTTTTTAAGGCCACGCGACGTGGCCTTTTTTCTTATATTAGTTACCTAGTAAATAAATTAAAATTCGTGTATTTTGTCAGTTTACTTTTTCATAAACATGTGATATAATATTATTGTAAATAAAAATTACGTGCGGAGGTATTTAAAATGTTGTTTTACTATAAGGTAAAGTCTAGCCATTGGCCTATGGACTTGGAGTTCCGCTCTGACATTAAGCTTGAAGTCGGCCAATGTTTTAGAATCCTGAAGAGTAACGGCGGTCGAGTGTATCCGACCAGATTTAAGGTTCTGGAAATTAATGAAACTTCTAACTACCCTGGCCACATCGTAACTATCACTGAAGTCGACCTGACTGTAGATCCGTTTTAACTCAATTAAGAACCGTAATACCAAAGTCTGAGGGAGGATTATTATGGAACAAAAAGAAATCGCTATTAAGTGCTTGGAGAAACTGGACATCTACGGACCTTATGTCCGTAAGTTTCAATCTAAAGCCGGTATTCCGTGCTTCTTTGAAAATTTCGGCGGCTTCTATGCGGACCAAGAGCCAGAGCTCTGGTCTAAGATTAAAGAAGTGGAACAGGAGTACAAGTGTCTTGTATATGCGCTCACTCACGAGTTCTTTGCGTTCGGCGAGTGTTGGTCTATGCTGTGCGTAAGCAATGGCTGTGATACGGTAGAAGACCACTTGACTGAACACACTTATAATGTACATTATGCTTTTGCTTATGTTTGGAATAGGACTCATGAATATTTGTCTGAGTTTGGTGATGTAATGGTACAATCTTTTGGTGGAGGCATTAGAAGAGTTGGGTAACAACTGAGAGCATGACTTCGGTCATGCTCTTTTCTATTTGCTAAATTATCTGTAAACTTGCTTCTAAGAAAGGAATTACAGATAATGAATTTTATAAAGGCCCTAACAGAGCTTGATAAATTATATGAGGCTAAGAGAGTCATTAGTGACGTTGATGCCTTATTTCATTATACATCCCCACTGGCTTTATATAATATATTTGATGACAATGCCCTTTTGGCAAACGTACATGGCGATGGCGTGTGCTTTACTACTGATCGTGACTATACTATTTATGACTCTCCGTGTGGTATTCGTGTTAGTCGTAAAAAGCTTGAACAAGCCGGATATGAACTAGTTCCATATGATGAGTTTCCAGATGAGGATGGTAGGGGTGAGTCCGAAGAACGTGTATATAAGTCGATAACAAATCTTACTAATTATGTTACTTTCGTATACATAGATTGGACTAAAATATTAATTATTCCAAGTTCTTCTGGATGGATAGTAGTCGGAGCAAGATATAATGAGCTGCCTCCGGAAATTTTAGAGACAGATGACTTTACACTAAGTTTAGAAGATTTTCAGATCCTACTGCAGTGGATAAGAAATAAGGGCATTCTGGTATCTGAGTTCGGAGATCCGATTTACGATAGAAGACACTACTTAGAGGATGATGGAACCCTTCTCATTGGTAACGCCGCCTATGAAAAAGCAAGTAAGGTCGCATAATTTAAAATATATTAATACAACCGTGCACAAAGAAAAAGTGCACGGTTGTATTATCTATTTTTTGTGTAATTTGTCTATTTACAAATTAAGATATTTGTGATATAATATTAAAGTACGAAACACCTACATAAACATACACAACATATTTATTATTTGGAGGACGATTTATGAAAGTTTATATCACCTACTTCCGGTACGACAGAGATGAAAACTATTCCATTTACCACATCGACCTCAACAAGAAAAACTCAATCAGACATTACAAAGAAGAAGACCTCCCTTCTTTCCTCGGTTATGGTCCGGATGATGTGAGTGTTCTCACTCTCCAGGAAGTTGAGATGTCCAAGTCTGAACTCACCGAACTCATCCGTCTTTACGGAAAGAACAAGGATTATGATCGAGAGTTGATCGATTTCATGACTCCTATCTTCAGTGAAAATTGTTATGATCCTATCTATCTGGATTCCGGTGACACTGTCTGGGAAGTTATCAACTTCTTCATCGACTCCGGACTGTACGACATCGATGACTACATTACCACTCCTCCTACCGATCCGGATGACTTGTGTCAAGTAGTTACGGACCTTCTGTTCGATGACGATGATCTCTTTAATAAAGTATTAAGAGATTTCATTAATTCCAATTATTAACAGTACTCAAAGGTACCTTGTTCAATACATACGGACAAGGTACCTTTTATTTATGAAATTTTGTGTATTTCGTCAGTTTACAAATCAAACAATATGTGATATAATATATTTGTAAGTTAACCAAACAAACTAATTTAATTATTACGAGGTATTGATTATGAAGAAAAAGTACGAAGTTCTTTACACCGATCGTCACACCGAAATCGTAGACAGAGACACCGTAGAAACTATGATTGACCAACTGGAACTGTTCGAACGTTGGGATGTGAGTCAGATTCATCGACTGAAGAAAAACGGGGACTTTGATTCTGTCTGGACCGAAGAAGAAGGTATCATTGGTAGACTGTAAAGAAAGAAGTACAAAGAAATGTATACTACTTTTCAGAATATCGGTACTAAGGTGATCGACTTTGATTCTCTCGTTGATAAGTATCTCTGTTTTCTTTCCTCCGGTCCGGAAGACCTTACGATGACCACTGGACGATATGTTACTAACTGTAACTTCATCTACAAAGTTCTTCGTATTACTGGAAGTTTCATGATCGTTGAATCCACCTTCAGTAATGGACAAGTGTCTAATACGAAGTTGAGAAAAGATACTTTTGAAAGAGAGTTCTTTTCCGGTCATTATGTTATTTGTGATACCAAACCTGTTTGGAATGTCGAAGTAGGAACTTACTCTATCAAGTTACCTAACTATACTTTTAGTCCTACAACCGATCTGAATAAACCTTTTACTGTCGATGAGATTAATGAACTTCTGGTTAGTGAGTTTTTAGGAACTAGTAAATCCTATCTTGATGTTCAAGAGTGTTTTGAAACTTTGTGTAATGTCATTATGAATAGACACTTTGATTATGTCAATATTGGTCGTAGTTACTTTCAAGATACTAATCACATTCATGTCGGATTGAATATCAAAACTGGATACAAGATTTTTGATCGATTCGGTGAGATTGAAGTAAAGTCTTACAGAAACAAAATCACCTCTATTAAGTTTGAACTGTTCGACTGGATTAACAGATATATTGGATATGAAGATTTCAAGTTCTGTAATTTGGAAGATCTCATTTGTACCTTCTTGAATAATAATCAAGATTACATTAACACTCTTTAAATATAAAATAAACCGGTTGATCTGTATAGGTCGACCGGTTTATTTTATATTTTTGTGAGTACTCACGATTTACTTTTTAATCAAAATGTGTTATAATAAAGAAGAGGTCGATGTTAAGGAGACAGTTTAAATTACATATTAAAAAGGAGACTTGAACTATGAGTACTACTAAATCCACTAAAAAGACTACTAATTTCGTTGTCGTCGTTGATTATGAAAACGGTCAGACTTTAAGTGACTGTTGGTTGTTGGGTTGGAATAACAAGTACGACTGGTTTGATTGTGACACTTGTGGAAGTGAGATCATGACTCCTACCGGTAGAGTTAAGAAACACGATTACTGTTGTATTGATATTGATCGTTGGGTTGGTGTTTATGTAGGTGAAAAAGAAAGTGACTGTAGAGACCATTCCGATTCCGGAAATAGAGAAGGTTACAACTGTACGGTTTGTCGACTTGAAAAGTGTGAAGATGATTGGAACCTGATTCCTGTATAATCCTATAATACAAACCGACGAATTACATAAATATAT
>JAEIGA010013139.1_pt1 | contig 12598 bp, 18 predicted proteins | sample 9270691 | NCBI WGS metagenome assembly JAEIGA01 (sample SAMN17057246, study PRJNA624740) | gut metagenome | biome: biome; isolation source: fecal sample | host: Bos grunniens | place: China: Xizang | collected 2019 | reverse complement strand
TAATATCTGTTGTTTGAAGTAATGATGTATTAACAGTAGATTGTCTGATAGGAGTTCTACCTTCTGGAACAATGTATGTCAAAGTAGGATTGATAAAGAAGTAATCACCGATATAACCACAAGTAATGAAATCCTCAACAATACCAGTAACTACACCTGCGTTAAGAGAAATGATACCTAACGGTAATGAAAATTCTTTTTCGACCCACTTTTGTTGGTTATCAATAATAGAGAATATTTTAGTAACATTGTTTTTAGTATCCCACCAGATTGTACCATCGTCGATACTTCTTTCACGGATAAATGGGTCTTCATCTTGAGCAAAAATAAGCTGTACAGCACCTGTATTAGAAACACCTATACGGATTGTAGAAGCTACAAACTCATATTTCCCAGTAGTTTCATTCATTGCAACCATTAAGGCAGAGTTATATTTGTCTAACCCGATTTTATTTGCAGATATGTCATATTCAGTAGTAACTTTCTTAAACTTGAACTCTCCAGTTTCTTCGTTAATACCATTAGGGAAGAATATGTTAGAACCTTTATCAAGTTGCAATAGCTTGTTAGCATAGGTAAGTCTATGTTGATACTTGAAACCTACAATACCATCTGTAAAGTAACCTGTTTCAAAAAGGGTGTTTACTTGCACATTCTGTAATGCTGTGTATACGGCACCACCTGTGACCGTATGCTCACTACCTTCGATAACTTTATCGTCTACAAGGTATTGTGATTTGTAAAGAAATTTGATTGTTGACATATTACTCTATTTCCCTAATAAGTTCATTATTATTACTACTCTTATAATTTAAGAATAGTCGGTGTCTACAACATTTAAGTTTGGTGGATACCATCACCTTAAATTCTAATATGTCATGAACACAATAGAGCGAAAAATATCAGAACAAGAACTTAGATTGTCTGAACTTGGTTTTGATACTGAAACCATTGAGGCAAAAGCTATTGTTTTGTTAAAAATACTAACAGAATTAAATATACGATATAAGAGATATTATACTAGAATAAGTAGACCAAACCTACGCAGGGTTAAAAGACCAGAAGTTGGTTGGGAAGATATTGACATAGTAATAAATGCTTACACAGATAAAGAGCACTTATTATTTGCTCTTTATCTTTTTAAGGAACGAATGGTCGCCATTACTACAATAAAGAAAATGTATGTCGGATAGTTATCTTAAACGCTTATAAGTTTTATGGGGTAGCGAACAACTCTTAAGTAAAGCACACGGATTACACTTACCAGACATTTTACATGTTAAGCATTCTTTTAGTGGGTGTATCGGTTTATACTGAGGACAGCCGTGTGTGATTTCTCCTGTAGGTTGTAATGTGTCAAACCTACTGCAATCACAACCCCATAGGTGGGTTTTTAATTTTTCAGCTAATATGTTTGTCATGCTACCCTTATAGTTCATATAAACCTTATCTATCCAGAGTTCTGCAAGGTCATTAACATCGTCTTCTCCGATATAATGTTCTAATAAGAACTTTTTACCCCCTGTGTACTCTATGTCATTAAGAACTTCTAAGAAGTCATTGAAGTCAGACTCTAATAAATCTCTTGTCATAGTTATCATAACTAGCGTGTCTAAACCGTAGTTATGACATTGTTGTAGGTTGTCAAGCCATAAACTATACTGGCTCGGTGTAAACCTTCTGTAATTCCACGATGTGGCAATATCTAGTTTACTTTCCAATAAAGATTGTGGGAGGTTTAATAGGTTTGTAGATACGCAATCCACAGCACCTAGTTCTATAATTTCCTCTAGTTTGTCTTCATATAAGGTTGGTTCTCCACCAAACAATATGATATGACTATAATTGGTTCTGCATTCCATTAACTTACTTAGGAATGAGTAGAAATGTTCCTCAATATCTATCTTGTGTATCTCACAATGAGGGCAGTTCATATTGCAGTCGTACCACGGTACGGCATATAACTGTTTCATATTACCAGTATTAGTTAATGGATTTATGAGCATAATTCTCCTAATATACCTCTTAACCCTGCACAACCTGTGTCGTCCCAGCTTAGCTGAAAACAATCTCCATTACATACTTTAAAATAATCGCAGGTGTAGCATTCGCTATTTCTTAGTTGTTCTTTCTGGCATGCACATTGATACTCTTCAGAACCTATTAGTGTATTGGAGATATTAGGACAAGAAGCAATAGAAGCGTCTGGGTTATATGTAACAACATTTTTCGTGCATTCCCTAGCCCTGCAACCTGTTAATATTCCTGCTTTACTAGCTTCTAAGCATTCAAACAGAGGTACAACAAAGTATCCATTTTCTTTTACATATCTATAAGCCTTATACAGCCAGTTGTCTACATCTCTGTTCTTCGGTATTAAGTATGTGTTCTCTTTAGCACGACCATTTACAGTAATTCTTTCAAAGTTTACACACCATACACCTAAGTCTTTACACATATTGAAGATTTCAGCAGGGTCTAACTCTAGAACTTTTTGAGTAACTGTTACAGTAACTCTTACAGGTACTCCATTTCGTACTAAATATTTAACATTACTCTTCCAAAGATTTTCAGTTCCATCAGCAAATCTGATATCATAATCCCATGAAGTTGTAATCGCAGGGAGCATTTTTTGTTCTGACATCTTTTTGAATAGAGTTAATATGTCTGAGTCTATTGAATACACTAGGTTTGTTGTGATACTTAACTCGTGTTTTACTCGACTTTCTAGTATGAACCCTAGTGTCAACATTAAACTTTTATAGTTATCTAAATCCCCTTTAACCCATACCATCGGTTCGCCACCGTGCAATATAATATTAGCAGGGGTATCAGTATTTAAAATATGATGAGCCATAATGCCGTTGAATACTTCATTAGACATAGTGGTATTCTCTAAGCCAACCTCAGCACATTCTGCATTATAACAATGCTTACATCTTAGATTGCATTTGTTTGTTACTTTTACATAAATTGTTTTCATCAATTCTCTTTAGGTCGCCGAAATATACATGCATTTCGCTACAATGCTTCTCGGCACCTATTCCTTTCTTTATATCTATAATTCTCTTAGTGCAACTATTACATATCTTATATGCTTTACAAGTATAACACTGACCATGTACAACTGACAACTCAAAAGGTAATTTACTGTTACTTAATGTAAAGAAGTCATGTGTACCTTTAAGAATGTCGTCTGCTATAGACGGGCAGTTATGTATTGTTCCATCTGGTGACATACATCTGATTTCATTATGGCAGTTAATATTAAACGGGCACTCTGTTGTCTTACTATTCCAGCTATCCATTAACAACTTACAGTTCATTTCATATTCAGATAAACCACGGTCAATGATGTTAATATAATGCCCTACCATTTTATAGAATGGATACGCTTCAGTTGTACGACCAGAGCGTACAGCTCCATTAACTCTACAGACAGTTCCCAGTTCTTTAGCTAGTTCAACTGTCTTAATGACTGTATCATCATTGTTTTTGTTTATTACGGCGATGAATGTTAGCTTTTCGCCTATTAGCTCTTCATATAGTTTGAATGTTTCCCTAAATAGTTCTTCTGTGTAGACTTCTCCCGTAGCTACTTTTCTTTCCGTACCATATTGGAACGATGTGCATACACCTATGAGTCGATGTTTAAATAACTCAACCCATTTCTCTGGGTGTAATTTGAAATCCCAGAGGTTTGTTGTAAGCGATATGGTTGTACGAAGATTATTATCTTCAATATACTTCAGTAACTCCCAGTAGTAATTAGGGTCTACCATTAAAGGGTCGCCACCATTAACTATAAGGCACATAGGGTTGTGCTCTATTAAAAACTTCTTAACTAGGTCTATATCAAGGTCTTTATGGTTTGTAGCTATCTCATTAGACGAACAAAAATCACAACGGAAATTACATCTGTCATTTATTTTGATAACTAAGTCCATTAAGCAAACTCCTTAACCCATGTTACGGTTTGAGGACAGCCATTACAGAACCCATCTCGTACATGGTCTGCAACACAGCCGTTCATATAATATTCACAATGAGCACAATTCTTTTGATATAATAATTCGTCTTTCTTGCACTCTTCTTCCCATTCCTCTATACTATTAAGTTCTTTAAAGTACTCTAATCCGTTTTCATACTGAACACAAGCAAAATTACCACTTGGCATAATGAATATGTTGTTACGCATTAAAGGATTATAATATCCATTGAGAGCGTCTTTAATGATATCTAGGTTCGATAGTTCAAAAGTGTAATTAGAACGGTAATCTACATATTCCATAACTACACGGCTTAAGAAGTTATCGAAGTTCCATACACCATTCTGGTCTTTAGCATAAGAGAATGGAGAGTGTAACGGATTTTTAACACTTGCTGAGTAAGGCATGAATGTTACATATCCGTTAATACCATTAAGCTGTTGTAATATGTAACGAGCAGAATAACCTATGATATTAGGTAATGCTGTTACAATAACATTATAGTCATGTTCTTTTGCAGTTTTCAAATTGTTCTCATAGTCAAACCTACCTTTGTTTACAGATAGGTTAATGTTATGAAATCTTTTTGTGGCTTGGTTTAAACCACCTGTATAAACTAAACAATCTGAGAACTCTAACATCTTATCAACAACGCTATTAACATAAGTGTCTGGTAGCTCTGTAATATCTCCACCGTAAGCCTCAATTCTTTCGATAAAATATCCGTGCTTAATTATTTCTAAGAGTCTGTCGTTTAGCATTCTAATATCTAAATATGCCGTATTATTTCTAAGACTTCCCAAATAACAATACTCACATCTACTTTCACAATAGAAAGTTGGCATTACTGATACGGTTAGTTGTTTTACTCTCATTACGCTTTCTCCAATATTTTTCGTATATACAAGTAGTTCGTTCCGAAGTCACTAACACTAAAAGGACTCTGAAAATATACCACGCTAGAACCATTTAATGGAATTGCATGTATAGAATTTATTTCCGTGTCTAACTTAACGAGAGGAACGAGAGCGTTATACATCTTAACCTTATGTTTTAAATCACTCACAACGCCCTGTATATGTGTATTTAATAACTCTTCGTACTTTGTATTACCTTCTAAATAACTTTGTAATACCCAGCTTATTTCTGGTTGTAGTTTGATAGACATATTAGTTACTGGGTTCAACCCACATCTGTAATTCTGCTTCTTAATAGTATCCCTTAAAACAGATAACTTATAAGAGTCAAAGTAGGTAAGGTTGTCGATTTCTGCCTCAAGTGATTTAACATTACAGTTGAGGTAGTCTAGAAACCATACATCAAAATTAAAGTTCTTCAGCTTCAGTTCATCTGCACACTTCTTATACCAAGCGTTACAGAAAGCGTAAAGTTGCTCAATACTCATACATAACTGAGGTATCTTTGTTGAGGACTCTAGAGTCCATGAACTGACTGTTTTAGAGAACTTAACGACTGTATCACTATTATCATTTTGTGAAAATATGTCTTTATCAAAATGTGGGAGGTTTGTAGTAACAACCTCGCCACATTCATCACTTATATCTAAATCCAGTAATATTTTGGTATTATAAAATTTTAACATCTACTACTCCTATGGTGGTATAAGGTTTATTAACTAATGACACCCTGTCAGATATAGCGACTGCACAAGCACCTTGTTCTACAATGGTCTTCTGCAAAGTACCTTTAGCATGACTGCTAGTCCCAAGGAAGTCCCCTTTTTTGACATCTCCAAAGACGAAGGCTCTAGCTGTATCGCCGTGCTGACAATATTTTTCTCCGTCCCAGATACCTACATTCACAATGTAGAAATCGTCAGTAAGTTGACCTTTATCATAGTAACACAACTTAGAAATAGGAGCAACCATGCCTGTAGGTTGGAACTCTGTTAAGTTAATACCAATATCAATGTATTTAAGAACCATTTACTGCTCACTTTCCTTTTTAATACCTTCCACAATACCTTCAAGTTTACGAAGGTCTGTATGAACGATACCATACAGAACTTTCATAAAGTCCATATCAATAGTAGACTCAAATAATCTGTTATTCTCTAAGGTAAACAACTTTTCGTAAAACAAAGGTTCTATTTCGCCTGCATATTCAAATAACCCGTTAATACCTTCTAGCTTTAAGATACTGTACAGATTTACAACATTCACTTCTTTGTCAGTTCTAGGCATATCTATTTCAATGAAATCAGCGTCTAGTCTGCTAATAGCAAATGTAGGTAATGATAAGATGAATTGCCATAAGTCTTTAATTCTATCAAAGTTTGCAGAATGGAATGTCATCATTTCTAGTTCATTTAATATACATCTGTACTCAATAGGTTTCTTGCAAACGCTAGCATACAATATACAAAGCCATGTTTCTGTAAGCTCATCTATTGTGTACTCAATATCTGTATCGAGATAGTAATTGAGTAATCTCTCTTTTTGGCTATAATCCATACGAGAGAAGTCGTAAGTGATGTTATTATAATTAGTGTTTCTTAGGTAGATGAATGTAGCTCTAAGAGTCTTTTCTACATCTTTAATGTTTGGGAACTTGATATTAGACATATCAATAGTTCCACCTTTTTCATAAAACTCAGCCATGAGTTCATCAGCTATTGGTAATCCACTTGTTGCCATTTTATCTTTCCTTTCTTAAAACTTGGTAATTATCGTCTACTTCTGGAGCCGTGGCAACTACTATGGCAGTTACTGTGGCAGTTATGGTGGCAGGAATAGTATGTATAGTCAAATGTATTTTGATTTAAACATCTATCTCTCCAAGCATTATAGAAGTTAGTCATAAGAGCATTGATACCGTCAGCTTTTTCAACTTGACCTGTAACAACAGTTCCTTTAGCTACATGTTGCTCTTGTACTTGACCTAAGTTAGAACCCTTGTTAAGAGCCCAGTATGATAGAGAACCACCTGCACCCCATGTTCCAGAACCTGTTTTATTACCAGATTGAGGAATTTTACCATTCTGTGCTGTAGGATTATCTATATACACAGCGTAGCTTGTATTGAATGAGGCGTATACTCCAGAAGCAGAAGACCTTTCGTGATACCATCTAGAGGTAAAAGGTCTAATATGAACCAAAGCATTTACAACAGACATACATGCCGAGTATAGGTCTGAGGCTTTTACATATTGATTAGTAACTTTTAAATCACTAACTGCAAGTTGAAAATACATACGCTTTCCATTAGTAATAGTTTGTAAGTGAACTAATGGAACAGCAGGTGGGTTAGTATCTTTTACAGTACCTGTACCACCATTTGAGGCTACATAAGATGTATTACTAAATTTAGGATACGCCTTAATTGCACAACCGTCGCCTGTAGTAACATTACTAGAACCTGCGTGATATATGTTACCACCAGAGGCACTGTTAATTTTACCCCAAACTGCTTCGTTGAAAGCCTGTACGAAAAGTAGTTTACTGATTAAATCACCCTTTTTTAAAGCCATTTTTAGTATCTCTCCATTTGTTATATTCAGTTATGTGTTCATCAGTTATGTACTTATATGCCTTACTTAACGGACATTCTGTTGGTTTAAAGTGTTCAAATATAACAGAACTCCAACATGGCATTTGGCAGTACTCGCTGTGTTCACAAGAGAGGCAACCTCTCTTACAGATACCTAACGAAGCCTTAACATCTGAAACATTCTCATCAGTTATGCTGTCAGCGTATTTACCATAGAATAATTTATTCTCTAGGTTTGAGAAACACCTAATGCAGTTTTTAGATGTACCTGTTTCAAAGACATTCGGTAGGAATTTACACTCACATTCCTTCGCTAAGTACTTCTTAGTTAGGTAGGTTTCCATTAAATAAAAGATAGTTTTCACATTATACAGATGATTATCCAAACACAACTTATATACATTCCAGAGGTCATTGTCATCTGGCATGTCAACTTCCCAACCCTCATTAGGTATATAGAAGTTGAAGTTAATAGTGCTTGCATTATAATCTGTAAAGAACTTAGTAAGCTCTGTTTTATCCTGTAATATGTGTTTAATAGCTCTTTTAGTTAATATGATACCTACATTAACATCAAAACCACTATCAGATAGACTCTTAATAGTGTTTAATGCTAATTCTTCTTGGTGTTTAGTTTTATAACGACCTATATAGTCATAGGATACTGAAACCCTGTGCATATCATTACTTTTTAAGAACCATTTTAACCTATCTAAGTTAGTGAGAACACCATTAGTTGTAGTGATAAATTCTATTTCTAACCAAGGATACTCGCTCTGGTAAAGTTCTTTAACTAAAGTAATGAACTCATTATAGATTAGGAAGTAAGACATCGGGATATTATCAGAGTAAAGTTCCCCACCCCAAAATCTTACCTCTAACCTCTTGAGTGTATCTTTATATGTTTCAAAATCCTTCTTAGTGGCTTCAAATGCTTTATAAGCCATATCTAGGACTGTCGTTTCATCTAGGTCAGTTACATGCTCCTGCGAGCAGAACTCACAGTTAAGATTACACTTTGTGAATAACGAGCAAGTAATCTCATAGTAACTAGGATAACGATAAAATTCTATTTTAGGACACCCTTGAGGGTATTCTAACTTAGAGATGTTTATTTTTTCGTCGCTTCCTTGGTAGCTTTCTGTTCCTCTGCTTGTTTGAACAACCATGCTAGAGCACTCCTCTTTTCTTTTACTAATTCCTCTGGGTCAGTATATCTACGACCATATTCAATTCCACATAGGAAGATAGAATACTTATCTAGTACTTTTAAATCTTCTAAAGTGCAATCTGCTGGAGCTTTTGGAATTAGCTCGTGAATAGAGGCGTAATCGCAATTTGCTAATTTGTCTAAACTATTCTTCATCTATTAAGAACTCCTCTCTAAAGTATCGTACGGTAGGCTCGATACTTTTATATCCCCATATATCTCCTACCTTTTCTAGTATTATATCATAAACAATACGGTTTTGTGAATATACTAAAAAATACTTATCGTCAACCAATAAGTCTTTGGTATCCAGAGCCTCGTAGAAATCAACATTGAAGTACTTTTCAAGGCATTTAGCATAGATGATAGCAACGAAATAAGATTTTGCAGGGAAGATGAGCTGTGAGCCTCCAAAAAAGAAATCAACAACTAGGTCTGCCAGCTCAATCCCCTGCATGAAAATATAATCGTGTTCTAAATTAACATCATCAAATTCTTTGTAAAGATATGCTAATTTTCTTCTCTTTCTCCAGTCCATATTTACATCTTAATTGTCATTATTAGTTTCGCTATCCATTCTTCTGTCTGCATAACACGGGCATGCTTTGTAGGAATATATGTCGCTCCACAGTTTAAGCATGTTAGTGGTTTGCTTATATCAGTATCACTAAGTCCACGCACGATATACTCTGTTTCAGTTTTGTTAATAGTTTCACCATACCAACCTGTTTTACAGCATGGACATTGTATATATGTAACCTCATTCATTTATTGCTATTCTCCCTCAAACTAGATATTATACTTAAACCTTTAAATTCTGATGTGTATAGGTCTATACAAAATGATATAATAGGAAGTAAAACATGTCAACAACACAAATGAAAAAGTATAATGAGGGAGGTCTATCAAGCAAATACGCTCTTATAGACTTATCAAACACACAAAAGTTTACAAACTTTATGTATTCTATCCCTCACAGAAGGAAGATAACAATAACAGATAGAACTCTTACTATTCACGAGGGTAGTACATTAACTATTCCTAATGGATATTCTGCTGACGGTAACAACTTGCCTCGTCTAGTTCGTACAACTTTGGCAAGTCCATTAAAGATTACACTTCCTAAAGCTGTTAATACAAAATCACAATTTACCGAAAATCCAACTAAGTACACATACTTAGTTTACAACTCTACATCACAAGCACTAGAGTTACAAAACTATTCAGTATATACCTATAACAAGAATGCTAACGCTACTACAGGAGCTTCTGGTAATACATTTACAAGACTTGTAGGTACAGTTCCACAAATCTGCTCTTATCCTTTAGGTGTATTTGATGAAAACTATGTATTCGTTGAGTTTGGTGCTATTGCGTTCTACAACTATTATATCTTCGTAGACAGCTCTGTAGAATTTGATGTAGCTTGTGGTCGTGATTATTCTGGTAGACCTAAGAATAATCACATCGTTATTGATGACCCAGTAGTTACTGAAATCCAAAACAGAACAGGTAACACATTCTCTGGTGGTAGACTATTATTAGACGAAAAAGGTAATGCTACACCTGTTGCTAACTTGGAAATTGTACCTAACTTAACTGGTATTAACATTACAGACCATGTTTACGCAGTAGACGAAAACTATGTATATGATAAGAACAAAAACCCATTAAGTAGGGTTATTGCAGGTAGAATTTCATTGCTTGAAGGTAGAGTATCTAATATCTACTCTTTCAACTTCCCATCAACTTACTTATACAGAACTGTAGAAGATGACTTAATATTCAGAGGGGAAATAGAAGACGCTCTTATTGAGATGAATAATACCTTCAACGCATTCCGTACAGAATACTTGAGTAATAAACCTGTTCTACTACCTAACGGATACTATGAAACTAAGGGTCAATAGATTGACAATTAGTAGTTCATACACTATAATTATAGTATGATAAAGATAGTACGGACTTATAGTCCAATGACTCACAATGTTTTTAGGGGAAGATTAAATCCGACAAGTAGGAATATGCAGATGTCAGTGCATGTTCCATACGGCTCTGAAGAACTACCAATGGAATTAGAACCTGTACTTACTCAGATAGTATTAACTGGTAATGATAAAAATACTCGTTTTATGAACCATACCAATCTGAAGAGTCTAGCTTACTTAGTTCCAGAGAAGTCTACAATGCTTACTAGACGGAAAGCGTGGGATAGCTTACAATACACCTATAGTCTTTCATTTAAGAGGGGTAGGTTTAAACGCAGGTCTGATGAGGTTCGTGCTCGTTTGTTTATATAATTGATTGACGATTTTTACATTTTATGATATAGTGATAACATCAAGTTTTTGCTTGCACTCTGAAAACTAGCTTTAAGCTATATAGACTATACGGAGATAATGAATGTGTGTAACTAATGAAGGTATCCGTATAATACTAAGAGGATAATACAATCCTTGTTGGAAGAGTTTTTAAACATTATGAGGTTATTTAACACGACAAAACAAATAGGGAGAAAAGCCATGAAGAACTGTATCTTGGCGTTCTTAGTATTGATGTTATTTGGTTCAACAGTTTCTGCTGAAACTTATGAGTCTGCAAAAGCTCGTCAGTACAAGAATGCTATCAAAACAGTTGACGGAATAGCTATTACAAAAGCTGTCAACACTTATTGTGTCAAGTACAACTTAGACCCAACATTGGTTCATGCCGTAATTTTAACTGAAAGTGGTTACCAAAAATACGCTAAGTCGCCTTGTGGTGCGACTGGTGTTATGCAACTTATGCCAAATACTTTCTATTCAAAAGGGTTTAAGGACATTTACTCAATAGATGAGAATGTCCATGCAGGTATTAAACACCTCGCAGGCTTAAATGCCAAGTACCGAGGTAACATATACCTAGCATTATCTGCTTACAATGCAGGAGGAGGATATGTTGATAAGTTCAACGGACAAGTTCCTCCATTAACTAAGAACTATGTGAACAAAGTTCTTAAACACAAGGAGATAATCGAGAATATTTAAAAAGAAAAGCCTCTCAGTTGAGAGGCTTTTAGAATAGATGTGAATTATTGTCTACAATTATTTAACAACTCTGATTTTGAATGTTCTCATAACTTCCAGTAGATTGTTATAACTTCTCTTAGCTGAAAATTCAGAGTCAAAAGGTACTTCCAAATCCCAGAGTTCATCGTTTTTATATCCGTCCGTAAACCACATATAAATCCTGTCTTCGTGCTGATTTATGTGTTTTACTGTCATAGGGTTTACACCAAATACACCTTCGGTGTACACCATATTCTTCGTAAGCTCTTCTTCGTTATCTATATCCATTATTTCCCTCCCTCGGACTTAACAAAGGCTATAGAAGACTTTTTAGGTTTGCGTCCACAACCTCTTTTCTCCTCGTTGCAATAACCTAGAGCTTCACATTTTGGAACTAAATAACTCTTCATAAATGGTAAGCTATTTGAAACTTCCTTAGCAATCTGTTTGAACAATCCCCTAATTTCATCTTGAGCACAAGTACAAAGTCTTTCATTACAGATATGTATGAGTTCTCTAAGGTTTACTGACATTGTAATATTAGAACAGCAAGCATTAGGTAGCACAGACCTAGCGTCTTCTGATGGGATATCTAGCTTGCGTAAAGTATCATACGCTACTGCTAAGTCGCTCATAGTTTTCTCAAATATTTTTAACGCTTCATCGTCATTCTCAATACTACGAGGTGTTACATACTCCGCATTGTCGGGCAGTGGCGAGGTAGAGGTCGCAGGGCTGACCTACGACTCTCGCACTGTGGGCGAAGGAAGTTGTTTCTTCGCTGTTGCAGGTACAGCAGTCGATGGACACAACTTTATCGCCAAGGCGGTGGAGGGGGGAGC